>ENA-ORXT01003705-ORXT01003705.1-marine-metagenome-genome-assembly--contig:-NODE-3705-length-16529-cov-13.848043_pt1 | contig 16529 bp, 24 predicted proteins | sample MGYA00237868_ERZ511482 | MGnify/ENA metagenome assembly ERZ511482 | reverse complement strand
GGTTGCCTATCGGCTGATATGGCGGGTCGAAGCAATAACCGATCAAGCATCCCTTTTAGCCCGAGGTCTCCGATCGACATCAGCTGCTGGCGTAGTGGGCGGCAAAGATGAGATATCAAGTTTTGATGCGACTAGCTCCTCATCAGAGAGTCTCACGCCAATTGTTGTAGGCGGATCACTTGCAATCACGTTAATACTGGGGGTAGTGTTTTCTGTTGTGAGCTTTATGATGTGTTTTTTTGCCGATGTGCACAAAAATCGAATACAGCTGCATCCTGATATATTTTGGGGCATAGTTTCTTTGGTGTGGGGCTTGATTATATTTTTACTTTTAGATTTTTATTCCCCAGTGCCAATGCCGATATTCCTTCAGGCAAGTCTTTGTGTCTTTATATCGATTGGTATTTTCTTCGCATCGTGGCTTCCGCTTGGATTGTCGCTTGTTTTTATGATTTTTGTTGGTCTTGGCGAACGTATTTTTGGTAGATAGTTCCACTTGAGATGCTTGTGTTTTAATAGAAAACAGCTATGCATTTGTACTGCATAGTTCGTTGCTTATGTTCTACATGAAGACATGGAAAAAACCTTTTAAAGGTTCGTTTTCCAGAGAAAAAGTGAACAAAATACCATCAAAGTGTTCACTCGTCACGTTGACAGCATATATGCCACCATAAGGCATGGATACCGTCGTGATCGACACCAACGTCTTCGTCGCGGCCGTTCGGAGTTCCGAGGGGGCGTCGCGGCAGATCCTGCGCTTGGCCCTGCGCCGCGAGATCGTTCCGGTCTTCGGCAACGCGCTGTTCGCCGAGTACGAGGACCTGCTGGGCCGCGAGGAGCTGTTCGCGGCCGGTGGCCTGTCGCGACGCGAGGGCGAGCAGTTGCTGGACGCGCTCGCCAGTGTCGCGCGCTGGGTGTCGATATGGTTCCTGTGGCGGCCGAACCTGCCGGATGCGGCCGACGATCATCTGATCGAGCTGGCAGTGGCGGCCGGCGCCTCGACGATCATCACCTCGAACATGCGCGACGTCGGGCGCGGCGAGTTGGCGTTCGGCACCCTGACGGTCAAGACCCCCGCGCGCTACTTGCAGGAGAGAGCCCCATGAGCACCCTGACCATCCGTCTCCAGGACGAGCAGCACGAGCGCATACGCGCGCTGGCGAAGCAGCGCGGCGTTAGCCTGAACAAGCTGTTCGAGGAGTTCACGACGCGCGCCATCGCGGAGTTCGACACCGAGACGCGCTTTCGCGCCCGGGCCGAGCGTGGGGATCCGGAACAGGGTCTGGCGATCTTGGACGCGCTCGATCGACATCACGACGCACAGCGCTGAAAGAGAGAGGTGGGCGGAGCACACGCCTGACTGGCAGGCGTGCTCGTTCAGGATGCTTGCCCGTTTCGGCACCTCCCACCTACCCACAGGCCCGAATCTCATGACGCACCAAGAGCAACGAATCGGAGCGATCTGTGGTCAGGCGAACGGCGAACACTGGTTTTGGGCACGGGCCACGCTCGCCGGTGTCGGGCTGCTCGGTACCGGGGCCGGTACGGTGCTGGTGCTGCGTACGCTCGGCCTCATCTGACCGTCAGACCAGACACGTCATGCAACCCGCGAGCGATACGCGCCGGCTGCCCCGTCACAGCAACAGCCTGATGGCCGCCGCGGTGAGGCGGACGAGCAGGGCGCCGGCGGCGAACGGGTAGAACAGCGTGCCGATTCCGACTCTCGCCTCGCTGGGCCCCAGCGCTCAGAGACCGCTCCAGCAGCGACAAGGCCTCAGCGTTCAGTGTCGTGGCCGTGGCCACCTACACATCGTGATTTCTCGTTGGTCCTTCGTGCTCCCGGTCGTACTTCGCCATCTGTTCCGGCGTAAGCAGGGCCAGCAGCTCGCGTCGATAGTCTCGCGAGTCTTCCAGTCGGTACGACAGGGCGTTGAGAGCCCTGACGGTTTCATCGACCGTGCGCAGTCCCCTATGCCCCTGTATCAGGGTGTCGTGCGGTGCACCGTCGATATTGACGTATCGGGGAAGACGTTTCGGTCGAGGTGTGGTGCCGTCGGTTTGGTTCATCGGTCCTGGCTCCTCTGCTCTGACATCCCACAGCTTGTACGGCTTTCGATCGGTGGTCGAGCACGCTCGCGTGGGGCTTGAATCGACAGTGATCGAGACGGTGAAGGCGGTCTCCTACTTCCGGGTCAGCGCCGAGCAGCAGGGCCGTAGCGGACTCGAGCTCGATGCTCAGCGAGCAGCGGTCGGGCAGTGATTGGGCCGGCAGAAGGCGGTGGTGCCGCATCTGGTGCTCAGGTCTCTTGACTTGTTTTTCCAGTCGAGGTATCAACAACACACGATCGTGACCACTGCGTTATCAGTGGGACATTCTCCGCACGGTGCCATCCTCGGAGATGGGCGTTTCGACGCTTGGCACCATGAACGACAGCCACCTCAAGATCGGGACGGCATCTCTTTCGAGAGTTCTCTCCCCGTTCTGCACGACAGCATTCTCGATGGAACGCGGCCTCACACGGGGCCCTTCGTCGAAGCGAACCAGCGCCAGCTGCACCTGTAGCGCTTGAGTGACGAGTCCACCTCGTCCCGACTCACTGTGTCAACCAGCGCCGTAACGCGCAAAGGTCCGAGGACCTTCCTGCTCCACTACCCCGCCTGAGACCGCCACTGCGGTTGACGGCCACCGCTTGGCTGAGCGGATACCACCAGCCGAGGGCAATGACGTGAGCATGGCTCTCGATCGCGAATGACCGCGATCACACAGTCCCACCGGGACTGAGCATGCGAGTGCGATGGACCGTGCGACGACCAGGCAGGAGCCGGTCGTGATCTAACTCGATCGACCGCGACGCCATCAGGCTCGCGCTGCGGTGACACGGCAGGATGCCGTGTCACCGCTTCCTCTTTCAGCGTAGGTAGACCTCGGTGATCCCGGGACGAAAATGGCCCATCTCCTGGCTCACGATCGTGAGTGCGTCGGCTCGCTCGATGCCACGGTCAGCCAGCTCGGCCATACGCTGCTGTGCATAGCTGTGACGCAGCCCGTGAGCCCCCTCGGTCCAGCCGAGCGAGCGTTTCGAGCTCTCCGAGAAGTCTCGTGTGAAGCGGTGCCCGCCGCTGATGCCGTACCAGGATTCGATATGGATCTGCCGGTCAGTCACGGTGCGTGGCTCGGCAAACCGCGTCGCTTCGAGCTCGGCAGCAAGCGGTGGCGGGAGCCGTATTTCGCGCACAAGTCCGCCCTTACCGTCCACGGTGTAGCGAGTCCAATCCTCACGTCCGGTGTAGCGATTCTCAGACCACGGACGATGCGCCGACGGCGCCCGGTGTTCGATCGGTTGCAGGCTCAGAAGCTCCGATGCACGAAGCCCGGCCGCATCTGCAATACGGGTCGACAACGACAGCCGCGGCGACTGCTCGGCGGTGATCAGCTTCACCTGATCGACGGTGTAGGCGCGTGAGCGCGTCACCGTATCGATCTCGCTGCTCACGCGCGGTACATCGATCGTCGGATCCTTGTCCCGTTGCCGGAAGTACAGCTCGAGCGCACGTCGCTCGTTGTTCAACGTTTTTTGCTCCACCGTTTCGGATCGCGAATCGAGATAGCTCTTCGCGTGTTCGATACGCATCAAATGAAGACGGGAACCGTGCGCCTCTTTCATCCAGGCTGCCGCGCCACGAAACGCCTGCTCGTAGGTGTTCAGCGTACCGATGCTGTGTACGAGACCATCGTCCTTGTTTCCATGTCGAGGTATCCCGATTCCATCGATCAAGCGCGCTGCGCTTGCTGCTTGCTTTCCTGGTGAGGCGTTCTTGAAGCTCATACGCGCTCGTTCTCGACAAGACGTTCCAGGTAACGTTGGATTGTGGTTGGATTCGCCTTCACTGTTGGTCGGGCCATCGTACTCAAATAGAGTTGGATGTCACGAAGGCTTGCACCGCCTCGGTGCAGCTTTTTAATCGCGGCGCGATAGGGTTCGAGCTTTGATGCGCGCTGAGAATATGAGCGACGCTGAGAGATCGCACGGCGTGCACGGACTTGATCGACGAGATCGTCAGGCAAATCGTCCTCAAAAATCTGTTGCGTCATACTGTTGCGCCAATTTATTGGCCGGCGTGATATGCGTGGACCCAAGGTTACCAGCAGTGCCGGGTCCGTGGTTTGTTGCCGCCGCGCTCTGTAACCCGTAGGGGACAGAGCGGGCGGCGAAGGCGACGTTGGGAGGCGCAGGAGCGCCTTCCATGCGAGGTTGGAGGACGGCCTGAGCTGGATGCTGGCGAGGCGCGAAGACGCCGATGCCATGCATCCGCGAAGGGTGTCCTCCAGCCTCGCTTCGCCGCCTTGACCGACCGACCTGCCCGTGACGGCAGTTAGCGGGCGCAACGCGCCTCGCTACTGTCCGGCCGGGCAGGTCGGTCGGTCAAGGCGGCGGCGGTACGGGGGTCGTGTGCGAGAATGAGTATCAATTGAAAAAACAGAGGATCATCCGATGCCGTCCGTACCGATTGTCTCGCGCCGTACCAAGCCCAGAACCGTGTCGTTTCAGGTAGAGGAATCGATCGCCAACGACCTCGACGCACTCAAGAAACGGGTCAAGGCGAACCGCGATGTCGATTTCAACCTTCACGGGGTAATGGAGGCGGCACTGAAGAAGACGATCAAGAAGGCGACCGCAGCACTGGACACGCTCGAAGCGGAGGACCGGAAAGCTCGATCGGTGTCGTCGGAGCAAGGCGCGACAGGCCAGGGAGCGAATCGTCCGACAGGTTCTGTCGATTACCCAACCGACGCGGGGTAGCCATGCCGAACCCGAGCCATCTGAAGCCCCTGCGACACGGTCAGGCGGACTTCTTCGTGGCCGATCTGCGCGGGTTGTCGTTCAAGGATGACGTGGCCTCGATGGAGCATCCGCTGTTCGCGTTGAAGGCCGGGGATCGCAAGGTCGTCAGCTACGCGCACAACGGCAACACGATCACGATCAAGCCCGGGCACGACGGGCGAGCGACGATCCACGACAAGGACGTGTGGATCTACTGCATCAGCCAGCTGGTGCACGCGTTCAACCGAGGTCAGGAGGATCTCTCGCGGACGGTGCGGTTCACCGCCTACGACTTCCTCATGGCCACACAGCGTCAAACGAGCGGGGCCCAGTACCAACGCCTAGGCGATGCACTCGACCGGCTGAGCGGAACGAGGATCAACACCAACATTGAGGCGGCCGGGTACCGAGAGCGTCGCGGGTTCGGGCTCGTGGATGCCTGGCGGGTCATCGAGCGCGGACCGGACAACCGCATGACGGCAGTGGAGGTGACGCTGCCGGATTGGCTGTACCACTCGGTGCTCAAACAACAGGTGCTGACCCTCGACGCGGACTACTTCCGGCTCCGAAAGCCGCTCGATCGACGGGTCTACGAGCTGGCGCGCAAGCACTGCGGATCGCAACCGTCGTGGAAGGTGTCGCTGGCGGTGCTGCGCGCCAAGTCGGGCAGCAGCGCGTCAATGCGAGAGTTCCGACGCGCGATCCGGGCGCTGTCGATGTCGGACGAGCTGCCGGGGTACCGGGTGACGTTCGATGCGAAGGCGGATCGAATCGCTTTCTACTCGCGCGGAGCGAAGGGTCAGATCAAGGCGATTCGAGAGGCCTTGGAGGCGTGAGAACACACGCCGCATGGGCTGTGGACAAGTGCTGATCGAGCTGTGGATGGACACGTACTTTCACACACGCCCCCCCCCCTTCAGACACGTACTTTCACACACACCCCACTTCGTACTTTCACACACGCGAACACCCCTGAGAGCCAAGCGCAGCGCGGCTCCCAGAAACCGTAACGCGCGCGCGCGCATCTTTAACTTTTAAATCTTTTAACGGATCGGCCTGTGGACAACGTGACGGCCGCACCCGAAGGCAGTCATGCTCTGCTCGCAAGAACAGTCGGCTGACGCCTCCGGTAGCCGCCCCTGCGGGGCCTGAGCGGCTCTGAGCGGTGTGGAGGGGCTGTCGCTGCGCTCCGGGTCAACAAGGGCTCTGACGGGCTCTGACGGGCTCTCAGAGGCATGTTTGCCGTCAGGGTCAGCGCACGACGGCATGTGCCGATATCGGGCAGATGGCGAACGCCTGGCCATTGCGGCAGTCTCACACCCGGCCAATCGCACACGAGCAGAGGGATCCATGGCAGAGCGAGCGACGTCCGGAACGCCCGGTGGCAGGACTGTCGGTGCAAACCCGCAGGTGGAACTCGTTCGCTCGGTGAGCGGACCGGCCAGGCCGCGGATGACGGCCCTGCGAGCGAGTGAGCTGACCGAGCAGGATCTCGAACTGCTCGCCTCGCAGGAGATCCCGCAGCAGGCGGCCGAGTTCGACGACCAGGAACGCATCGTCGACCAGGGCTGACCCGGACCGCACCGGTGAGCACACCCGATCCGACGTTCGGGCTCGTGCTGCCGCTCTGGTTCCTCTGGGCGCGTGAGCGCGACCGGGGCGAGACCGCCGGACGCAAGGCACGGCCCTGCGTCGTGGTCGCCGTCGATCGCGACACGCGCCCGGGCGAGACGATCGTGATGGTGGTGCCGATCACCACGCGCCGACCCGGGCCAGCCGAATCCGGCTGGATCAAGCTGGCCGGCGAGACCGCCCGGCGCTTGAAGCTCGACGCACCCGAGTGCTGGATCCGCACGAACGATCTCAACCGGTTCACCTGGCCAAGCGAGGACGGCGACACGACGCCTGACGGTCGGCCGGTCTACGGCTACCTGACGCCGGGCGTTGCCAAGGGGCTCCGGCAGGCGCTGATCGAGACCGTCAGGGCGGGCGGTGCCTCGGTGGTTGATCGCGACGGCTGAGCGGGTCGGACACCTCGCGCCGGTTTTCCGTCAGACGACATAACGTCACTTACCCGCAACCGTCGTCGCTGCGTTCGCGCTCCGTCTCGCTCCACAGTGCTCCACTGTCCCATCGTGGCCGATGCTCCAAGACGCTCCAGATGCTTGGGACGCTCCAGGCACGCTGCCGCTTGTACCTGTCCGACAGTGTCCTACGCTCCATGGAGCGCTCCGTCCTACCAGTCGAGGGCCGCGCGATTCCGAGCATAGGAGGCCACTGTCCATGTCTGACGTTGCCGAATCACCCGTCCAGGCCATCATCTCGATTTCGGAGGGCGCGAAGCTCGCTGGTGTGGCTCGCAGCACCGTGAACCGCAAGATCAAGGCGGGCGAGCTGTCCCGCGCTCAGGGTGGCGGGGTGCAGATCGCCGAGCTGGAGCGCGTGTTCGGGAAGCTGCAAGACCCGTCCAAGCTGGAGCGCGAGGAGGTGGAGCAAGGTGGAGCGTTGGGACACTTCGCTCCGTCCGATGCGCCGTCCCACGCGACCGACGTGCCTCGATGGCTGGTCGATCAACTTGAGCGGCTCCAGGACCAGAACGATGCGCTACTGGAGCGATTGGCCGAAAAGGACAGGGTGCTCCAGGAAGCCGAGGAGCGCGCCGAGCGACGCGAACAGGTGTGGCGCACTCAGCTCGACAAGGTGACCATGCTCCTACCACCACCGCCGGCCACGCCGGAACCGCCTCGAAGTTTCTGGTCAAGGATGTTCGGCTGAGCTGGCCACGCCGGCTCGCTCACCGACACACAAGTAGCCCACTCCGAAGAGGAACTCGCGGTACTCGACTTCGCTCAGGTGCTTCCGCACGGCCTCGTAGGGCCGGAACGTCTCGTAGGCCCGGCTCACCCCGAACGGCGCGGTGATCCAGACACCGAGCTGAACCAGCCAAGCGGGCCAGCGCTCGGGGTGCTTCAGCCCGTACACCGCCAATCTGCCGCGGCCGGCCAGCGTGGCCGAGACACGCCGGACGACCTCGTCGTACTCCGGCACCACCTCCAAGGCGAAGGTGGCGAGCGCTCCGTCATACGCGGCCGGCGGCCGGTAGGTGGCGAGATCCGCCTGGACCAGCTCGACGTTCGTGAAGCCGCGGCGCTCGGCACGGCGCCGTGACCGGGCCAGCATCTCCGCGGAGAGGTCGACGCAGACGATGCGGCCGCCGGTCCCCACAGCGTCGTGGAGCAGCGCCATGTTCAGCCCGGTCCCACAGCCGAGATCCAGCACGACCCCGCCCGGGCGTAGCTCGAGACTGCGAACGGCGCGCGCGCGATAACGACGCGCGCCGAGCCATTCGAGCGGAACCACCATCGGGTCGTAGAACGGCGCGAGGCGGCGGTAGAGCCGCGCGACCTGTTCGCTATCAAGAATCATCCTCGGTCCCCGCCTTCCGCTCGGTCGACTGCCCGACCGGGTCGGTCTGAGGGTGACATCGCGGGCATCGGCGTGGAGGCTCTACGTTTCGCAAAACGAGGGTTTTGCGAAACGTGGCAAGCACTCACCAGGTCAGCGCCATTTCGTCCCGCGCCTCCCGCCCCACGACGTCCATGTAGATCGCCGTCGTTTCCAGGCTGGCGTGGCCGAGCATCCGCTGCACGAGGCGCGGGTTGCGGGTCTTCATCGCTAGCCGCACCCCGAAGCCGTGGCGCAGTCCCTTCGAAGAAGCCTGCGGGCCGGTGATCGCCGCGGCGACCATGACCGCCCAGACGTGCTTGGTGGCCTGCGTGCGGCCCCAGCGCCACAAGGGCAGGCCCTGACCCCCATCCCTGGCTCGCTGAGCCTTCCTGAGCCCGTGGACGAGATCGAGGGTGTCGAGATGGCTCTCGGGCACCGGTACCGAGCGGTAGAGCGTCCTGCCGCGCTTCTTGAGCGAGCGGAAGGTGATGACCTGGCTGGACAGGTCGACCCGATCGACGGTCAGCTCCAGCGCCTCGGAGATCCGGCATCCGGTGTAGGCGAGGGTGGCGCACAGGGTGCGCACCTCGCCGCGTTCGAGGGCGGATGCGGCGGCGAGGAACCGGTCGTGCTCGGCGTCGTCGAGGTACTTGCGTTGCCCTTCGAGAGTGAACAGTTCGCCTGTCATCTGTTCATCTTCGGGGGCGTTTCATCCTCACGGCAACCCGAGGGCTACGTGCGTGCGCGGTGCTGCTCGCCGGCGATGGCCAGCATCACCGAGCGCAGCTCGGCGTCCACGATGTCACGCGCTGCCTCAGCTGGAATGCCAAGCTTTTCGCCCAGTTGCTCGCTGTTCAGGTCACCGCGACACGCCGCCTCGACCCACCGTTCACGGCTGGCCTGGGCGTCCACGGGCAGGGCGGTCGGTACGTGAGTCGAGGTCATGGCGGTGGGCTCTCAGGCGGCCGGCAGTGAACAGAATACTAACAAAGTGTTCACTTACCGTGTTGCAGATGATGTCTGTTTGCGGCTGTGAGCCGCAGAATTACCGCCTCTGGCACGATGAATGCGTCTTCTGAAATTGAGACATGAGCCTCATTTCATGTGCATACTGGTAGACGGTCTGCTAGGAGTGCAAGGGATGACTGTTGACGCGCCCGTCCGAAACACGAGACGGGAAAAACAATCAGATCGTGCAAAGCACGATCGCAATCCAGAGCTCCGGAACGCTGGGATAGTCGTTTATCCCGGTGAGCCGATTGGTGACAATCCAATGGTTCAACAACAGCAAGATTCTGAATATCCAAGCGCCTTTGCCATCTCTGTAGTGTTCGGAGGAGCTGTCGGAATGGCTGCGTTCCCCGCATTAGGCTTACCCGCAGGTGGAGGTTTTTTTGTTGGTTTCAGCTGTGTGTTCCTTGTCTTTTTTGGTATAGCCCTCTCTAACAATTTTGAAGATCGGCGGCGTTAATCTAACGACCCCTGGCGATGTGATTGTCGGGGGAGCCGCCTATGTCTGCGGCTTCACTACCGATGCCCTCTTTTTTTCAGGTGGAGTGACGAGTGGTGAAGTAGGCGCTGCGTCTATGATTGGGGCAATTGCAGCGAAGTACGCCGCGCAAGAAGCTCTGAAAAAACTGCGTCCGCCGCGAGAGAAAATTCCACCCAAAACGCCGCCAAGAGAAAACGATCAGCTCTAGCGAGGTAGTACGGCAAGCCTGACTACCCGAAGCTTGGCGCTCGGAGCTCTTCCAGCCCCTGTTGCTCTTCGAGGTCTTCGGGCGAAATCATGTCGGGAGTCGTCAGCACTGTCAGAGTGCGCCCCCAACCACCGAGCTTCACGACCTCTTCGAGAACGGAGCTCTCGGTCGGACCGCCGAACCAATCCTGGAACGATGCATCCTCGCACTCGACGACACCTGGCCCGGTGTAGGGAAGAGCGTCGAGCTGCCTGGTGAGCGTGTCTGGTAGCAGCGACCCCTTCGAGGGCCACTCCACTCCCGGGTACCGACGCAACCGAGACGACAGCCGTGCGTACAGCACGCGCCCCTTTGCACTGACGATCGTTGCGGTTGCTTCTCGGGAGCGCTTTGCGTACTGCAACGCTGTCGCTGTTAGAGAGGTGCGACAGTAGCGTGCGAGGTAACGTACCGCGTCCATACCCTCGCCAGCCTGGGACATCGCTGCGTCGAACAGCCGAGGCGGCATGAGAAGCGCTGCGGCGAAAGCGTCCGCCTCACGCTCGTATGGATCGTTCGACTGGAAGCCAGCTCGCGAGATGTGAAAGCCCTCGGTGGAGGCGTTCGGATGGTCCGGCAAGTAAACGTGTCCTAGCTCGTGTGCGATCGAGAACCGCCGCAGACCCTCGTTGTTGATCTGCGTAGCGTAAAGAATCGCGAGATCGTTACCGTAGCGGAGCAGCGCCCCCGACACACCGCCCGTCGTGGACGGTCTCATCGCTCTGACCTCTATACCGTCCAATTTGGCGATGCGCTCCGGATCGACAGGCAGGGAGGTCGAACCCGAGTTCTCCAGTGCTTCCATCGCGGCACGGACGATTCCCGCTTCTGTCGTCGCCATCTAATTTTTTCTGCGCTCCCGGTTCCGCTTCACCATCGCTGCGGCAAGGACATTTAGATCCTCCTGCTGCTCCACAGACAGACCGTTGTCTCCGTGGCGGAAGGCCACGTCGACCTCGGCGAGTTCCTCCATGTCATCAGTTCGACCGAGCAAGAAATCAGCAGTCACTGATAGGGCGTCGGCAAGTTTCCTCAGATTGTCGAACGACGGCCGACGAGCTCCCGTCTCGAAGAGAGAGATCGCCGCCCCTTTCATGCCAGCGCGCTCGGCAAGACCCTCTTGGCTCAATTTCATGTGATGTCGAGCCATGAGCAACCGGGCCGCGAACGGAATTTCGTCAGGCACTGAGTAAACGTTTCCGTGTAGTAATCATAAACGACTCCGTAAACATATCTTTGTACTCCATGTCGTTGCTAGGCTACACGAAAGCGTAGTTTTAATAAACGATCTCGAAGAGGTCGACAGTGAGGAGACAGCAATCATGACAACCCAACAAGTGCGAGCCACAGGTAAGGACCGGGACGGCGACATCACGTCGCTCTGCAACAGCGGTGAGTCTTGGTGTTAGCAGTCACGTTATTTCGCGGATTCATCCCGACTTCGTCCGAGCTCAGCGACTGCCGCCGTCCCGCTTTCTGCCGACGTCTCACTCGATCCGCAGACCGATACGAGCGCCGGGGACATCGACCTACCCCAACCTGCCCTGGTGACTCTGAGTCGCGTCAGCAACCGCACAGAAGCTCTGCTTCGCGATCGCCGACCTGCCGTGCGTCATGTTATGCCGACGAGCGTCCCGACATCGGAGTTGACCGCGGCCGGAGTAGCATGGGACTGGTACCAGTTCGTCGCGCGGAAGAATTCGGGAAAACTGCGCGAAATAAAGTGAGATACAACAAACCGTAACGCGCGCGCGCGCGTCTTTAACTTTTTATTCTTTAACAGCCACCCCCTGTGGGTAACTCAGACGCCGGGTGAAGGGCACCCCTGCGGGGTTCCCCCAACGCTTCGCGTCGGCTCCCCCTCCGGCTGGAAGGAGCCGGCAAAGCCGGCGAGGGTGACGGCCGACTCAAGGTCGGCCGAACAACGGTTAATCAGGGCAAAGTGGGCCGTGACTTCCCACAGGAAGGCGTCTCAGACACGCTGAAAGCCTCGATACGGACTCAAGCGCCAGTTCTGTACTGGCGAAATCGTCTCAGTGCCTTAGAGCGCCTCTCAGGCGTTCAAAACGAAGGCTCAACGGTTGAGCATGTCAGCGCGTTTGATCCGATGGGATCTGACTGAACTGGATAGCGGTCCCTTCGACGACGATCTGCTGACTTGGCCTATCGCTGACTGAACCCCTTCGCCAGCGATGGCAACGGGCGACTCGTGTGCTCGAAGAATCGATCCGCCAGGTCACTGGTGAAGCTCGTGTTCCCGTCGTCGTTGAGGCGGAAGCTATCGGTGAATCCCCTGACGATTTCCCTCGGCTCAGTGAGCGTTCTGGGCCTGATCCACAGGCCCTCGACAGGGCCCTGTGATTACCGTTTCGGGTAGATTCGTGACGCGAGACGCGGCCTCATGATACACTGCTGATCGTGCGACTCGTGAGTTGAAGCGAGCACACACACAGGGCCCTCCACCACTTCGTGGTTCCGTACCCTGCGTGAGTCTCGATCAGGGGTCCGCCCGGCGGCCCCCCGATACCCCCCAGCCCCGAGCGGAGTCGTGTCTGCCATGCCTGAAGTAGAGCGACGCACGAAGGTGCTGAAGGCGCGGCTGAGCGAGGCGGAGCACGCCGCGCTGGTGGCGCGCTCGACGCGGCCTCAGCTGGCTGAGTGGGTGCGCGGACGTGTCTCGGTTCGGCTGATCCTGCAAGCTTGACTGATGCCGACCACCGTCAAGGATGCGATCCGCTACGTGGAAGGGGAAGGCTGGCGGTTGGTCGGCACCAAAGGGAGTCACCGGCAGTTCAAGCACCCCACGTTGCCGGGGCGCGTCACCATCCCCGGGAAACTCAGCAGTGACTTGCCGCCGGGAACATGGTCCAGTATCCGTCGCCAAGCCAAGGGAAGAAGACCATGACCGACACCCCGCGCTATCCCGTCGTCCTCGAACCTTCCGCGACCGGGTTCGGTGTGTACGTGCCCGACCTTCCCGGATGCGTGTCGGTAGGGGAGACACGCGAAGAGGCGCTCGAGATGATCGCCGAGGCCATCGCGTTCCACCTCGAAGGCATGCGCGAGGACGGTCTTGACGTTCCGACCCCGGGCTCCGTCATCGAGTGGGTGGAGGTGCATGCCGCCTAACAAGCGCAGATTCATCGTAACGTTGGGTTATCTCGCCCGTACGTCAATGCATATTCTTTTGAAGATGTTTGATCGCCAAATGTAAGAACAGTTAACGATTTAGCCTAATTTCATCCACGCACAAATATTTACCAAACTCCATTTTATTATTTACTTCAATCGTGTCTATCCAGTAGCTCGTCGCTGGCACAAGTTGGTCAATTTCGGTGGCTGAAAAATTGGCTATTTGATTTCTACTAATTCCCATGTGCCTACAAATTCTCTTGTCTCGTTCTGAGCCTGTGACAAACATCGGAATATTAGCTTGTTCAACCTTAAAACGCGGTTTAATGCTTACAATTAAACGCCACTCATTTTCAACTGTAAAATCATTAACTATTTGTGTTTTATCCCATTCCGCACTAGACCAAGATTCTTCTGATAATTCTCCTTGACCCATCAATAGCATATGTGAACTTGATAGTGTTACTGTTTTTCCTGTTTCTTTATTTTTATAGGTAAGTGTTGATATTTTTGCTGGCTTTTGAAAAGAATGAAACTCTACATCAGGTGGTTCGCCGCCAATATTTTCGAATTTATTGTACTTAACTTTTTTCCAAAATATGTAATCAACGGCATCCCAATAGGGTGAATTCTTAAGTGCCTTAGCGGCGTCTTCTGTGAATCGATGTAGATCTTGGATTTCCACAAAATAACCTGCTTTGTCTTCAGGATGTGAGAATCTTTCGCTCAAGGTTCTAAGTTCGGATGCGCAGTCAACTTGGCTTGTGCACAAAATGTAACACTCCCAACTTCCGAACGAGCCAGATTCAAAAATTTCTCCCGGAGCATTTCCGTTCACAGTGAAGGATGCCGTACCCTCAGTCATATCTTCTCTAATATTGCCTTCCATAGACGAATATTTCTTCTGCCATCCAAATCTAAAATTTCCACTTGCGAATTGTTCAGCATAATCGCGAAGAGAAAAAAATCTGTACAAACGAGCAGAAGGGATATCGCCACAGAGTTTTAAATTTTTGTTCGCCATGATGGTAAATTTAGAATCGTGAAGTGCAATAATTAATTACATGACCAAAGTATGTTCGATATATCTTATTCATTGACATTATATATCAACCTAACTTGACAATATTTAATTGCATTACATTTTTGCGTGCTCTACAGCCGAGCGCGCGTGGTGGTGAGTTGTTCGATCAGTAGGTCGGCAAGGGGCTTGCCGGTGTCGAGCTGATTCTCGACCCACTTTGGCTTACGGCCTCGTCCCGTCCAAGTGCGAAACGGATCGTCTGGATGACAATACTTTGGACGAACTGTGCCACGCTTCTTCCCTTTGTCTGACCTGCCCTTGCCGATCAGTTCAGTGAGATCAATTCCCATAGCCTGGGCCCGCTGGTGGAATTCGACCAGCAGCGCCTGTTTCTCTTTTTCGTGGCGTTCAACGATCAGTGCGTCGATGATCTCGCGCTCGCGCGAGAGTTCTTCAGTAGACATTTTTTCATAATTGATATTTTAGTTAGACATATACTGCATGGAAGTGAAAATATGGAGTATAGACTATCTAAATTATTGATGAATAGAAGAATTGATCTAAGAGCATTGGTTGGCGTCGATATACAAAGTGCTTAGGCTGTGACGCAAAATGATCTCTCAATGCGAGCACACGGTGTGGTCCTCTGTCGAGGATGCGCCAGTCAAACATCCTTCAAAACAGTCTCCAAACATGCAATACGGTAAGTCAAATCAAACAGAATGAACGTTCAGCAGAATGTGACACACAGGCGACATGAACTCTTTCGTCGTCTATCTGCGCGTCAGCACCTCCGGGCAGGGCCGTAGCGGACTTGGGGGCTCAAGGCCCAGCAGGCGGCCGTCAGCCGCTACCTCGCTGAGCGCGCCGGCGAGATTCTCGAGACGGTTACCGAGGTCGAGTCCGGTGCCCGTAGTGATCGGCCGGCGCTCGCGCGGGCCCTGCGCCGCTGCCGGCTGTCGGGGCGCGACGCTGGTGGTGGCCAAGCTCGACCGTCTCTCGCGTGATCAGGGGTTCATCCACGGGCTCCAGGACGCAGGCGTCGCGTTCGTCTTAAGGCCTTTATCGTTACTTAACCTTGCCTGTATTCATTAGATACGCTGGTAGATACGGTGGCATTGTGGTCAGCGGCTCCCGGTGAGTTCGACCTGAGCATCGCTCGGGTACGCCTCGCGTAGTCGCGCAGCCGCAAGCCTGACGCCGGCTGCTCTGATTATGTTCTGAACTCGATCGTGCGGCCGGACCTTTTCCTGGTGAAGTGTGCCGAGTTTGTCGGAAGAGCGGATCGCGATTATCCGCTGCTGCCCGACGGCATCAGCACGCGATCGGGATCGATCAGCAGATCCATCATCATCTCCCAGCCCGTCATTCGCCACGTCGTCATCATCGCCCTCATCTGCAGCCACAGCGTCGCCTTCGTTCGTCGCGTCGTCCGCGCTTCCTTGAACACCCGACACGCGTGCTCCTGGATCTGATCGACCAGGAAGGCCAACATCATCAGCGCCGCCAGTGTGCTCGACAGGTGCCGCTTGCCGTGTCCGAAGTTGTGCTCGAACTCGTAGCCTTGGTTCTTGAGGGTGTTGAAGGTCTCGTTCTCGATCCGCCATCGTGCGCGCGCCGCGCGCATGATCTCGAACACGTTCTCGATCGTGATCGTCAGGTTCGTCACCCAGGTGAAGCTGGTCTGCTTTCCCTTCTTGTCGATCTCCCACCACTCGAGGTAGTCGACCTGGAGGTGCTCGTGGCTCGCGTTCAGCGTCACCGAGTGGGTGAAGCGATAGCCGCTGACGCTCCCGTCGGCCGCCTCCTCGCTCTCCCATTCGACAAGCTCTCCGGCGCTCTGGCGACGGTGCACCTCGGCGAACAGCGCTCCGTTGCCGGCAGGCTTGACCCCGAGGATGTAGTCCATCCCGAGCTCGCCAAGCAGTTCCACGTGCGGTCCGTTGGAGGCGAGCGCGTCCTCGACGACGCAGAACCGCCGTCGGGGATAGGGTTCGGCAATGTAGGGCAACAGCCGCTTGGCAGCGTTCCTCTCGCAGTCGTTCTTCGTCGCCCCGTCGGCGCGCGTGATCGGCTCGAGCCCGACCGGTAGCGCGACGCCCTTGACGTCCGGATGCACGAGGGCGGCGGCCAGGCTCTGGTGGTAGAACTGGACGCCATCGTCGTCCGGCGTCGACGTCTCGGTGTCCGCTTTCCTCGACGTCTTCTTCTTGCTCGCCTTCTTCACGCAGCAGTGCGGGCAGGAGATCGCCGTGGAGGCGAACTGCCCGGTGCCGTCGACCGCGAGCAGGTAACGACCCTCGAGAACGGTGAAGCTTTCGAGCGCCTTGCCGCGCTGCAGCTCGCCCTGCATCGCCTCGAAGG
>ENA-ORXT01003703-ORXT01003703.1-marine-metagenome-genome-assembly--contig:-NODE-3703-length-16540-cov-7.991496_pt1 | contig 16540 bp, 16 predicted proteins | sample MGYA00237868_ERZ511482 | MGnify/ENA metagenome assembly ERZ511482 | reverse complement strand
GGCCGCCGTCGCCGCCGCGCCGTCGGCAGACGACCGCGCGGCGGCGGCGGCAGCGTCGGCGGCGGCTTTGCGCGCCGCCGCGATGGACGCCGACACGCCCGCGAGGCGGGCGGCAGACGCGTCGACGGCCGACGCGAGCGACGCTTGCTCGGCGGTGATGGCCGTGACCGCCTGGCGCTGCTTGAGGCGGTCCGACATGACCGAGGAGAGGGTAGACTCTTTGACAGAGAGGCGCTCCGAGAGCGTGGCGTTGTGCGCTTCGACGGTGGAGAGGGTGGCGGAGAGGGCCTCAACTTCAGAGATGAGCGAGTCGGATGCCGATTTGGCCGCGTCCAGGTCTCGGCGCAGGCGCACTTGTACCTCCTCCGACGTGTCCTGGTTTTGAGTGGCAAGGAAGGAAAACAATATGGCATTGGGCACGGGAACAACCACATGGAACGAGGCAAAAAGGGATTGGCGTGAGCACACTGCATGGGGCGAGCAGGCGTGTGGAAGCAGCACACAAGTCGCCGGGGACCCACACCCAACCTGGTAGAGGCACCCTTCAGAGCAGCACACAACACGCACCAATTCTTCGGCAGCAAGTTTGGCTTCTGCCGCTTCGCAAAGCTGTTGCCGCTCTGCCAGGCGGGCGGTCAGCTTGGTGACCTCTGCTTGCAGCGTCGTCTGTTGGAAAACCGGCACGACAGTGCGGCGGACCGCAATTGGGAGAGCAGCGACGGCCAGCGAGACAGACGCGAGTCAATACACAATCGAGGAGCAGCGAGAGGCGCAGCCGATGACAGATAGACAAGTCAGTTAGTCCGCATCACCCGACCAGCGCCCCAGGACGCCTCGCTACGCACGGAATCGCGGGCTACTGGTGCACCCCCCATCCGCCAAGTAAGCATCACCCGGCACCCGCTCAGCCGGGCCGCCCGCCCTGCCCGCCGCACGCACGTACCTGCCGCTCTGTTGCTCGTGCCAACACCACTCCCGTATCGGCAGCGCCCCGGTCAGCGCCCACCTCCAACTTGCGCGCCTCATACGTCAAGTTCAACCGATCCCGCGCGGCTTTAGCCGCCTCGGCCCCCTTCAGTGCGTCCGTTAATGCTTTGGACAGCGACGCCGCCCGCGTCGCCGTGGACGAACGGAGTTCCGCCAACTCTGCCGCCGCCGCCTCCGCCGCCGTCCGCCGCGCAGCGATGGCCGACTCGCGGGAGGTTTCCCACTCGCGTTGGGCAAGCGCCAGGCCCGTCAACGACTCCTCCATGGCCTGGTACAGGCCCGCACCGAGGACCTCGGTCGACTGCAGCTTGTCGCGGCTGGCGGCAGTGCGTTCAGCGGCGACGGCGAGGGAGCGGGTGGCCTCCAAGGCGGCGCCGAGTTCCGCCAACCGCGCTGCAGCGGCCGCGCGGAGGTCCTTGTTGGACACCTCGACGGCGGCCAACCGGGCGGCTAAGGACGCGTCGGCCGGGGGCGGGCCGCCAGCACCGCCACCAGCCGCGGTGTCGGCCTGAGCACCGGCGGGGGTACCGGCCAAAGCGCCAGCGACCGACCCGCTAGCGGCACCGTCCGCGGCGGCGGCGGGGGCGCCCCCCCCGGGGTCCCCATCTCCCGCGGCGACGGCCGCGTCGGCGGTACCCCCACCCGCCGCCTTAACGGCGCCGGCCGGCGCGGCGACGCCTCCTGCGGCCGCGGAGCGCTCCCCCTCCCCCCCCGGCACCCCCTTCCCCGCGGCGCCCGGTGCAGCTCCCCCCAGGGCGAGCGCCAGCTTGACAATCTGGTTGCGCCGGAGCGCCAGCTCCGACGCGGTGCTGTCTGCATCCTCCACCGCCGCCTCCACGTTGGAGCGGAGCACCTCATCCGCGCCCGTGAGCATCTCTGCGTGGTCCTCGGCGTCGCGCAGCCGCGACGCGAGCACCTCAGCCGCCGTCGCGACAGCGGTTGGCGATGGTGGCGGCCGCCGCCGGTCGCCCCCCGCCGACGACCGGATGGCGGCCACGACGCCACCAAGGAGGCGCCGCACGGCGGCGGCGGTCGCCTCGGCGGCTTCCGCCATGGACGCGTCGCCGCGCATGACGACGGCGGCGGTGGAAAAGGGCGTTGCCTCGTCGTCCCCGGCAGCGGCGACGAGCTCCCCACCCGCCCGTGCGAGGGAGAGGGCCAGGTCCTGCCGCGCCGAGGACAGGGCATAGACCGATGCGGCAGCAGTGGCGTTGGCCGAGGTCGTGCGGCTGGCCAGGGCGGTCGCTTGTCCGACCAGGGCCACTTGCCTGGCGGCAGAATCGGTCGCCGACGCGGCTAGTGCTGCACGTTGGACTAGCAACGCTTTTCTGCGAGGAGTGGGACCACGCAAAGGGGACCAGGGGCACGTCAAGCGAGCAGTGAACAAAAACCCAAGCGCATGCGGGCCACACAAGCGGAAGATAGCAACGGACGCGTCAGCAATTGCATTCAGGCAACACGAGCATCGGATAAAACAGCAGGCGGGCACGTGGGGAGTAGACGCCTCCCCCGCAAAATGCATACCACATGGCGCCTACACCGAGCGGCGAGCCGCCCGCCCCAGCAGCGGGCAATCATGCACACACAGGCAGATAGGCAAGCCCACCAGCTGACGTACATTTCTGCTTCTCCTCCAGCACCGAGCCCCCCGCCCCCCAGCCCCTCCATGGCCGCAGCAATCACTGGGGAGGCGGCGGCCGGGTCCACGGCGGGCACGTCGCCGTCTCCCCTGGCGGCGGACGCGTCGACCTCCATGGCGTCCGCGGCCTCGCTCAACGGTAGTGGTGACGGCATCGACGGCGGTGTCTCGGCACCAGCTCCTATCGATGAAGCGCCACCGCCACCGCCGCCGCCGGGCGTCGACGGCGACGGCGAGGCGCCAGCCGTGGCGAGGCGGCTGCTCTTTGCAGGCCGCGCAGGCGTCGACGGGGACCGTGGAGGCCCCGTGCGCCCGCGCTTGACGCTGCTCATAGCGTGCCACAGGGAGCCAAAAGGGGAGGCAAGGGAGCATACGCGGCGGGAGGGTGCATCGACCGGCCGGCGGTGGGCGACGGGGGTCGAAGAAGCGTGGTGAGCAAGAGGCGAGAGGCCAGAACAACAAGGGGAAACAAGGGGACACGAAAAATGCAGTTGGGATAGGACAGAACAGCGCGCTGCGAAAAAAGTGGAGCGAGGGGCAGAGCTCCAGGCAGGGCGCGGAGACGACGCAGAACGCAACAAAGCGAACACGACGTGCGAGCGGGATGATCGACGCGGGTCGCGGGCGGCGCGCGGGCGCGACTCGCGCAGCGTGGGTTGATGGAGTGCGGAAGCGTGAACTTAGTTCCTTGTGAACGCACGACTTAGAAAGCAAATACATAATGTTCAAGCTCGATACTCAAGTACGTACATGCTCACTGTAAGGAGTGATCGTACACGAGTGTCGACCAGACCCCCACTCAGCGTGTGTGCTGAGCGACCCCCTCCAAGAGACGCTCACGCACCTCGTGCATCCGTGCCAGAGAGGCTCTCCGGCGACTGCCGCCAACCCCCTCACCAAGACCACAAAAGGCGGCCCAGAAAAACGGCGGGAAAACTCGCTGGGGGTGGGACGGGGGGGGGGGGGGGGGGCCTCGGAGTGCGGTCCCAGGAGCCGTCGACGGCGCCAGCCCCCCCCCAATTTGTGTCTCTCGGCGCCCCTACCCGTGGTGTCGCCGTGGCGCCGTCGGCAAGGGGGGTTCGTGCCCCAGACCCGGGGCCTCCCGTGCTCGTGGCCATTGGTGCGCAGCGTGACGGCGGGTGCTGCGTTGAGTGGACGCCATTTTCAGTGCGAGGGGGGGGGGGAGTGGGGGGCGGCTGTGCCGCGTCGTGCGTGCCGCTGCCCGCCATTTTTCCGTGCCTGTTCGACGCGCTACGGCTTGCATCCGTGCCGCATAGTTGTCCTTCCGTGCCTGCCTGCCGCTATTGTTTCCCGCGCTATCGGACCCACGGGCGCATCGAGCGGGGCGAAGCCGGTGGCGGGTGGCGGGTGGAGCGCAGCGCGTGGCCGTGGGTGGCAGAGAAGGCTGCACACCGTGTGGCCCACTGCATCTCGGCGGCGTGCGTGCGCACGGTGGTCGGCGGTCGCTTGGTGGCGACCACTTACGGAGGGCGGTGTCTCACGGCATGCCCGGTGGTGTTCCACCGGCCTCCCGTGTCGGTGGTAGTGGTGTACCGCCCCCCCCCCCCCCCCCCCCCCCCCCCCCCCCACCCCCCCCCCCCCCCCCCCCCCCGCCGCGACCATTACACACACCTCCGCCGCCTCCTCCACCCCCACCGCCCGGCACCGCGGATCTCGCGGGCGCCGAAGCGTTGGCGGGGTTGAAGCGCGCACGCAGCGACAGGGGGCCGACTCGGGCGGCAGCGACGGGGGCGTCGGCGCCGTTTGTGCCGCCGCCCGTGTCGGTACCGGCTAAGCGGAGCCGCGCGAGCAGCACCGCCTCGGCGGCGGCAGCCGCCGCACGGGTGGCGGCTGCGGCAGCGGCGGCAACGGCGGCAGGGGAGGCGGCAGGCCGGACAACGGCGGCCACGCCAACGTCGGGGCGACTGCCGCCCAAGAAGGCGTCGACGGCTGCGGGCGCGACGGCGACGGTCGTCACGACGGGAGGGCGACCGCCTGCGTCGGGCACGCACCCGCCCCCCCCTCCCCCCCCTGGTGGGGCCCCCGCCCCCGCGGCGTCCCGGTCCGTAGCCGCTGCGGTCGCTGCCGACATGACGGCGGTGGCTGTGCCTGGCGGGCGCTATGACTCGTCGCTGGGTTTGCTGACGACCAAGTTTGTTAACCTCCTCAAGGCCTCTGCGGACGGAGCGCTCGACCTCAATGCCGCCGCCGTCAGCTTGCAAGTGCAAAAGCGGCGCATCTATGACATCACCAACGTGTTGGAGGGCATTGGCGTCATTGAGAAGAAGTCCAAGAACAACATCCGGTGGAGCTCCGAGGCGTCGGGCGAAGGTGGGGGCGCCAGCACTGGCGGTGCCGGCTCGTCGGCCGGCGCGGGTGGCGCTGGTTCGGACAGAGAGGTAGAGCTCGCCGCCCTCCGTGCAGAGTTGGCGTCGCTCGCCGCCGAGGAGGCGGCCATTGACAGCCGCATTGGGCACTTGCAGGGGCGGTTGCGCGACATGTCGTCGGGGGACCACGGCTCGGGCTACGCCTATGTGACGCACGCGGACATCCTGTCGATTAGCGAGCTCCGGGGCGACACGCTCATTGCCATCAAGGCGCCGCACGGGACGGAGTTGGAGGTGCCAGACGTTGAGGGGGAAGCCGAGGCCGGTGCTGGCGGCGACGCGCCGGCGCGCCGCCATGAGATCCGCGTGCGCTCGACCAACGGGCCGATTGAATGTCTGCTCGTGTCCCGAGGTGGCAACGACACCTCGGACGTGGAGGAAGAAGAGGAGGAGGGCGCTGAGGCTGACGCGGCTGGCACCGACTACGTGCCAGAGGACGGCGGCCTGGGCGGTTTGGACGAACCGCCACCTGCTGGTGGCGACCCGGGAGCGGCACAATCAAGGTGGCTCCGTACCCCGACGCGGGAAACGGGTCTGGGCACTCCCGCGGCTGGGTCGTCTGGCGCCTTTGGCACGCCCGTAGCAGACGGGGCATATACCGCTGACCTCGGCGCTGCGGCCGCTGCTGTCGATGGTGCGACGGCGGCGGGGGGCACTTCTGGTGGTGGCGGTGGCAGCGCGCGAGGACCTCCGCCACTGGGTGCTTCCCCTGCCGGCACGACCGACGCCGACGGCCTGGGCGGCATGCGGTTGTCTTCGCCGCCGCCCGGGTCGGATTTCTATTTTGGCTACCACGACCAGGCGCCGGAACGGAGCATCGCCGAGTTGTACGACGTGTTTGGACCGACTGGTGTTCCCGGCGGTGGCGCAGGAGGCGGCGTGGGCGAGGACGGTGGCGTAGGGGGAGTCGGCCACATCCTCCACGCTTGAGTTGAGCGGCGTAGCAGGGGAGAGAACGTCGGGGGTGACTGTGGGGAGGCGACGGGGGTGGCGGTGGGGTTGGTGGCGGCTCCATGTGAGTACGTCTATTGGCAGTTGAGGAGCCGCACCTCATGGTCGAGGTGGGAAGACCGGACTCAACAGACCTTTCTTTACACGCATGCACTGTGGCCGCCGCGGTGGTATTGAGGTTTTCCGGGAGACGCAGGTTTCCCGAGACCACATCCATTGCCGCCCAAGTCAGCCGCTTGTTGACTGCGTCGCCCGTCAAGCGTCCCCCCCCCCCCCCCCGTCAGTGGTTGGACCCTCCTTTGTGCGCCGGCCAAACACTCTCCGGACGCACAGGTGCTGTCGCCCGGTGACGCGACGTTCGACGGTGGAAGCCGACAGTACTGCGTGTGGCACCTCCGCGGTGCAGTGATCAGAGAGAAACCAAAAACGGCGGGAAGGAAGCGAGTCAACCAACCCCCTGCCAAGTCATTGTCGACAGGCTCTTGCAGTCGTCTGCTTGCGCGTCCAATTGGCTGGTGGCAATGTTATGAGTCACCTGTAAAACGTGGCACATGTTTATTGGATGGCCATAAAAAGTCCTTCGTTGTCGCCATCCAACGAGTGGCCGCAGTGCGAGCAGTGCTGCAGTCGCGTCCCAGTCAAGAAATCTGTCCACGTCTGTTGGACTCGTGTTCGACTCTCTCAGCGACAAGCGCCACCGTCAAAAAAGATAGTCTCATACATATGACGTTGCTTGGGAGATGAATTTTGAATGATGATCGAAGTGAGGTTATACATTTCACATAATTTCGATACTATCCCCTCGCCAAGCCTCCCTGGGCCCCGGTCAACCAATTGAGACTGCTGTATCGGATAAACTCAAGCAATAGTGGTTGATTGACTACCTGTGAACCATGTCGTAACTCCTTCATATGCTTACCGAAGGAAGAAACGCGAGCTCAAAGTTTTCTCCCTGTCCGCTGGTCGAGAGGAGGGCCGCCGAAAGGTGCACAGGGCGGTTCGGCGCGGACCACCCGCGCTCACCGTCACGTTGAGTTTGTGGGCCGGCGCGCGTGGACGGGGCGCCCTGTGCTGTATGCGCGCTCTCGGTCGCTACGCGACGCACCTGTCGGAGGGGACGGTGCGCCGGGCTGCGCTCGCGTCGCCCGCCACGGGGCGCCACCCCCCGTCACGGGTCCCCGTCGCGCCTCCACGCCCATTGCCGGGTTGTTCGTGGTGCTGCTGCACCTCCCCGTTCGCGAGGCCTCGTGTGTGGCGGTGGAGACGCGACGGTGCGGCACCACCGTCGTCGCCACCACCACCGCCACCGCTACCGCCAACGCTGCCATCACCGCTCCCACCCGTGTCGCCACCACCACCCCGACGGCCACCACGACGCCATCTCGGCCACCAGCCGCAGTGCCTCTGCTGCGTCGCCGCCGTGTGGCGCGTTTTCCGCTCTCGTGTGCACGCCTCGTCTCCTTGCAATCCACCCTTGGTGCCTTGCATCTGGCGCACTTCCCTCACTTTTTCCGGACGCCATTGCGGTCATCGTGCGGGAACGTCGTTGGGCTGAGTTTCGTTTGGGCCGGCTTTCGTGCCGTGGCGCCGCGCTTCGTGGGCTCTGCGTGTGCGGCACGGGGTGGACTGCGGGGCCCCCTACTTCGACTAGTCCTTTCCCTCCCTGTTCGAAAGTGGGGGCCTCTTGTGGGGCGCGTCGCAGCGGCCTGGTGCAATGGGCACTCGCGGTCGCTACCGCGCCGGCCGCTTCTATGGACACAACATTTTTTTGTGTGGGGGCCGGTTGATGGTCGGACCTGACTGGAAGGGCACGGTCGTGACAGCCGTGTGCATCATTGTGCCGGCAATCCTGTACTTTTCCATCACGTACGTGGGGGTTGTGCTTCTTTGTTGCGGCTCCGTGTGAGCAGCGGGCGACGCGCAGTCATGTGGCCGGTGGGACATGTGGTGGTTTTGGGGATTCCCGGGTATTGCTCTCGAAGCCCTGTCAAGATGTCGGCACATGGGCTCGTTGGTACCAATTTTCGGCTGCGGCACTGCGTGCGACTGGCATGAGGAGCAATCGGTGTCCGACGCGGTGCTGTTCTGACTGTGCGAGCCGCCGACTGACCAGACCGCATGTGTTCGTGTCGTGTTTTCTTGGCTTGTCTCCATGTTTCTGTCGCTCTGGTGAAATTTTGTACACAGTCTGCCGTACTTGATAACGAGATGGGTGCCCGGTGGCACCATCATCTTATCTATTTCGGTGGTACTGTTGGTCCTAGTCCTGGTGAGCATGTACCTGACGGCAACTGGGGATCCGGGCATTCTGCCGCGCTCACCAGAGGTGCCCGATGAGATCCTGCGGAACCCGGCTCATCCCAGGGAGCGGATTGTTTACGTGGGTGAGACGCCCATCACCACCAAGTACTGCGGTACGTTGTGGAACTGGTGAGGCGCATTGCTCTCGGTGTTGGCATGCTTGCTGGATACCTTGGCTCTTGACAGTTGTTCTGCTTGCGCTCTGACCTTGCCCCTGGATGCGTTTCACTGACTGGCCTGTCTCCCGTAATGCATCTCGTACGTGACTGTTTGTTTTACCTATCACTCTCTTGATATCTGTGGCGTAGAAACCTGCCGTATCTGGCGGCCGCCCCGTGCCAGCCACTGCGCGACGTGCAACAACTGCGTGGACCGGTTTGAGTATGTGTGTCCATCCTTTCTGATTGCATCAGGCCTTGTCCCCTCTTCGTCGTCCCAGCGACTGGTCGGGTTCCTTACTTGAACAACCTCATGACATGTCAAGTGCTCTGCGTGAGCGCTATTACTCGTCCTCTTGCTGACATTGATGTCCTTGCTGTTGTTCCCACGTGTTTGTGTGGATGCCTGCCTTTCTGTTCGTTGCAGTCACCACTGCCCATACCTGGGCACCTGCATTGGCCGTCGGAGCTACCGGTCCTTCTACCTCTTTGTCGTGTCCACGGCCCTGTTGTGCGTCCTAGTGATTACCGCCTGCATCATCCATCTAGTTACGAAGACCGTCGACTTCCGGAACGCGACTCGCCCAGTCACTTCCGCCACGTCAGCCCTCAAGTCCACGCTCACGGACGGCGCTACCGCGGTTCAGCTGGCCATCATCCCCTTTTGCTTCCTCGCCTTCCTCTTCACGGGCGGGCTGACCTTTTTCCACCTGTGGCTCATGTGGAGAAACGTCACGACGGCCGAGAGCTTCAAGCGCACCTGGACGGTAACGGGGAACCCCTTTTCCGAGCGGGGACCTCGAAGCATGTGGGCGCTCTTGTGCACGTCTAAGCCGCCGAGCCAGATCAAAGAAAGCTACGACGAGACCGCAGCGGCTGCCGCCCGGGACGCTGCCGACGCAGTCTCCGCAGCAACGGCGGCCAGTGTTGCCGCGGCCGCTGCAGCTGTGGCGGCCGGTGACTTGAGAGGAGAAGAGTAAGTTCCGGTTCGTTCAATACTTTTGTTGGTGTCGAGCCATCAGAGTGCCCAACATGGAATGGTGTGCGCGTGTGTGGGTGGTGCTCTTTCGGGTGCTCACGTGAGCGTCACATCGTTCTCGTTTGGGAATGCAGCTTCTGACGATCGCTTGTGCGCTGCATGCGTTCATTTTGGGCGGGGGCTGGCGGGCTCATTGTACCTCGCTTGTCCATTTGGTTGCGCTCTGTTCTGGTTGTGTAGGGAGTCCCTCGAGGCTCGCCAGCACCGCAAACTCGCTCTCAACGGTCATAATTTGAATCCCCCAGACGTCGGTACGAGTGACTACGTCGCGTCGCTGCCGTCGTCGGGCGGTCACAGCTTGTATGCTGTGGACAAGGATGAGGACGAGGACGAGCTGATGGGGCACAATGGGCACCGAGATCCCCTGCAGCACAACTACCAGTCGCGGCAAGCGCCCAGGGTGATGTTGCCGCCGCGTGGATATGACGGCCGAGGGGGAGGCAACATGGTGTGAGTTCCCCGCTTTCCATGACCTCGGGACTGCCACTTGTTCGAGGGAGGCGACCTCTAGTTGACCCCAAGAACCAAGTGCGCCATCGGCGGTCGTCTCGCCACCGCACCGGTGTCGCTGCCTGCGTACTGACGCACGCAAGCTCTGAGCTCCGTGGGCTCCCTTTGCGGCCTGGCTGGTGCTGGCACGCGGCGTGTCGCACCGCGGGTCGCTGTGGGCGCTCCTCGTGTGGGCCTGGGCCATGCCTCCGTGGGCCACACCCGGTTGCTCGTGCAAGAGGCGTTCTTCGTTGACCGGCGTGGTCACCTTGACACGTGCTTGCCGGCGTCGCCCTGTCTGCTGTTTTAGGTGCCCATCCCGCGACGAATGACGCTCGTTTCTTGTGTAGGGGCCTTCGTAGTCCCCGTGGCGTACGTATGCGATGGAGAAGGTACCGGCCTTTCTCGGGCGTCTGGGCCAGGGCCCAGTTTCATCGGCGGATGCTTTTCGAGTGCGTCTGGTACCGGCGCTATGCTCCATCGACGTGGTGGGCTGACGTTGCCAGAGGGTTTTGTCGGTCGTGTGGAGCTTCCCTTTTTCCATTGGCTATTTAACGCTTCACTTTTTGTTTCGTTCGTCGGCTGGCGTATTATGCCACGGCTAAGGATTACTGCAGTCGACGCGTACGCTCAACACCACTGTTTCCCTCTGATGTTTCTCGTGTGCCTGCTCACGCGGTTGTGAAGAGGGTCCCGAGTCATGACCCGCAACCTTCCCCTACAGGAGTTTAGGGTACCGAATGGCTCAGGAGAGCGGGGCATGACTTCAACAGAAGGCGCGGTCCGTGTCCCCTGCATATGTCGGGGTTCGACTTGAGCTCGTGCTCGGACTCCTTGGCATGGTTCGCAGACACGTTCTGAGTGTCCTGGACCGCACCATTCGTTCCAAGACTTTCAACTACCTCGACAAACCCAACCAGGACATGACTTGAGCAACGAAGGCGGACGCAATGCAACTGCCTAAAAAAGATGACATAAATCACGATGGTATCACGTCGCCTCCGTGTCTTTCAATTTTCGCCGCGGCCCGGTCTTCAGCAACGTCAAGAAGGACCCTCCGCGCGGTGTGCGGCCTCTCTTCGCCGTCGCATTGGTTGCCACATCGCCCGCCGCCGGGCTCGTGGGCGTCAACACCGCACCCCCGGCCGTCGCCGTGGCCTTGCCGGCCACCGCGACGCTAGAAGCGCCCGGTGAGTCGGCCCCGGCGCCGTTGCCCGTGAAAAAGGCGGCAGCAGCGGCAAGTGCGCCACCGCCAGTCCCATCTGTCGCCCCGCCACCGGAAGACAACACCGAAGCGGTGAGGGTCTTTGTCAGTGCTCCCGCTCCACCGCTAACGCCGTCGGCGCGAGACGTTGCCCTTCTCCGGAGCGACAGTGACGGCAGCGCGACCATACTTGGGATCGTGCCCGCCGTGCCACCACCATCAAAACCATCGTCCGCGGCAGCGCCTGGACCGTCCCCAGCGTTGTGGACAACGGGCAGCTCACCAGCCACAATCACTCGGCTGGCGGCCGACTTGCCGACCTCCTCCAAGGTCGCCGCCAGGGAGGGCGCCTCGTCCGCGACAAAAGCACCCGCTCCTCCACCGGCCATCGGGCTTGGGGGGGGGCGCGGCGCCGGCGACTGCGACGCTGCCCTACCCATCCGTTTGGTGGCGCGACGGAAGACGCGGCGCTTGACCGAGTCCGGGCGGCTGGCAAGGGAGCACTCATAGCGCAGCCGCTCCGCGTCCTCCCGCTGCGCATCGTCCTTGTCAGCAGCTGCAACCATCACAGCGTCGTTGGACCGCCCCGCAATTGCTTCCTCCGATAATGCGAGTTGGGCCACCACATCCTCGTCCTCGTCTACTCGCAGCGTGCCAAGTGCGTTCGTGAACTCCTCCATCTGGTGACACGCCGGCGCAATCGCCGGTAAGGTGCGCGCCAAATGCAGGCGCACATTGGGCACGCTGTCCCAGGCCATCCGCAACGCGAGCGCCGCAAAGAGGTCACGAAAGAGGATTCGCGAGTAGGATGCAGCGGCGGCTTCGGCAGCCTCCAGGAATGCAATCCGCTTCCAAAACGTGTTCCCGTGCGCCCAGTCAGCCACAAAGGACTGGAAGGCGGTAGTGCGCAGCTCCATGTCTGCAATGTGGAGAAGTGAGGAGGCCACCGCCTGCATAGCCGACACGCGCACCAAGTAGGATGACTCTTCCGAGATGCGCAACAGCAGTGGTAGGACGTGGACGCGCAACGCTTCCGATGGCGCAAAGGGTGCACACGCCGTCAGCTGCTGCGCCAGGACCTCCTGGGTCCGCCATGAGCCCTCGGAGAGGAGCGTCAAGTTGCTGAAGATGCTCGACAGCCGTGCCGTAACAGCAGGCCCGAGGCTGCTGCTCGCGATGCCGACACCCCCACCGCCGCTGCTACCGGGCGCTCCGGCCGAGCCGTAGCGGGCTCCTTGGGTCAAGCTTGACAACAGGGGGAAGAGTGTGTCGAGCGTGTTGCTCCGCACCAGCGGGTGTTCGTCTTGCAGCAGCCCAACCGTAGCTTTACACAGCGAGTCGAACGACGATTTGATGCCCACCAAGCTGGCCCCCCCATTAGCGGCCCCACCGTCGCCTGGCGGCGGCGTCGGGATCAGGGTAGCGGCGGTGGCGTGCAGGCCAGCGGCCACGTTCCACCGCACCTCCGCATCATTGTCACGGGCCAAGTATTCGACGACGGCGGCCATCTCCGTGCGGAAACGGGGCGCCAAGGACGCGCAGACACCCGGCAGATTGTATGCACAATGCCGCCGCACAATGGGCCCGTTGCTTGTGGCCATGGCAAGAAATGCTCGGTAGGCATCGGCAGCCACGTCGTCCGCGCCGCCGCCGCGGAGCGCTGAGAAGGCCAGCTGCCCAAACACCTCAGCCGTAATCTCCAACAGCAAGTACACGTCTTCGCTGACGAGGCGTTGGTCCTCTGAGGCGGAAGAGCTCGCAAATGCCACCTCCTTGGCAAAGACCGGAGGCAGCAAGTCGTGGAGCAGCTTGCAATCAGGGACCACCACTGGGGCTGCGGGCGGCTGCTTGGCAGCAATGACGGCACTCGCAGAGGCGGACAGGGCGGTGGCCGTGCCGCGCGTCGTCAACGGGAGTGAGGACACCACGTCGGCCGCCACCGTAGCGGATGAAGGGGAAGTTGGGGCCGTTGCTGTCTTCTCGTGCACCGCCTGCAGCACATGCGCAATGGTCCGCAGCGTTGCCGCGTGAATGCGAGCGTCAGGGGATTGCAACAGTTCTTGAAGCGCCGGCCACAGCCGCTCCTCCACCGTCTCGACCGACACGGCGGCGCCAACAAAGGCGAGCGACTCGGCGAGCATGCCCCGCACCTGGATGTCCGCGTCGTTGCAGAGCGTCAATGACCGCGGCAAAATGTGCTCCTCCACCGCGTCGCTGTCGAGACACAGGGCCAAACTGCCGTACAAGCGAGCTGCTAGCCGCCGGGAGCTCGCCTCGACGTCCGGCCGCACGTGTGCGTCCACGGTGGCCATCACCCGAGCAAGCTGGTCGCCGTCTTGGGACCACTTAACTTGTGGCAAGACCGCCACCAGCACCTCACCCCACGTCTCCAGGATCGTCTCGTCGGTTGCAGAGCCCACCACACGAAAGGCGGCCTCGCAGAGGACGGACGAGATCGGCTGGTCCAGCGGCGGCAAGGACGACGACACGGACGGCGGTGGGCGTATTGGCAGGTCGCCGGCCGCTGGGGGCGCGGTGGGCGAGTCTGCAGCATGGGTCGCCAGCGACACGGCGGCAAGAGCTGATTCGACTGCCGACGTCCCGCCTGCCGTGACGAGCCACTCGTCTGGTTCCAGGCGGGTGCATTCGACGAGGATGGCCGCCACCGTCTCTTGCAGCTCCAGGTCCCACAAGTGCACCATGGCACACACTAAGGGGATGAGCAACACCGCTTTGATAACGTCATGGCTCTCCACAAGCGCGTGGAGCTCCATCAGCACCACGGACCGTTGCGCGTTCGAGCCATAATGCAGGAGGGTCTCCATCAGCTCGATGGTCATACCAATCGACAGGGACGCGTTGTCGACGTCCACCGCCACACCGTCTCCACCGTCAACGGCGACGACGGTGTCGACGCTAGCCGTTGCAGACGCGTCCTCCGGTGAACTTGTAGTGATGGGGGCCGCAGCCCAGGCAGGGTGGAGGCCATGGTCCTCCGCAGTCGGGTCCTACAAAGCAAAACCAGACAACATAAGCATCGGCACAATAGCGCAGAAGTCCAGAGGGGGAACGGACAACAGGGTTAATCACGGCACAAGAAGAACCAGGTCTACACCAAGCGCGAGAAGCGCTGGACGGGCACCCGCAAAACGCCCCGGCCCAAAAGCAAGAGCTGCACACAAGAGCGAGGCGGACCGCGCCGCCAAAAACAGCACAAAGACACGTACCAAGGTGAAGAACGCTCTTGACTCGGAAACCGGCGTTTTGGCGCGCGTAAACGCCGCGTGGGGAGCGGGCGGCAAGATCGTAGTGGGCGTAAACCCACCCGGAACATTCTCGCCGCCCTCCCCCACCGACATGCTAACGGTCCGCCGTGGGAGGCGGTGCCCGCCGCCCCCCACGGCGTCGAGGGCGCCGCCTCTGCTGCGCCTGTCGGCCAGCCGCACCGAGCCGACACGCTTCCGCTCCGCGGCGGCCGCAGCCACACCCCGAGGCGGCGGCGGCGCCCACAAGCTACCGCCGCCGCCGCCGGCCCTACCCCGGCGGTCGCCACAGCGGCACAAACGGCGGGGGCGCGCCTGCTCGGTAGCTGTGGATGTGGGTGTCCAGTCCGTTCCGTCTCAGCGCGGGCGTCGGTCCCACCGCGACGCACGTCGTCACCCAACGGCGGACGGCGCTATCAGCCACGCCGTACGCGGCAAGCCCCAGAGCGCCGCCCACCGAGGCAAGAACGGCTGGCACTGGCAGCACGTCTGGCTTCCCACCACGGCGAACCTGTAGGCAACCAAATTCCTTCCCGCCTCTACCCCTCACCCCCTCACCCGTTGCCAACCGTCCCCAGCCACGGCCGTGCCCAGCCACAGAGGCCAACAGGGCACACGCCGTGCCGTGCGAGATGGCCGGCAAACAGACGGTCCACGTGCCAGAGCCCCGTGGCTAGGGGCACCACCCAGGTATCGAAGAGGGTACTGCGGGTTGCGGTCGGCACAAAAGAAAGAAACAGTGGGTGAAGCGGTCGAGCTCTCTGTCTCGACCCCTGCAGAGGAGCCCCCCGCTCCCCGCGCTACGGCAGCGTTCCGCCACCACCTCCCCCGCCCTCCCCCGTCCCACCCACGCGCGGATGGCAGCCCCCACACTTGAGTGGCGGAAAAAAACAATCGCAGATACTGGCAACGCGGCAGAGCAAGAGCGCCGTCGGTCCGTGCGTGGCCTGTGACGCCGCGCCTACGCCCGCAAAAGGACAGGGTCAACGCGACGGCGCCGCAGCCGGCAAGCCGCCGTCACAACCACCGGCCAAACAGCAGCCACTCCGCTCAAAAGAGCCACGTCCCACATGCTGGAGCAGGGGGGGGGGGGGGGGGGGGCACCCTGCCCTACAAGGCAAGGGAACGAGAGGAAAGGAGAGGGAGCAGGAGAGGACGCCGGGAAAAATGCGCGGCACGCACCAGCGGGCAGCCGTCAAGGAGGAAGGATGGGAGGCGTCTGGGAGGGGTGGAGAAACCGTGCTCACGAGACCACCGCAGCGCCGAGGCGCCGCCCAGCAACGCCGGCCGTGGCGGCGGCCGCTACGGGCCAAGCGGTCATTGCGTTCTCCGCCGCGGGCGAGGGCATGCAGAGCCACCTGAAATTTTAGGTGCTCTTCGCCTCCCACCACGGGGGCCGGTGCTCTCAGGGGCAGCCGCTCCAGCCGAGCGAGGCCGAGCAATGGGCCTGACGCACAACAGAGAGGAAGAGCATGCCGCGGGCGAGAGCGACAGTGAGCGGCAGCAGGACGGGTCGTGCAGGAAGAGCTTGAGCGATGGTCAGTAAATGTCAAGGCCCCCCCCGGTCACACGTGTCGCGTTGGCAGCAAGGTCTTAGCTATAGTAATTACAGAGAATTTCTCGGCTGACGCGAGGTCAATGACCACAGTAGGGTTGCTAAACGCGCCCCGATTTCAGGGGCGCGGTGTCATCCAGCCCCGGTAAGCGCCCGAAAGCGCCCTAAACGCACCAAAAAGAGTCCCGAAGCGCCTGAAGCGCCCATATGAATTCAGTATGAATCACGCACTCAAAAAAGAGAAGTACAGAAGTGGTGCCCGTGGCTGCTCTCTCAAGTAACATGTAAGAGAGAGTTGCGCTTGGAACTATGTTCCACGGCCGAAGTTCGACGATAAACTACCCTATTTGCATTCCCGAGCGGTTGGGGATCGATCCCTCATCCTTCCGATTACACTGCGGGTCGGTATTTCATCGCCGGGATAGTTCTAAACTTGCCGGCTTGTAAATCTATAACGAGTAGACGCGAAAGAATGTTTTGAGATAGCCATGCAAAGTTCCTGTGAGATGGCCTCAGCATGATTCGGAGGATCATGTGCACATCAGTTCCGTGGATCAGCGAAAATCC
>ENA-ORXT01003702-ORXT01003702.1-marine-metagenome-genome-assembly--contig:-NODE-3702-length-16540-cov-10.937192_pt1 | contig 16540 bp, 10 predicted proteins | sample MGYA00237868_ERZ511482 | MGnify/ENA metagenome assembly ERZ511482 | reverse complement strand
TGTCAGGGGGTCAAGAAGTTACTTGACACCCCCACCCCCACGCGCTTCTACGAGAACGCAGACGGGTTGTTGTGCCGTCGCGGACACCGCGAGGGGACCCAGCAGGTACTGGTCCCCCAATCCCTAGTCAAGGACGTATTACGGGCGGAGCACTCCTCCCCCTTGGCTGCGCATCCAGGGGGGACGCGCATGTACCAGACCTTGCGGGACCAATACTACTGGCCCTCGCTGGCGATGGACGTGTTCGGGTGGGTGGCAGCTTGCCCCACCTGTGCCAAGAACCGGCTCATGGGTACGCAGAGTAAAGCGTTTATGAGGCTGTTCCTCGCGACGGAACCCTTCGCAGCGCTGGCCATTGACTTACTGGGCCCCCTGCCCAGGACCCCCGAAGGATATAAGTATATCTTCGTTATTTGTGACCGATTTACTGAGGTCACTCCGGCGGTCCCGCTTCGAGGCATCACGGCTCTGGATGTTCTCAGCGCGTTCCTCGACACGTGGGTTGCTAGCTATGGGATCCCCGATTCAGTTATATCGGATAACGGACCCCAATTCGCTGCCGTACTGTGGCAAGGGGTGCTGAAGACCCTCGATATTGACAATAACTATGCCACCTTTTACCACTCTCAAACTAATGGGCAGGTCGAACGGTTCAATGAGACCTTAGTTAAGCAACTACGACACTACGTAAGTGACCACGTAGTTACGTGGTCCCGATACTAGAGCCTGGTAGTAACGGCTTACAATTCGCAAGTGCATAGTAGCACCGGGCAGATCCCTTTTGCGTTCGTGAGCCCCCGACGGCTTACTCCCGTGGCACTCGAGCGATTTACAGCGGGTACCGACCCCGGGGAAATAGGAACCCCCGGGCGAGCCACGGAGAATTTCCTCCAGCGCCTTGACTCCCTGATCCCCCTAGTACGGGATACCATGGAAAAGGCACAAGCCCGGTACAAACGAGCCTTCGACAAGCGCGTGCAGACTCGCCGCGAAGCCCTCCAAGTTGGAGACTGGGTGTTTGTGAAGTCCCACAAGAACCAGGGGGGTGAACTGGTCTTGAAGACACTGGAAACCTACAAAATCTTGAAGACCGACGGGCGTTGGCTTACCATCGAAGGTGACTATCGGATCCGTACCATCAATGGGAACCACACTATCCGGACCCTGAACCACCCGAGGGTGACCCGGCGTGGGCGTGGGCACTGGCCGCGTGGCGGGTCCCCTCCCTCCCCTCATCGGTAAATAAACCGACTGAGGCTGTCTTCGACCACTTTGTCGGACAGGGGTACGACGACCAGGAGCGACACATGTTAAAGGTAAGATGGTTCGGGTATGGACCCAAGGAGGACTCCTGGCACTACGTGGAGGACCTCCAAGCTGAAAAGGTCCGAGAGCACTGTGCGCGGCACTGGCTCCCGATGAGAAGAAGGGTGTAATACAACAAAAACAACCCAGTACAGGGTACCCCTCACACACACCCCCGACAATGGATCCAACCCAACTAGGGACAAGCACGGTAGGAAACGCCATAACTCAACGCCCCGTCTCCCGACTCGGACAAGGGTCACTACTCCCTTTCAGGCGAGTGCGGGCGGTTGTCGCGGGCGCACCCCCCGTAGTGGTCGTAGCCCGGGGGATCCACCGGGTACTCCTGGGCCGACCCCCGGTCCACGGGGCCCGGCACCCACGACGAGCTCGGCGCCCTTCTCGGCGCCACCCCCGCGGCGGCGTGTTCCCCAGTGGTTGTTGTAGCACAAGAGAATGTGAATCAAGTCATAGGGGGGAGGGAAGCATTCCGCACGTGCCCCCTCCGTGCGTGCACTGCTACAGGGCCATCGGACCCGGGAAGTCAGGCCGCCAGAGGTGATGACACAAGGCACGGTTTACTTGCCAGCGACGACAGTGCCTCCCACCGTCGTCGCCCTTCGTCCTAAAAGGGCGGAAGCCGTTGCGTGGGCCCAATTCCCCTCATGGGAATTGGCCCGCGCCGCCGACCAACCAATACAACTAAGTACAATGCAAGACAAGTCCCCCAATGCGGTAAGTAGAGACGAGGGGGAATCGGGACCGGGCGCCCCTGCCTGACGTGGCGGCACGTGGCGGCCGGTGGCGTGGCTACGCGGGAGCGCTCGCCGCCCGACATAACCGCCGCCCCGCGCGGGCCCGCCGGCCGCGGCTGCGCGCCGCCAGGCCGGGTTGCACGCACCGCACGGCCCCACACCCAGTGTGGGCGCTATGCCCGTGGCCCGAGGGGACACCAGGCCCGTGTGCCAGTGGGGGTCGTGTCCGCCCGACCCCGGCTCCCCCCGCGCCGTGCCCCGGCACCACCCCCGACCTGGTGGTGCTACAGAGGCGGATGCTCTCATGGAGCGGCTCTAGGGGACTGAAGGGTCCTTGATGGAGCGTCTGCTAACGGAAGGCACCAGGAGGGCCCGGAAGACTGATCCCTTTCCGGTGTTTCCCGTACGCGATCTTAGATCCTTCCCTGTGCGACTTCAGTCCCAGTTTGTTGTTTCTAGCAACATCAGCTGTGAGACTTCCCAGCGGTTCCGGCGCCTGGTGGCCCCTGAGGTCTGCCTGGCCATTCGTGGGCACGCCCAAGGTGGTGCTCTCGCGTGCTAAGCAAGCAACCCTCTTGGGCCACTTGGGGGCTTCCGGGTCCATGCCCTGTGTGTGGTGCTGCGCACTGGTGCGCCCAACGGCTACACACGTGGCACAATTTGACGTCTACTGCACGCTCTAGGATGAAAACCGGGCTGGCAAGGTGCCGCGGACCGCTGAACACGCTGCTGAAATGGCGCTGAAGTACACGACCTGGAGCAACGCGACGCTTCCAACGTCGCTGAAGCTGACGAGCCTCCGATCCATCACCAAGCAATCGCTGATAGTTTGGGACCCGGCAAATATTGCTTCTATGCCCCTCCATATCACCCTAGGGATTAGGGGCTGGTCAATAAACTTGGGCGTGGAGGCGATTGTGGCTGATCGAGTGCCCGCAGCAGCGGCGGCTTACGAGGCGGCTATCGGGGAGACGCTTGGCCACGACGCGGGGGTGTCACCGGCACCCTTTTGGGGAGGCTCCTTCGCCGGAAAGCAATGGCACAAGATTGAGGTGAGTCTTGCGGCATTGTGCGACCGACTGGACGCCTTTCTCTCACCTGCAAGGGACAATGTCCATCACCGAGCGTGCCGCATTTGGGCCGACTCGATACTCGTTCTCAACTGTGCGTCGCCCATTGATGCCTCCCAGCGGACGGAGTTTCGTCAGCGAGCAGCAGCGTTTGTCGACAGACTTCGTGGGGATTTTGGATGGGTCTCGATTACTCCAAAGCTCCACGCCCTGGCGTGCCATGCGGCCGACTTTCTGGGCGAGTTCGGCTCGCTGGGCCTGTTCGCGGAACAAGGCATGGAGGCGTGGCATGGCTATTTCAACCAAAACGCCGCGGTTTTCGCTGCACCTACCTTCCTGGGCTTTGTGCGGCTCGTGGATCGGGCGGCGATTGGTTTGGCGCCTGGGTCGAAGGCGTTCAACCGCGACAATTGTCGGGCAACTGCCAGTCCTGAAGCCCGGAGCGCCAAGCGCGTTTGTGACCTGTGCACCGACCGGGGCCGTGAGGCGGCAGGTGTGAGAAGCGAACATTCGGCAGCTTGCGAGGCCCGTGCCGCGGAGGTTGGCGATATGCAACCTAAAATCATGCACGCCGTGGCTGTCCTTAAGATTGCTACATGCAACAAGAAGTCCGCACGGGGGTCAAATTCTGGACCACCCCCGTCGAAGGACACTAAGAATGACGCCCTCCTGGCCGAGGCCCAAGCCATGTGCGTGGCAGCTTTGTTCGACAACTGGCATGGATGTACCTTTTCTTTGGCGTGGTGGGGTACGGCGCGATGTAGGAAGATACCAAATTTGCTTTTTTCTGACAGGGCAAGGGAATATCAGGGGGAGAAAAAGCTGCCTCTGCGGTGCACAGTGCGCCCCAGTGAGCCCGCCCACTCCTGGTCAGCTAATTCCCTCGGGCACCGGTGAGCGCATGGGTTGGGATCAGACACTCGTATTCTTCCGCCGCTACTTGTTTTGCCAGACAGGCCGCACGTTGGGCACAATGCCCCTCGCCGAAAATGTCCGGGAAAATATAATGTAGTGATGAGGTCATTCACCTCCTTCGTACTCGCTCGACCGCCAGCGCGAGGTGGTCTCGGGTACGTGATTGGCTACATCGGCCGAATTTCTTTGTCTGAATGAGGCGGACGGTGCAAGAGACCGCAAAAAATGGGGCTCCCACATGATGCGATATGGCCACCGCAGGTGGGATTCTGAGACACCAGAGCTAAATCTTAGACACGACGAACGACACGCATGGCACGTACTCCACACCAGTGCAAAAAGTTGAAAACTACTTACATGAGCCTAGGTAGCCGACAGATGCGCCAGAAACCCGATGTCCGCATATGACCCGTCTTAACTGGGCGTGAGGGGTGGAGATCGGCGGGGAGATAGGAGCAGTGACGCCGGTTGTGACTCCGGTGGTCAGCTGAAGATCCCTCGCTTGTGGGAATTAATATCCTGGGCTGCGGGGAAGGCCAAGTCACGGCACTATCTGCGGAGCCTTTCGCTGGTAGCTGTTTCGAGACGTTAAGACCGCCAGATGCTCTTAGGACGCGTCCAGATCTCCGCGCCGAGGTCGGAACACCGCGATATCGAGGATTAATCGCGCATCTGATCCCGAAGGAGAGCCCCCAGCGCACGCCTGAGTGGTCGGCACGGCAACAGCGGACGTAAAACCGACCGGGGAAGTGTGGATGGTGAGCTTTGCGGTCCGCACTGCCGCCTCCAATGTGTCCGTCGTGGGGAGCTTCCCGTTCTATGTGTGGGGCTCTTGCTGCCCGAGCCGCAAATCCGCCCCGTAGCCAGTGTTGTCAGCGCCCATCACACAGACGTCCTCACCGCCCATACCCGCATCCTCGTCGCAGTCCTGGTCTTCGTCACTATTCGTGAACAACAAATCAAGCCGAGAGAGACAGTCCCTCTCCACAGGCTCCTCCTCATCTGGCATCCAGTCCACAGGCAAAAGATCTTCACGCGTCCATCCGTCTCTTAATATGCTTCGTACGAGTGTGATCAAGAGTCATAACGGCCAACCGGCTTACTGTGGGGAGATTCCTCAGACGCAACCGGCCACAGGGGCGCCCAGGGTGCGCCACATCGTGCACGAGGGCCGTCTCCCGCATGTCGTCGTGGACCGTGCTGCGGCCGCTTTACATGGCCATGTGCAGCGCACTTCCTGTGCAATAACCTCGACGGGTACGGAGGGGCATTTTTCATCACATTGAGACGCTTCGGGCGCTGTGAACCAACACGCCCTCGTCGTCCCGAAACGTTATTCCACATGGGCTTGAAGAAGAACCCCGCCCTTATGACTCCGCACAGACCGAATTCAGAACCCAATGTGGGTCCATATGGCCAGAAATGTCATTTGTGTCCCACCTCCAGTTCAGCTCCACTGCGCTGGCAAGGAGAGCGGGGGTGGGCGGCGGTCGGATGGGTTGGAGGAGTCTACCGTGCCGTGGCCCACGGCCCTTGGGGCGTCGTGGCTGATTCCGTATTGGGCCCCGTGGGCCGAGGACGACATGCAGCGAGCATCGAAAGGTAGGCACTGGAGAGCAATCTCAGTTCCGATTGCGCGCACGTTGTGTAAGCCGGGTTTTTGTCAGTAAAACACAAGCAAGGACAATCTCTGTACGACATGTTTCGATAGCCTCGAAAGATTGGTCTCAAAGTATTGCTGATCCCCGAATTTCAGCCTGGTGGACCGAGACTGGCTTGCGGACCGACTTCCTCCCCCAACCAGATGCGCCCTTGGGACTGACTCGGACCTTCTGATTGCTTACATGTGCCCATACAGCCTGGAAATCAATATCAGCTCCTCTCTTTCACTGCATTTCTGGTGAGGGGACAGTAGAAAGTCTCAGGATCTCGCGTGGGCAGCTTTCTCCGTGCCAAAAGAAGCGAATCAAGCGGCAGCAAACAGTGAGTTGATCTGGATGCGAGGTCCCGGCACCGAATGCGGGCTTCATTTTCGCTTCGACTCCCTCTTACTGTCAATAGAGTGGGTTCATTCACAGTCAGTCTCTGTCTCTGTCCCCCAGGACAAATTTCGGGGATCAGCCATAAACAGGCCAGGTTTTTTTGGGGGGGCACCCTGTGGTTTTCAGCACTCTGGTGGCCAAAAAAGACTCAGTTGGAAAATAAAATACATCCTTGGCCGATCGAAGATCATCGGGAAAGTGGGATGCATACTAGACGTGTACGAAGACGCGCACTAGAGCAACTTTTATGTACTGCAGGCCCGATTGCATTACTGGCATCAAGTTGGAACGGTGGCCGCGGCGGGGGGGCCGACCGCATGTCATCTGGCGGGGGGGGGGTCCGGAACGTGGGCTACAAGTCTCATGTGCTGGCCGGGGTGGCCCTCGGGTCCTCAGAAGATAAAATGGATCACGAAGCGCAGCGCATCTCACCCGTTGGGGCCCACTTCCGCATTCGTATCGATCAGGGACATCGGATCCCCCCGATTCTCGACAGCACCCGATTTTTCACTGACCAAATCGGGAGGAATGTAAGGACGGGGAGGCTACGTTTTCAGCCTCGTGAGCCATATGTCAAGATCTCGTGATACCGCACGGAGAAGGAGCGGAGACGATGACAGCGGACCAAGGAAGACATTTCACGAAAGCCACGTATCTGAGAAGCGGCAGCCGTATCAACCACTGGCAGCGGCCTTGGATTGATGTGCACCGGTGGACGCCCACCGGCGTCGGCAATATGCTGCTCTGGCCGTCGGCGCCGGCTACCACCGCCCCCGCACGTGGGCCGTCTGAGCGCAGTGCCGCCCCCGCCCCCCGCCATCCCCCCCCCCCATCCGACCACGCTCGGGCTGCTCAAACGGTGGGACGACGCCGTTGGCCCGTGCGGGAGGCAGGGTCGGCAACAGGGCGGTGGATGTAGGCGCGGTGGCGAATACGGTTGCGGGCGCAGCGCCGGCGGCGGCAGAGGCGAGTGCATCCGTAGCGCTGACCCCGCTAGCAACGGCGGGTGCGGCGGACGCGACCACGACGGCGGTTGGGGTAAGCCCATCCCTTGCGGCGTCAGCCGCCGCGCTGAAGTGCAGTGCGGCGCTCGTCGCCGCCGGCGCGACGCTCGTCACCGCCGACGTAAAGCAACTTCCCCCCACCGCCCCCCCTTCCCCTTCCGCCGCCCCCTCCCCACGTAGCGCTCACCGGCGGCGCCGTTGGTTTTCTGGAGCGAGTAGTCCGCTCCGGCCACCGGTGCTGTGGAGCACACACGCTGCCTCACGACGGTGACCACGGGAAGCACGACGGCGACGGCGCGGGAAGGGTTGGGGGTAGGTGTGCGACGGCGCTTGTGCCACGCAGAGAGGATTTCGAGGACAGCCCTGGCTTCAATTTGGGAGTGCCCGTGCACAGGCGCTCATGGCTACTGACGAAGCGCCCGAGTCGATTGACTACCGGGTCTTGTGAGATCGAATCTCAAACGGGGCACAAGAGATCGCTCTTCTGGATGAACGAATTTTGAAGTAGCCTCCGACTCTCACGGGAACGCTGCGAGAAACTCTTATGCTTCTTCTCGACATGCTCTTTACGGACGTCTAGAGTCGTTGCTCGGTTCTGCAGCAGGGGTGCGCGCATTGTAGCCTACCCTTCAACGTATGTAGCTCGCCGTTGAAATTGCTGAATGGAGGGTCTTCCGGACGCAATCGAAGGCGGGTGACCGACTCTGTGGACCAAGATGAAGGGTCGACCGCGCAATTGCGACACTTAACCGCCCGTTGATCGTGACAATTTGACTTCGACCGGCGGCGATCGACGTGCCTCCATGCACAACCATCACTCCACACACTGGCTGATTCAATCCTCAGACACTGACGAACGGCGCGCATTCGCGGCCACACCCTCCGCATTTTCAATTCTGCCAGCGCCGCCGGCACGCCCACACACTGCCGGCACGCCCGCACACCGCCGACACGCTCATACATTGACGGCGCGCCCGCACACCGCCGACACGCCTGCTCAACACAGGCACACCTGCTCAGAAAAAGCACGCCTGTACACCACCGTCACATCCGCGCACGGCTGGCACCTCCGCACACCGCCGGTACACCGCGTCGTCGCCGGCACGCCGCCGGCACGCCGCCGGCACTCCTGCACACCGCCGGCACGCCCGCACATTGCAGGCTCACGCCTACACCACCGGCACTTCCGCCGACTGCCGGCTCACCTGCTCGCTATCGGCACTCTGGACGATCACCGGCCAACGCACTTAGCACCGGCACGGCCATCGACCAACCGCTCGCCCACTACCCGCCGACTTCCTCGCAAACCGCCTGCTTTCCTGCCGACCTCAGCCTTTCCCTCCATGCGTTCAAACCTCCGGGGCACCGCTCGACCGCTGGAGCACCCTCGCACTGCCGGCACGTGTAGCAACATTGGCCTTGACTGCGGACGTCGGCGTCAACCGCCGACGTCTGTGCATGTGTCTTCTTCATATTCGGGTGAGTGCGACGTCGGGCGAGGGGGGATGCCATCTTTCTCGTACTGTACAGCAGCACATTGTGGCGCCGCTGTCTTGGATGTCTCTGTCTGGATGGTCTTGCCTCTGCTCATTTAAAATCTCTCCGAGTCGTGTCTCTCTCTCTTATTGGTAGCACTTTGCGACGGCTTCTCCCCATCCTTCTACTCTTTTCTTCTAGGTACCACACTTTCATATGGCAGTCTCATGCCAACAGTGCGCCAGTTGTCAAGAGGAACGAATGCCAAGCGTGTTTGAGTCGGCCTTCTTTTATTTTTACGATTCCCCAGGGCTCATCTTTCTGACATCCACTACTGGGAAGGATGTACGCGTGGAACAGGAGATTTGAGTCGTGCTTCATCTACTACAGCGACACCTCCATGTGCTATTTTTTACCGTGTTCCAGTGGCTGGGGTGATTTTCGACGCGTGCTGTCTTCAATATTCAGGGTACACTGGCATCAGTCTAGCCTAGATGCTCTTACCATGCACTCCGTGTGCACAGACCGGCGTCGAATCTCTCTGGGAGCTCTTGGTCGGCATGAAGCTGGCTACGGATTTACTGACGTTCCGAATAGGCGTACTCCTTTCCATTCTGATGGCTCGTGTTCAGCTCTTCAGCTTTCTGCTCCTTGAACCTGTGCGCTCCCCCTTCTCTTGTGTCTTGCTACCTGACGCGTCCGCTGGACGACCAACCCTGCATCGGCTTCTCGTCCGCGAAGGGCACTGCGGCGTAACTTGCAAAGGAGGTGTCACGGGGGTGGGCTCCGTGGCGAGGCTTTCCATCTTGGGCAATGGCCGCTGATTCTGCAGGTCTCTGTGCTAGTATGCACTTACTTTGGCCAGGGTAACACTACCTCTTGTAGCCGTTGCCGCGTTGTGAGCTTTTTGCATCCCACATGTGTTCGGTCTGAAGTATTTATCAAATACGTTCAACTATTTTATTCGTCGTCGCTGTCGCTGTCAGAGCCGGTGTCCATCGGGTCGTCCGAGCTACTCTGTGCTTCAAAACCAGCGTCAGCCATGTCCAGTATGGCTTCTGGTACGCTTTCAAGTGCCTGCCCCAAGTGGCTTTCGGCACACTGATGGGCCAGCTCTTGCTGGAAGAGATCCATCCAGATCGCCGCAATCGTCAGCTTCTTGAATCGTCACTCTTCTTGTGGCATCGTCCCCGGCACCACCTGCCGGCGGTCACCACCGCTCCTCCATCCACCCTCCTTGAATCGTTGAGTCACACCTGCACTCGCCCCACGTTGAGGCATTGTACAAGGCTTTCGTCGCGCTGTGCTCGCCAGTTTTTCCCTTCGGTACGCTGCCGTGGTATCTGCCTATGTGGACTGCAGGGGTTCTCTCGGTGTCGATTCACTCTTTGGTGTGCCTCCCCCCACGCCGAGGCTCATCACATTTTCTGACCAACTGTGTGGTCACCTCGCACTTGGCTCCATTGGCATCTACTTGGTTGAAATGCATTCCGCACTGCTTCTATTCTCTTTTGTGCAGGCACAGGCTGGGCGTGACTACGCCCTCCATCTGTCCACTTCAGCAGGGTTCTTCGCGGTCAACATGACCCCAGGTGCGGAAGGAGGGGACAGGTCCGCCCGTTCGCCTCGACGTGGGCCCCGCGGAGGGCAGGCGCCAGCTGAGCGCAGTCGGCTTCAGAGTGACCGCCGTCGGGTGCGGCGGCTTGAGAACAGTAAATGTGATACTACTCATGGTCCTGCTCATGGTGTTATCAAAGAAAAGCTTTTTCAGGTGGCCTTAGAAAGCGAAAGTGGGCAGACACAAGTGCATGAAAGTCGCCTGTGGAAGCGGGCGCAAAGAAAAAGGGCCATCCCTGCAGGCACAGCCGAGAGAACCGCGCGCGATGTAGTCCGACACCGGAAAAGACTAGAACTGCCCCGGAAATCATGCTGCTCATGCGGCGAAACTCCTGATGTCGCACCATGCTCTGCGTGGCCGTTTAGAGAGCCAGCACCAGGTGTACGCCTGGCCGCCAAAGAGCACAGCACAGTCGACATTCTTGGTGCCCTGTTCCCAGGGAATGCCGGATATGATCCATACTGGATCTTTACAAACGCAATTGACGGCAGGTCCCATACAATTCTAATGTGCAGCAAATGCAGGAAAGGTTTGAGATCCACCTCTCTCGCACTGACCTCTCTCGCACTGGACAGCACCTGGAGCAGCCCCCCCAGCCCGCGCATGAGAGAAATGAGCCTGTATGCGAGGTACTCGTAGGCAGCGTGGCCGTGGAGGGGCCCATGTGGCCCCCGTGGCGTCATTGGCGGGGACGTACTCGCCCTGCAGTGCTCGACCAGAAAATCCAAAACAACCAATTGCGGCGAATACACGTAATTGGTAAATGCGTCCGTAGTTCCCATGGTAGCGTGATTCCGACGGCAATCTGGTTGGGTCCCATCGTCGTAGCGACCACCCGCGTTCCGTTGTCCTTCTCCGTGCTGTCCCGATCGGGCCTTTCTCAACCAGAAGGCATGAAGGAAAGGGGCAGTGGGCGCAGCGGGACTGTCGAGGCGTGATGTGGCAGAAGCGGTCATTCGGCGTGTGGTTGGGGGGAGGGGACGCTCGGACTTAGCGGAAAGGAGTGCAGGACGAAAGCGGTTTCTCAACCAGATGGCATGAAGGAAAGGGGCAGTGGGCGCAAGGGGACTGTCGAGGAAGACCGGCCAAGGCTGGCCGTGGGTGGTGCTGTTCGTCATCGTGCTTGAGGCCAGGTTGGGTGCCTGTAACTAGTCTCGTTTCACATTCGGGCGCATGGCATGCGAAATGCACTTGCAGGAGCTTCGCTAATAGCCCCCCCTGCCCCTGGGGGGGGGCTTCTATTGATCGGTTCACTTTGGCTTGTAGTTCTTGCAAAAGGCATTTGCACGAGCTTCGCTAACAGCCCCCCCTGCCACTGGGGGGGGCTTCTATTGATATTGACACACAGCCTTTTGTGGCCTATTAAGCGAATTTAGACACGTTTTACCAATAATATAGACACGTTGTGACATACTGACATTGGTGGCTTTGCTCTGACGGATATGCATAACTGGGCGTGCCTTCCGCAGCACGCCGCGTGCCGCCGTCCGTCACAGCACCCGCAGCACCGCTGACGGCGCCCGCAAGCCGCGAACACGCCGCCGCCGGCTACCACGTTTCGGGAGTGCCCGTGGCCGTAGCCGATGCGGACTGCGTGCGCGCGCACGTCGCCCGCGTGGGACGCGTGAGGCGCCCATTGCCGCTGCGGTGGCCGCTGCCACCCCTTCAAGCTGCCGTGGTCGGCCGAGCGAGTGACAGAAAGCCGAAACGCGGCGGGGCAGAGGGAGCCAAGAGGTGTAGCTGAGGGTGGGTGGCAGCAACACCTTATCGCAAACGGACCGCCCAGTCTGCCTTGCACCCGTCGAGCAGCCGCAGCCCGTTGTGCTGTCGAGCGCCCGGCGTCGCACGGTGCTCGCCGGGACCCCCAGCGCCGACGACTGCACCTGGCGGTGACCCGCGTGGGCGTTGGAGTGCGGTGCGGTACCGGGCATGAGAGGGAAGAGGTTTTTAGTCGTAGTCACGTCGACCGCAGGCGTCTATGGAGATCCCTAGCAAAACACCCACAGCTGGAGGCACGTGCGAAAAAAGCAAGAGACCACGGCTCTGGAAAGACACACCCACCCGAGACGCTCCGTCTACCAGTAGGTGTTGTAGCGCAGCCACTTGCCCAGCTTGTTGCCATTGCGGTCGCCACGGCGCATGAAGAACTTGCGCGTCTCATCGTAAAAGATGATAAAGATGGCAAAGGGGATGGCCGGCAGTAGGTGCACCGCGCGGAGGTTGCGCGTGCCGAACACGTCGTGCAAAAAGGGCACGTACACAAGCAGCGCAATGAGAACAATCTCCTGGATGACGCCCGCGATGAGCACCTTGTTCTTGACGCCCTGCGTGAAGAGTGAGAGCAGACGGGTCTTACAGATAAAAATGCCGCCAATCTGCACCACGACGATGGAGACGAGGAAGGACGTTTGCGCGCGCTTGATGATTTCGTCTTGCTCCTCGCGGGTCCAAATGTCAAAGCACCCTTGACCGGGGCCGTCGCCCTCCACGACGAGCGGGTTGACGTCGCCCGTGTTGATGCCAAGGTCCGTCACCGTCCCCGGCGAGGTGAAGCACGCCGCATCGTTGTCGCCAAGGCCGCACGTAAAGGCGCGGCAGCTGGGGCGGCCCGTGACGCGACCAATCTCCTTGAACATGGCATTGTACTGGATGGCCTCCACGTCCGTGTCGGCGCCCAACGACTCTGGGCTCGCGCCGGAGGCCAGCTGCGGGGAGACGCGCTCAAACTCGGCGTTGAAGTTGGGGTTGACTTCAAAAAAGCGCGAGAGAACGTCCGTCTCGCGGCGGAACCAGTCGGCCCCAAAGGAGCGGCCGAGCGGCCGCACGCGCTCGGCCCACAGCCACCGCTCGTCCTCCGACTGGTGGGTGGAGAACGTCGTGTCCGTATCGAGGCCCGGCAACGTCTCTGGCGCGAGGCCATAATCGTTAAAGACGACCAGGTAGGTGAAGAAGCCGGCCAGCGCCTGGATGACACCAATCTGGAAGTAGGAGAAGGAGATGAGGCGGCGGTTCACCAGGCGGTCGACCCGTGCGTCGCGCGGCGGGCGGCGCATAATGTCCGACTCGGCCTCCTCGTAGGCCAGGGAGATGGCGGGCAGCATGTCCGTGCCGAGGTCAATGCACAGGATGAGAAACGTGGTCAGCGGCAGCGGCACGCCAATGACGATAAACGTCAGGAAGGGCGTAATCTCCGGGATGTTGGAGGTTAGAGTGTACGCGATACTCTTCTTGAGGTTGTCAAAAATGAGGCGGCCCTCCTCCACGCCAGCGACAATCGACGCAAAGTTGTCGTCGAGGAGGATCATGTCGGCAGCCTCCTTTGAGACGTCCGACCCGGCAATGCCCATGGCAACGCCAATGTTGGCCTTTTTGAGCGCGGGCGAGTCGTTTACGCCGTCACCCGTGACGGCCACAATGTGGTTGAGCCGCTGGTTGTTCTCGACAATGATGAGCTTCTGCTGCGGGGACGTGCGCGCAAACACAATCTGCTCGTGGGCGAGCACCCGGTCCCAGTCCGCCTCCTCCAAGTCCTTGATCTGCGAGCCGGGCACGACGATCGACTTGATCTCTGCGCGGTCGACCTCGTCCACGGGGATGCCGCGCTCCCGCGCCACGTCTTCCGCCGTCGGGTCGCGGATGATGTTGACCTGCTTGGCAATCGACTTGGCCGTCGCTGGGTGGTCACCCGTGACCATGACAACCTTGATGCCGGCCGACTGGCAGGTCGCGACCGCCCCCGGCACGGCCTCGCGCGGCGGGTCGAGCAGCGCCATGAGGCCGACAAAGGTGAAGCCCTCCATGGGGAAGTTGGGGTCCTCCGTGTCAAACTCAAAGTCACGGGTAAAGGACGCGTCGAGGGGCAGCTGGGCAAAGCCCAGCACCCGCTCCCCGCGCTCCATCATAAAGGCCAGGTGCTCGTTGATCTTCTCGCGAATCTCGGGCGACATTGGCACCACGCCCCCAGACGTGAGCGCGTTGGCGCAGCGGTCGACGACGCGCTCCGGGGCGCCCTTGATGCACATGCGCAGGCGGTCGGGGACGCCCGCGGCGGCCGCCACCGAGTCCTCATTGATGGTGATCATAAACTTGTTGGTCGAGTTGAAGGGGATGCCCGACACCTGTGGGTTGGCCTTGCGGTACGTCTCGACCGGCTGGATCTTTTCGCAAAACTTGAGGATGCCCGCCTCAGACGCGTCGCCATTGACCTTGCGCTCGTCCACGCTGCGGTCGGGGAAGTCCTCCATCTCCTTGGCGTCAAACGTGGCCTTGCCACAGTTGCACGCAATGTAAAAGAGGTCCTTGTAGCACGGGTTGTTCGAGTCAAACGTCGCGTCGGTGGCGGCACCCTTGGTCGTGTGCAGCTCCAGGTCATAGACGAGGTGCACAATGGTCATCCGGTTTTGCGTCAGCGTCCCCGTCTTATCCGAGCAAATGCACGTCGTGGAGCCCATCGTCTCGACCGCCTCGAGCTTCTTGACAAGCACGTTCTTCTTGGACATGCGCTGCGCCGACAGCGTCAGTGACACGGTGACCGTGGCGAGGAGCCCCTCGGGCACGTTGGCCACAATGATGCCAATGCAAAACACAATGTTGGAGATGATGTCCGTGCCCTTGGCCAACCCAATGACGAAAAAGGAGATGCCGAGGAAGATGGCCACCGCCGAGATGATGATGACAAAGTGGTGAATGTCCTTTTGCAGCGTCGTCGTCTCGGAAGAGGAGCCCGCCGCGAGGCCGGCAATGCGGCCAAACACCGTGTCATCCCCCGTGTTGACCACCACCCCCTGCGCCGTCCCGTCCACGGCAAGGGTGCCGAAAAAGGACAGGTTCTTGGTCTCGAGCGGGTTCGCATCCGTGCAATCAATGGTGCGGCCAATCGGCTCGGACTCGCCCGTCAGCGGCGAGTTGTCAACCTTGAGCTTTTGGTTGGAGACCATCCGCAGGTCGGCGGGGATCTTGTCGCCGAGCTTCACGTCGCACAAGTCACCGACGACGAGGTCGCGGGCGGGCACCTCCAGCACCTTGCCGTCGCGCGTCACGACCGTTTGCGGGGGGAGGAAGTTGGCAAACTTTTCCATCGTCTTTTCGCTCTTAAACTCTTGCGCAAACGTAAACAGCGCCGTCACAATGACCACCACATACAGGATGATGCCGAGGTAGAGGTTGTCCTTGGACTCGGGCTCGAGGCCAAAGCCGATAAAGCAGAGGACAGACGCAAGCTGCAGCAGCACCGCGAAAAAGTTGGTAAACTGGAGGATGAGCTTGACGTACCAGGGCGTCACCTTGGGCGGTGACAACACGTTGGGGCCGTTGCGCTCCAAGCGGGCCTTGGCCTCGGCCGACGACAAACCCTGTGGGAGGGGGGGGAGGAGCCACAAGCGGGTCAAGGCGCGTGAGCGGCCACCCCAAAAGGTTCAGAGCACCCACAGAAAAGAGTGTGTTAGTGGCTGTCACCCACCGCACGCGGTGGCTCCCCACTCGCCCGCCGCCGGCGGCGGCCCCGTGTCGCGCCCGCGGGGCTTTGACGCGACGGCCGTCGGCGCGGCGCCGCCGTTTGATTTGGTGACCGTCGCCGGCGGGGGGGTGCCCAACGTGGAGGCCGACGCCATCCGCGCGGCGCGCGTGTACGCGCTCGCGGGCGCGTGCCTGTCGCTCGCCATCCGCTTTGCGGGGTCGGCGCACCCCGGCGCCATTGCGGCCATCACGGCGGCGGCGGGCGCCCTCGAGGCGGTGCTCGTCGCGCCCGCGCACGGGGCGGCCAACATTGCGGCCGCCACCGCCGAAGCGACGGCCGTGGCGGGCCTCGCGCTCGGCGTTGTCGCCGCGGGCAGCGGCGACACGGGCGTCTTCCGCACCCTCCGCCGCCTCCGCCGCCGCCGCCCGTCGCGGGGCACCTTTGCGGTGCGCACGTTTGGGCAACACCTCGCGGGCGCCCTGTCGCTCGGTTTGCTGTGTCTCGGCGGCGGCACGCAAACGCTCAGCACGAGCAACGAGGCGGTCGCGGCGCTGGTGGTGGCCCTCTACCCGTCCCTCCCGTCGTCGCCCGACGACAACCGGGTGCACTTGCAGGCGTGGCGCCACTTGTACGTGCTCGCCGCCGTGCCCCGCTGCGTCGAGACGGTGGACGTGGACACGGGGCGCGCCGTCGCCGTGCCACTGACCGTTGGCGTCGTTGGCGGTGGCGGCGGCAGCGGCGGCGGCGGCGGCGGCGGCGGCGCAGCGTCAACGGTCACGGCCACCCGCCTGACGGCGCCGTGTCTCCTCCCGGAACCGTCGGCGGTCGCGTCGGTCGGGGTGGCGAGCGCCCGCTACTGGCCGGCGACGCTCGACGGGGTGCCGCTGCGGCGGTGGTTGG
>ENA-ORXT01003701-ORXT01003701.1-marine-metagenome-genome-assembly--contig:-NODE-3701-length-16541-cov-6.072643_pt1 | contig 16541 bp, 16 predicted proteins | sample MGYA00237868_ERZ511482 | MGnify/ENA metagenome assembly ERZ511482 | reverse complement strand
CGATTAAAGAAAAAAAATATATTTCCTATGCTTTGCTTGTAATCGGTTTATCTGGACTTATATTGTTTTTTTTACTTTCTTTCAAGACTCCGGCTACCGAAAAAGCGGATATTATTTTGAGTTTTGATACACTTATGTCTTATTCGGTCTATATGTTGGTATTCATACAACAGGCAATTACACCTCTTTTCTTTAATTACAGCACAATACCTATAGCCTATGTTATAATAGGAATATTTATACTTGGAACATTATTATATCTTCTAATTTACAAACATCAAGAAACTACTCATTCGTCGTTTTTTTACCTGTGTCTTTATATTTTATTACTTGGAATCATTGCTGCTATTGTACGCAGTGGAGGCAAACAGATATTCCCTCCGGTAACAGGGCGTTACGAGCATTTCTCTGTTATTTTTATAGCATCTTTTATCGGATTAGTATATAGCCATATATCCTCTAAATATGTCAGAATTGGACTTGGAGTATTTTTTGCGCTTGTATTTTTTATGCGTTTTGAACAGAGTAATATTTCAAAAAGAGCTGGTTATTATTATGACGCATTAACTACCAAACATGGTGAAAGGCTGAGAAAAATGACCTATAATGAAAAATACATGAGCATCTATATGCCTACTTATGATGATTTGTCTCAAAATACCTCACTGACATCTTATGTTTACAGCAAGAAACCCCAAAAACCAAATGTTGTCAAACTCATTAAATTCATGAATGAGCCCGAATTTGGAACAGTGTGTTTTACATTTTACCCAACCGTAAAGTATGACAATGTGCGTGTAATCTTAAAACATAAAAATCAAGTTTTTAGCTTGGTTCCAATAAGGTTCAAAGGCAATAAACACTATGCAACGGTGGCTAAAAATGGCGATATTCCAAAAGGTAATTACGAAGTGAAAATTCACTATGAAGTACAAGGTGTCGTATACGAGCACGCATTGGATAAAAAGATGAAGATTAAATTTTAAGCCACTCAATAAATTATACTTTTATTACATGCCAACTTACTTTATTAGGGATTTTTACCGTAAGGATATACAAGAAATGATAGATATTGAGGCTGTAGATTTTCTATACCGCACATCGGCACAAGCTAATATACATAATGCTTTTGAAAAAAAGGAAATACCAAAGTATGAATATCGGCTTTACTCAATCAAGTCTGTATTGTATATACGTCCGGATTTTGTAGTTGATAGGGATAAGAGGCGACTCATCGTTGCCTCCGGTAAAAAAAGAGCCACCCGAAAACATATCATCGCTCATAATTTACAACATGCAAAAAAGCGAGAAATTCTTAATTGGAAATTTACAAAGGGCTCAAATAGAGGAATTAATATTAATTTCAGGGCTCAAAAAATTGTTAAACTCAAAGAGTCCGTCTTTCTTTTGGCTAACTCGGGCTGCAAAATGTATCATCATTGGATGTTTGATGTTTTACCGATGACTTATTATGCAAAAGACATTGAAAATGTAAAATTTTTGGTCAATAATCCGGATGTAAAATTCAAAGCTGAATCTTTGAAACTCTTAGGAAAGAGTAATATTTTGCCCATAAAAGCGTCTAAAGCCATGTTGATAGATAAATTGACATTGGTACATTCCACAAGTGATGTCAATTACTTAGATTTTGAAGCCATACAATGGTTGGTCAAGCAATTAAAGGCGGCAGTGACTGGGTTGGAAAATAAAAAACTGCCCAAAAAAATCTTAATCAGCAGACACGGACTTGACCACCCCAGAGAATTAATTAACGGAGAGCAAGTAATAAAATATTTTTTAGACAAAGGCTTTACGAATATAGATTGTGGTCAACTGAGTTTTGCAGACCAGATTCGCTACTTCAATAATGCAGAAGAAGTTATTTTTGAACATGGTAGTGCAGGGGCAAATTGTATCTTTTGCAAAGAAGGTACTTTAGTATTGCACCTACAACCAGATAAAGTTAATGGTTTTAATCAACATGCTATGGCAAGTAAATATTTTGGACATACTGTGGGTATAGTCTTTGGCTCGTCGAATAACAAAATTGTAAATGAAATCAAACCTCACAATATCCCGTGGAAAGTTGATATGGAAAAAATAAAAGAAGCATACGAAAAACTGCTGGACATTAGACAGCTAAGTAAGTAAGTGGTTGGACGTAACTAAGCGACACCTTACTTTTTTTAATTCGTTGAAAACGAACTAATTACCGAACTTGAATTTGACACCTAACTTATATTTTATATAAAATTGACTATAAATAAGATTAAATACGGTCAGGACATTTTTTTTCTCATAATCATCTTTGTTCTTATTATAATTAAGCACAATGCGTTTATTTGGGGAGATTACCTTTTCGGACCATTTGGCGATACAGTTTATATGCTCTCTCCCACGGCATCCTATATTTCGAGTGTATGGCAAACTGGACAAATTCCTTTGTGGAATCAAAGCATACTCGGTGGTATGGAGATGTATAATGCGCCGATGGTTTCGATTACATACCCCTTTTATTTTTGGGGATGGTTGGATTATGGCACAGATGTACAAACGATGAAGGTGCTGGTTTGGATTAAAGTTTTTCATCTCTTTATCCACGGAACTGGTGTGTATGTACTGGGGCGTTTGTTGGGTTTGCATGCGGTGAATAGCACCCTGATGACAGTCCTGTACCTCTCCACAGCTTATCTGGCACTTTGCATAAAGTGGGTCAATTGGTTCACCGCTTTTAGTTGGATGCCTTTATTTATGGTTGCCCTGTATCTATTGGTACAGCATCGAAAAGCCCTGCCCGGATTGGCTTTATTCTCTTTGGTCATTGTGGGTATATCTGCTAGCCCGACCGCTTTTTTTACGCCCATTTATATAGGCTTGCTCGTAGTAGGAGCGAGCATGATATTTAAAGAAAATCGCATAGACATCCTAAAAAGATGTTTTGCATTAGGTGTGATTGGCTTGTGCTTGGCAGCGGTATCTTTGATACCGATTATTATGGAGTCCGGTAATTTTTTACGATTTGTGGGGCATGGCAACCCTCCTTTAGTCGGGTCTGAAAAAGTACCACTCTCGTCTTTTGTACCAGAACTATCATTGAGATATATAGATGAGTTTTTTTACAGACCATTTACCAGCCGATACAAAGGAGTCAGTCATCCCTATATTGGTCCGATAGCTTTATTTTTTGGTATTTTAGGAATTATTTTACTGATGACCAAAGGCAATATTCGGGAAAAATGGTTTCAGGCTTTGCTTATTCCTATAGCCTTATTGTCCTTTTTGGCAGCGCATGGTACTACCTTTGGCTTTACGAATATCATGTACCATCTCCCTTTGTTGGACAAAATGCGGCATCCTGTAAATCATATCTACTGGTTTATGTTAGCTATGATATTTTTTGGCAGTTACGGTATACAAGTCTTGGATGAATATTTTAATGAATTTAAAACAGATAAAAAACATCTCGGTATCATACTTGTTGGTGCGTTGGCTTGGGTGGCTTCGTTTATAGTGGCTTATCAGAATTTTGCAGAATACAGCATATATATCGCAGCGGCATTTGGCATATCACTACTCCTACTATTGTGGCAATTCAAATTCGGCGGACAACCACTTTTCTTTACGCTGTCTATGTTATTGCTATCGGCGATACTGTTTTTCCAGCCTCTACGAAAAGAAGCCACCTTATCTCAGTATACTTACTACAAAGAAGATAACCTCAAATCTATGGATATTTTTGAACAGCTAAGTACCAAAGTCAAAAATTATCAGGATTATAGAATCGTGTATGACACTAAAGATTTTTCGGACGCCAAGTGGTCTATGAATGGCTCTTATTTTGGTTGTCGTTCTTTTCAAGCGAAAATGGTTCCCCTTCCTGCCGACCAATATAATGAGTACGCCAAAAATGATAAGTATGAAAACTATCGGCTTATCAACGGTACAAGATGGTTTGTAGAGAGGACATCTGATAGTTTGTCTGTCTCTCTGTTACTTGGCAATGATACCTATACTGTATACGAAAATAAAGGAGCTTATCCACGCTTGTATAATGCGAAGAGCGTTGAAAAATTTAATGGAAAATTAAAAAAGTACCTTCAAAAAACAGAAAAAATGGATATAAGCAAGAAAAAAGTGCTTATTCGCCCAAATGATTTTATTAAAATTAAAAAACAATTGCCCAAAAAACTCCCGATTCATGTAAATTTGCAGTCTATTTCAAATACTCACAATAAATTTCATTACCAATCAAATGCAAAAAAAGTATCACTTTTCGTTTGGAATGAATTTTATAATGATGACAATTGGAAAATCTATATCGACGGAGAACGTACCGAAACTTATGAGGTGAATTTCAATCAAATCGGTTTTGTAGTGCCTAAGGGAAAACACGATATAAAAATACAATACTCGCATAGGATATTTCAGTACCTATACCTTCTTAGAAAAATCACTATGTGGGGACTGTTTATTCTATTTATTTTTTTATATGTTAGAAACTCAAGGTCGCAATTAGCAGGCTAAGTATGAATATAAATTAAAACCAAATCGGAAGATAAAGTTTTAAGGTGTTTTTAGAAATTATAATAAAAAAAATATTTTGGAGAAACCGCTCATTAGCATAGTTATTCCCATTTATAATAGCGAAAAGATATTACCCAATCTCTTTGAAGCCATCTATGCTTATGCCCAATCTCGAAGTCAAGAAAAATATGAAGTCATTTTTGTAAGCGATTGCTCACCGGACAAGGCTTGGGAAGTCATAAAAGACTTACAAAGCCAACATCCGGATTTTGTCAGAGGCATCAAATTTTCCAGAAACTTTGGGCAACAACCAGCCACCATAGCAGGTATCGCCCATGCGAAAGGAGATTTTGTGATTACGATGGATGATGATTTGCAACATGACCCAAAGGATATTCCGTTGCTACTCGAAGCCTATCGGCAAGACAAAGACGCTCACATTGTCATTGCACATTTGCAAAATAAAAAAACCACAGGGTTCAAGAAATTTGTGAGTAATATGAATCGCCGTGTCACCTCAATTGTACTTAACAAACCTCCCGGCATTCACCTATCGGCTTTCCGATTAATTGATAGGTTTACGGTCAATAAAATGCTCGAAATACGCACAGCATTCCCATTTATTCCGGCATTGATGTTTGTCATAACCAAAAAAGTAATTAATGTGCCGCTGCCTCATCGCGAGCGTTTTGAAGGGAAAAGCAACTACAGTATCAAACGCATGATTCAGCTTTCAAGTCGTTTGCTGATCAATAATTCAACCATCTTGTTGGATATGATAGCCACGATGGGAATATTAATAGCCTTAACATCCTTCTTAGGTATTATGGCTATCGTTGGGTTGCGAGTAAGTGGTATTGCTTTCGCACCAGGTTGGGTGTCCATTATTACTTCTATTTACCTCGTGGGCGGCTTGATATTGTTTTCATTAGGGATCATTGGCAAATACCTTCAACGCATACTCGTCGAGGTGACAAATATGCCGAATTACGTCATAGAAGATATTATTTAACGAATTATAAATTATAAAAGGATGGAGGATTTTAATGCTATATCAGATAAAGCTCAAATTGGTAAAAATTTTAAAATCGGTAAATTCTGTATTATCGAAACAGGTGCAATTATCGGTGATAATGTCATCTTAGAAGACTACGCGATTGTTCGAGAAGGGGCTGAAGTCGGAGACGGTTGTTTTATAGGCACTTACACTAAAATTGGAAAAAATGCTCGACTGGGGAAAGGAGTCAGAATGACCAGTTTTGGCGAAATACGGGACAACTGTGTTGTGGGAGATAATAGTAGTTTTGGAAGTCGATGCACCCTTTCTGCCGGAACTATAGTTGGCAACAATGTGATTGTCAAATACGGATTTGTGGCTACGGATACCCCCAAAATCGGAGAGGCAGGGAAACTCACTTGCATCCTCAAAGACAACACAAAATACGGTGCTGCCGTCGTTATTTTACCGGGTGTCACCGTAGGTGAAAACAGCGAAATCGGAGCTTGCTCACAAGTGCGAAAAGATGTACCGGACAACGAAATCTGGTATGGTATGCCCGCAAAAAAATATAAAGATATTACCTGATCAACCCTTGTCCAAAGATTGAATAAGAAGATGAATTTTAAGGCATTAACATACTCAAAAAAGCAATGGGAATCTGAGTTTTTTGGTATAAATTATTACGGAATTGAGTTCTTGGAAAAAGTAAGCGAAAATGAATTTGGAGCACAACTGGCTACATTTGTTGAGGAAGTTGACTTTACACTTGTCGAATGCAGTCTTGATATTTCGTATATTAATTATGCCAAAATATTGGAGCAATGTGGATTTCAACTAATCGACTCGCGCATTACTTTCACCACCCTGATCAATGCTGAAGACAAAACCTTTGATTATCCCAACGTGTATTCCGACTACCTCATTAGGAATGAGCTGCCTGAAGATAAAGACAGCATCATCCGCCTTACGCACCGATACCTTACGAATAACCCCAATTTTATCTCACGCTACAAAAATCTCAATTTTTTTGGGGAAAAAGACGCAGAAAAATACTTTGAAACGTGGATAAATTATTGTCTCAATAAAGAAAGTACCCATACTGCCGTAGCCATTTATGAAGATGAAGTAGTTGGTTTTTTTATTTTTGAAGAAAAAGAAAATCAAGGCGATACACCACTTTACAAAGGTATCTTGTGTGCAGTAGAAAATGCTCATCAAGGCAAAAAGTTACATTTATCTATGCAATCTTTTTTGTTCAAACAATTTGAACAAAAAGAATTTTACTTAGATAATACCACACAGTTATCGAATTATCCCGTAGTTAAAAACCATATTCGTTCGATGCGAAGGTTGGATAAAATGTCACTGACATTTATTTTGAAAAAATACTCTAATTAGCTTTATAATGTACCAACAAATCCAAGAAGGAATTGACAGATACACACAGAAAATCCGCAGCTATCAGGCGGAAGGAAAGCGTATATTTGCCTCGTCTTCCTTTCAGACACATAGCATTCCTATGCTTCGGATTTTGAGTGAAATAGACCAAAGTATTCCTGTTTATTTCTTGGATACGGGCTTTCATTTTCCCGAAACATTGATGTACAAAAAACAAATTGGCGAATTGTATGGATTAGATGTCAGGCATTTAACATCGCCCATTGCAAAAAAACAGCAAATCAACGCTAAAGGTGAATTTAGCTTTGTTTCTGACCCCGACCATTGCTGTTACATGAACAAAGTTTTGCCGATGGAGGTGGTGCTGCCCCAATATGATGTATGGATTAGTGGGGTCAGAAAAGACCAAAGTAAATTTAGGGCAAACTTTCAGGAAGAAGAACAAGGAAAACACGATACCCTACGTTATCACCCCATGCTCAACTGGGATAAAAAAATGATTTGGCGATACATTTATGACAATGATATTCCACATCATCCGCTGGATGCCAAAGGCTACGAAAGTATCGGATGTGAGCCTTGTACGGCTGTTCGTTTTCGTGTGACCGATGATAGGAACGGACGTTGGGAAGGCATGGACAAAAAAGAGTGCGGTTTACATATTGATTTGATAGACAATACAATACAGTGAGAATATTAATAACAGGTGGAGCAGGGTATATTGGTTGTAGCCTTGTAGATGAATTGTTGAAAAACGATGCGGTGGAAGAAATTATCGTATATGATAATCTTTCCCATGCGAATTACCAATTTTTCATTACGCAGCGGCAAAACACCTCCAAAATTACCTTTGTACAGGGAGATATTTTGGATAGTCGAAAATTGGAACAGGCACTTACAGGCGTGGATGTTGTCTATCATTTAGCGGCAAAAGTCTCTGAACCTGAACGAGATATAGATTCGCATTATTTTGAACAGACCAATCATTGGGGAACTTCAATTTTGGCAAACGAAATCGAAAAAGCCCGACCCAAAAAGGTGATTTATGCGAGCAGCATGTACGTATATGGCTACCAAGACAAACCGATTGAATTGACTACACCAACCACACCCAATTCATTTTATGGCAGTTCAAAATTAAGAGGAGAAGAACAATTAAATCGCATCAAAGACCTCACAGATACGTATATTTTTCGAATTGCCAACACTTACGGTTTCAACCCCTGTATTCGTTTTGATTTATTGGTCAATCGCTTGTTGTTTGATGCACATTATAAAAATAAAATTACGATTTATGGCGACGGCAATCAGGTACGTGCCTTCATCGACGTGCGGAATGTCGCACATACATTGGCTTTAGCGATTACCGATGAGCTTGAAGTCGGCACGTATAATCTTGCTCAATTCAACTATTCTATCAATGAAATTTATGATGAATTGAAACAATTATATCCAGGTGTGCAATATTTTTATGTCAATCGACACATTGAAATGAAAAGCATTGCAGTAGATTTGTCAGAGCAAGTACTGAAAACATCCCGCTGGGAATTTTTAAATTTCCAAGAAGGTTTGCAAACCATCAGGGAAAAAATAATTTGAATATATGTATGAGTTGCTCGTTCGAATATCGGAAAAAAGAGTGTATTGGTTGATAGGGGCATTGGTGTTTTTACAGGCACTCACAGTCGTTTTTATTAAAAAGGCTGCCTTGAGTACAATGGAAACAAATTCGGTATTTCAAGTCCTCTTCAATGTCTTTTACATGATTAGTCTGGTGTTTTTTGTTGTGCGAAGCGTACTCTGGCAGGTCGTCTTACTCAAAAATCCAATTTCAAAATATTATCCGATGTTGAGCCTCAATTACATTTTATTATTGATACTTAGCACGTATATTTTTCATGAAAATATCTCGGTGTACAATATTATCGGTACGGTGCTGATCATTTTCGGAGTTTTTCAAATGAGTAGAAAATGAATCATTACCTGATAGCTTTGATGGCGGTTTTTATCACGATAGTAGCGCAAATGTTACTCAAACAAGGTGCTACGACCAGCAAAAAAACGGTGACCGCTCTATATTTGAACTTTTATACCTTATTTGGATATGCCCTTTTGGTTATTTCTACCGTCTCAATAGTCTATGCACTAAAAGGTATTGATATGAAAGAGATGATATTTATATTGCCTTTGACTTATATATTTGTACCGCTTTTAGCGATTATTTTTTTTAAAGAAAAACTGGAACGCAACCAAATTATAGGAATTTTCCTAATATTCATCGGTATTATTGTTTTTAATGCCGATAAATTGGTGAATTAAATCATCCACATGACCAAACAAATTAATACCGATATATTCAATACTGAACCAAATATACGGTACGATAAATATATTTTTCGGGAAATCACCGAAGCAGCTTATAACGAGAATAACATCAATAATTTTAAATCTAAAATTAAGAATAATCAAAAAATATATCGATTTGCTATTGAGTTATTTAGCCCTGTATTTACGTTTTATTCCAACCGCTATCTTAAAAAATTTATTCGTGAGCATTATACCGATGAATCACAAACTTTCTTGAACCTCGGCAGTGGCAATTCTATCATAGACGAGCGAGTGATTAATGTCGATTTTTTTCCATACAAAAATGTTGATATTGTTTGTGATATTGAAAATTTACCCTTCAAAGATAATTCGATAGATATTATCGCCAATATTGCGGTACTCGAACACGTACCCAATCCGGAACGAGTCGTCCAAGAGATGTATCGCGTTCTCAAACCCAATGGAAAAGTATATTCGGTCATGCCTTTTATGCAAGGGTTTCATGCTTCACCTTACGACTTTTCGCGCCGTACCTACGAGGGTATCAAGGTTTTGTACAAAGATTTTGAAATAAAAGAGGTCAAATGTATTGGCGGACCAACCTCCGGCATGTTGTGGATTTTGCAGGATTGGTTGGCGATTGTACTATCATTTGGTATTAAAAAATTCCATTCGATACTCTATATTTTGATAATGCTACTGACTTTCCCTATCAAATTTTTAGACTTTATTTTCATTCATCACCCGATGGCAAAAAATATCTCGTCCGCCTTTATGGTATGGGCAGAGAAAAAATAATAATATGAATTTTAGTAGCGAAATAAAAACCTTTTACGAGGATAGGTTGGATGTCATTTATTCAAATGCTACCTTAGTCGGGCAAATATTCAACACACCAATAGGAGCCAAACAAAGCGAGAAAGATAGAGCCGCTTTTGAAAAAACCCTAAGAGCATATCTTGAAGAGGCAGCACTCACCGTATCGCTCATCGAAAATGAAACACTCACCCAAAGCGACCCTTTGCTCGAAGTCGGTGGCGGTATCGGGATGACCTATATTTTTCTCAAACACAAAGGGTATAACATCATTTCTATCGAGCCTTCGGACTCTGGTTTTAACGATTATTATGCCACAGGAAAAGAATTTTGTGCTACATTAAATACCGATACTTCAAATTGGTTGCCGCTACTTGGAGAAGAAACTTTATCTTTGGGCAAAAAATTTAAATACATTTTTTCTAATAATGTATTAGAACACATCCCCAAGATAGATTCGACCTTTGATGCTTTAAAGCAGGTAATGAGCGAAGATGGACAAATGATTCACAATACAGTAAATTACATTATTCCTTATGAACCTCATTTTGGAATGGTATTATTTCCCTTTTTCCCCAAATTAACCGCTCTTTTTAAACCCAAATTGAAGCACTCGGATATGTGGAACGGATTGAATTTTATTACCACCCGAAAAGTAAGAAAAATGTGCCGAAGACTTGATATGAGCGTTGATTTTGAAAATAAAACGATGTATAATACTTTTCTGCGAATTAAGAATGATAAAGAATTTGCCAAACGACAACGTTATTTTGTTCCGGTTGTAAAGGTGTTAGACAGGCTCCGTTTGCTGAATTTATTTAAATATTTTCCGGCTGATTTGGTGACACCCATGAAGTTCACAATTAAACATAAAAAGTGATGCAACAAAAACGCATACCATTCAACAAGCCCTACCTTTCCGGCAAAGAGTTGTACTACATCTCACAAGCCATCAATGACGGTAGGACTGCAGGGAATCAGGCATTTACAAAAAAATGTCATGCCTTCTTTCAAGAAAAATATGGATTTGGAAAAGTACTCCTGACGACTTCCTGCACCGACGCGCTCGAAATGGCAGCCTTACTACTCCGCCTCCAACCCGGCGACGAAGTTATTATGCCTTCTTATACTTTTGTTTCCACTGCCAATGCCTTTGTATTGCGCGGTGCAAAAATCGTATTTGCCGACAGCCTGCCCGATGAGCCAAACATGGATGCCTCCACCATAGAAGCCTTGATTACACCCAAAACAAAGGCTATCGTGGTCGTTCATTACGCTGGTGTCGCGTGTGATATGGATGCTATTTTGGAAATCGCCGACAGACACAAGCTATTCGTCGTCGAAGATGCAGCACAAGCCATCGACTCCTATTATAAAGGCAAACCACTTGGCAGCATTGGCGATATAAGTGCTTTTTCATTTCACGAAACCAAAAATATCATCAGTGGTGAAGGTGGATTGTTGGCACTCAATAAGGAAAAACATCATGGCAGGGCAGAAATTATTTGGGAAAAAGGCACCAATAGGTCGGCATTCTTCAGAGGAGAAGTAGATAAATATGGTTGGGTAGATGTCGGGTCATCATTCTTGCCTTCCGAAATGATTGCCGCTTTTTTATATGCTCAATTAGAACATTTACAAGAAATACAAACCAAAAGAAAAGCGATATGGGAACGCTATAAAAAAGAATTAACCCCTCTCCAAACAAGCGGACATGTCGGACTGCCCGTAGTACCCGATTATGCGACCAATAACGGACACATGTTTTATATGACTTGTAAGGATGTAAAAGAACGAACTGCATTGATACAACATTTAAGGGCAAATGACATACATGCTGTGTTTCATTACTTATCTTTGCATACCAGCCCTTTTTATGCCGACAAACACGATGGAAGGGAACTACCACATACAGATAGATACACCAATACATTAGTCAGACTCCCATTATTTTTTGAATTGACCGGAGAGCAACAATCTAAAGTCATTGATACGATTACAGTATTTTACAGTAAAATATAAAAATCCAATTACCATGAAGAATTTACTTCCACTACTATTTATAATTTTCACGATAAGCGTATTTACCAACTGTCAAAGTGATAGCCAAACGGCAAAGAAAAATAAGACAGAACAACGTAAAAATGCGAATAAGAAAAAAAAACCCAATCAAAAAAAAGCTAATAAGAAAAAAAGGGCAAAATCCAAGCCACTGCCACCCATTACAAAACTCAAAAAATCAACCAAACAAACACAGGCTTCCATCTCCAAAATTAGTGGAAACATCGTAGCTAAAGACAAGCAACCCTTTCGTATTACCGAAGACAAAATCATTATAAGAGGTATGGCTATCGACAGACCACGCAAAACTGCTGCCGCAGGGGTGTATGTAAAAATAGGAGAACAATACTTTAGAGCCAATTATGGACAGCCCAGTAAGAAATTTGCAAATAAAGCGAAGAATCCAAAATATAGAAGAGCAGCCTTTACAGCTAATATTCCCAAGCGCAAAATCAAAAATGGAGATTATGAAGTAAGCCTATGTGTAGTATCTAGTGATAGAAAAACCTATTACGAGCAGAAAAAAAAGGTCAAAATAAAAATTCGATAACAGGCAAACTCTTACGAATCGACAAAAAATCATGCAACTTTCAGTCATCGTCATATTTTTTAATAACAAAAGAGAAGCACCAAGAACGCTCTACTCACTTACCCGTACCTATCAGAGGGGTGTAGAATCGCTTGACTACGAAGTACTTGCGATAGATAGCAACTCGCCCGAACCTTTGGATGCCGAAATGGTAGAATCCTTTGGAGAGGAGTTTAGCTATCATTTTGTACCGACGGTGCACCCATCGCCGGTAGAGGCAATGCGGCGAGGTTTGGAGCTGAGTAAAGGCGAGTATGTAATGATGATAATAGATGGAGCGCATATACTCACGCCCGGCATCCTGCGCAAATGGCAAGATGCCATCAAAGCCTATCCCGCATCTTTGGTCTACACTCAACGGTATCACTTGGGCAAATATCGGCAAAATGACCATAAAGGCTATAATCAGAGCGCAGAGGATGCACTATTAAATAGTATTGATTGGAAAGGGAATGGTTATTCCTTATTCAAAATCAGTGATTTTCGACAAGCCGACGAGTGGTGGTTTTCCCAGCATTTTGAGAGCAATTGCTTTATTATTCCTCGAAAAAAACTCATTGAACACGGGAGCATTTACAAAGACTATTTCTCGGTTGGCGGTGGTTTTCTTAATATGGCGATGTTCAAAAACGCCGTTGAAGATACTGACCTCACTACCGTTATTTTGATGGGAGAAAGCACTTTTCATCAATTTCATGGCGGCACAACAACCAATGTAGCCCGCGAAGAAATCCAACTCAATCTTTATAGAAAAGAATATTTTGATATTAATCAATGTCAATATGGTCGCCCAAAAAGACTGGATGTCAATTATTTTGGAAATATTGACGAAGCAGAACAGCAACTCATCAAGCCCACCAAAATACAAACCCAATATCGTGAAATAGCCAGTACTTTAGTACTCGAAAATAAGCACAAAGAAGCTTTGTTTTTTATTGATAGAGCCACCGAATTATACCCTTTCAGCGTCACACTGATAGCCGAAAAAGTCAGAATCTATAAAGGACAAGGCAAATATGATGAAGCATTAAGTATTTTAGAAAAAGGCTTGACTATCAATCAATTAGAAGTTGCATTATTATTGTTAAAAGGAGAAATATTTGTATCGCAAAATAAAATTGAAGCCGCTGCCCAAGTGTTTGAATTTTGTCTAACCGTGGACGAAAACAACCCCATAGTACTAATGAAACTCAGCAAAATATACCTCAAAAAAGGAGAGGCAGCACTCGCCAATCAATACATAGAATTAGCAGTACAGCGTGTAGAGGAACTCAAAATACAGCATAAATTTTTGCCCGTTTTTACGTTCGTCAGAAACCATAATTACAAAGCACTCGGCAAAAAAATGCTTGCCTTTGCAGACGAGATTACTACATTGGCATACAATTTTGAATTTATACTCAGTAAAACCGAACTCTTAAACCAAAAAAATCCCGAAAAATTAAAACTTACCGACCAACTAATAGGATTGTATCAGCATTCAAAAGCAAACATTGGTCAATTAAGCAGATTGGGGAATTTACTGATTCGTCAAAATAAGAAAAATAAATTATGGAATTTGTGTGAGCATATCGAACAGATAAAACTACCTTATCAGAGTCACTTTTTGAAAGCAAAATGGTACTTGGATAAAGATAAACCCAAAGCCTGTTTGTCCGAAATAAACACTGCACTTGTGCATGCACATACAATTGAGGCGAAAGCCGTTTGTTATAATATACGAGCAAGGTGTCAGCTAAAACAAAAAGCATTCATATTGTCTTTGGAAAATGCAAATAAGGCGGTAAAGATAAGTCCAAATAATACCGTTTTCTTATCTATCAAAGCGAAAGCACACTTTCAATTAAATCAAATCAATAAAGCAAAAATACTATTTGAACGCATCGCTAATATTTCTAATTACAACCTCAAATTTGAGGCACTACTCTATTTATTTGACATTGCTTTCCAAGGAAAAAATTATAAAAAATGCGAATCATACCTCGCCGAAGCCACCAAAGTAAAACCCAATAACAAAAAAATTCAACACAAACAAAAACAGCTATTTGAGACGCGAGACGTAAGACAAGAGACAAGGGAGTAGAGAGGTTTTTCGTCTTCCCTTATCTGACGCTCACCTAATCATCACTCCCCTCCGATCGAGCAGCGGTACACGGGTAAAGTTAGAAGATACGATACTGCCGTTGACAAAAATATATCGCTTGTCATACATCTGATTATTGAGACTAAAACTCAACCAATACTCATTAGCCAATTGAAAAACCTCTCGTTTGATGAGTTCGAGTTTAACGAAAGATTGAGCATCTATTTTCTCATAAAAATACCGCAACATAGTAGTCTTTACCCGCTCGCCATCTATCTCGCCGTAGCCACTTGAGTTGACAATTACATTCTCAATAGCTTCCTCCTTCAAATTCAGGATATACACATCCCAAATTTCAGATGTTGCATCCGCATTTTCCGGCGAAATCACAATCGCAATATCTTCTACCTTCAATATTGGAATATCTTTTTTCATGTTATGATGAGTTGTTGAGTTGTCGAATTGATGAGTTGTTGAGTTGTTTTTCGTCAATTCAACAACTCGTTAATTCAAACTCAAATAATTCGGAAAAATGTTGATTAAGTTTTGTGCTGACCTCACCCAAATCCACTGCTTTTCCCAACTCCATTTCAAGAGAAGTAACAGTTTTATTCGTAATTCCGCAAGGCACGATATACTTAAAATACTCCAAATCTGTTTGGATATTAAACGCAAAACCGTGCATCGTCACCCAACGGCTGAGGTGTATGCCTATGGCACAAATTTTCCTATCCGGTTGATTCTCATTGGCTTTCAGCCACACGCCGGATAGCCCTTCGAGGCGTTCGCCCTTGACATCATACTCTGCCAAAGTACGAATCACTGCCTCCTCAATATAGCGAACAAAACGATGAATATCCGTAAAAAAACAATCCAAATCAAGAATAGGATAACCCACTATCTGCCCCGGACCATGATAAGTAATATCGCCACCACGATTGATTTTATAAAACTCAATACCTTTATCACTCAATTCACTTTCCGAAAGCAATAAATTGTCCATAGAACCGCTGCGCCCAAGTGTATACACATGCGGATGTTCGCAATACAAAAAATAATGTCTTTGAGTCGTTTGCACCGCAGCATCCCTATTTGCACGCTTAATGGCAATTACTTCTGCCATCAATTCCTGCTGCAAATCCCAAGCTGTCTGATACGATACCTCCCCCAAATTCTTCAAAATGACCTGCTGCATGTTATTCGTTATTCGTTATTCGTTATCCGTTATCCGTTATTCGTTGACTCGTTACTCGTTAAATTCGCTGAAAGCGAATTAATCATTAATCATTAATCATTAATCATTATCCATTATAAAAAAAGCCCGTCCATAGGACGAGCTTTTTTAAAAATAGGGTGGAAGACCGGATTTGAACCGGCGACTTCTGGTACCACAAACCAGCGCTCTAACCAACTGAGCTACAACCACCATTTTGTTTTTTGATTTATGATAAAATGAATAAGATTAATATTATTTTTTGCTTCGCAAAAAACGGTGTAGAATACCGGAGTCGAACCGACTCCTCTTACACATTAATCATTCAAGTAAACCACTTTCTTTAAAACGATTGCAAAGATATAAAAGTTCCTTCAAAGTAAAAAAAAAACAACTAAAATATTAGATTATTTTTTTCGTCCTCCCTTACTCGTTACTTATGTTTAAATGTTTGCTTCTTTGACAAATCCGGTAGAATGAATAATAATTTGGGCGTATCCCCCTCCTTATCAGTCGGGGGTCGGGCTAT
>ENA-ORXT01003700-ORXT01003700.1-marine-metagenome-genome-assembly--contig:-NODE-3700-length-16543-cov-63.496174_pt1 | contig 16543 bp, 11 predicted proteins | sample MGYA00237868_ERZ511482 | MGnify/ENA metagenome assembly ERZ511482 | reverse complement strand
GCTTCGACCAGGTCGAAGCCAGTCGTGCCGATCTGATTCGCCTGGCCTCGATCGCCAACTCGGCACTCTGGAGCTAGACACCCCGGGGTGTAAGTGTCAAGCGGCGATCTGGGTTTGGTGTTGTTGGCGGTGTGCCCTTGCGGTGTGTTCGTTGTAGTGGGTGCGGGTTTTGAGGCAGCCGTGCGGGATGCCGACGAGTCGGTTGGCGAGCGCTCATAGGGCTTGGTGACGCGGAAGTCCGGAAGCCGCTCGCTGACCAGGTCGCTGATCCGTAAGGTCAGGGCCATGACATCGGCTGTCCGGGTACCGACCAGCCGGCCCTGTCGCCCGAGTTCGATGCTCGGGCCATGGTGCTGCGTCCCTATGGCCACGACCAACGTGTTGTCTACCACCGGGTGCGCCATGTCGAAGCCGGCGGATCGCTCACGGCTGAACTGGAAACGCTGTTGGCTGAAACCGACATCGACTTCGTGCACGCCCGCAACGTCACGGGCGGCTGCTACGCCTTCACCGCGGCGCGAATCGATCAGCTCGGGATCGAAGGATAGACCGCGCCCATCAATGGCGGGGTGCGAAACGGTTTCCACCTGTCGGGCTGCTGGCGCAAGCGATCACTGATCACCAACATGACCGACGGGTCGATGCCGAGCGTGAGATGCGTGCTTCTCACCTCGATGTTCTCGTGGCGAGCAGCGCGGTCATCGACCAGCGATCGAGACCACGACACGACGCGATCGTTCTTCGAGTAGATCGAAGTGGTCGGCACCGGCAGTGACGGCAGTCGGCCGGTGCCATCGTTCAGCGGGCTGCCCAAGGTGATCACCGAGCGCACCAGATTGGGCGCGAACTCGGTCAGGCGGTGGGCGTAGAGACCACCGAGACTCCAGCCAACCATGGCGATGGGGGCGTCGTAGCGTTCGGCCACGTCGAAGAATCGTGACCGCAGCGCGGTCTGCAGCTCCGGGGTCGGTCGGTTGCGACCCAGCTTCCAGCGATGCACCCGGTAACCCTGTGACGCCAATGCAGTGCGGATGACGACGGTCGACGCATCGGTGGTTCCCATGCCAGGCAGCACCAACACTCCAACCCGATCAACCACGCACCCAGCGTACGCGGATGGCTGGACGCCCGTGGAATTTGGCCGTGACACGAGTAAATCAGGTACGTGCCACGGCCAAGAGATCAGGCCGTTGTAGGACGACCCGATCATGACGCAGCCGTATGGATAACGCGCTGCGCCTACCAGACGTTCGGAACTCGTCACATTTCGGATTGTGGATTCAGACGGTACTTCACCCCCCTTTTGGCTGGGCTTTCTACTACGGTCGTGCGAGCAACCTCTCTATTTGTAGGCATGGAGCCCGGTTGTGCTCGAACATCTCAAGGAGACACCAATGAAATCAGTTCAAAAAGCGGCGCTTGTTGTGGCGATAGTCGGCATGGCGCTCATGGGAACCGCCAGTGCGGCACTCGCTCAAGACTCGGTCAATCTCGGCACCACGCTCACCGGCGCAGCCGAAGTCGGCGACCCCGGCGATCCCGACGGATTCGGAACCGCAGCAATCACCATCGACAACGCCGCGGGTCAAGTCTGTTTCGACATGACCATCAACCTCGTCGACACCCTGAATGCAGCCCACATCCATAGCGGTGGCGCTGGCAGCAACGGCGATGTAGTCGTGAACCTCGACTATCCCGCCAACGGCAACTCCGGTTGCGTAGATGCATCAGAGGCAATGCGGAACTCCATCACGAACACGCCAACGCTGTTCTACGTGAACGTTCACAACGAGGCCTTTCCTGGCGGCGCACTCCGCGGCCAGCTCGCACTAGCTGATGCAGGTGCCACAACCACAGCAACGACCACCACCACTGGTGCTCAGGAACTGGCCTTCACCGGTACCAGCCTGACGGGCATACTTGCTCTTGCTGGTGCTGGCTTGGTCGCAAGCGGTGCAGTCATGGTGCGCACCTCACGTAAAGAGGACTGACTCACCGTTAGTCGATAGCGACTGATCAGTACGCACTGAGCAGTCGCGATTCACGACAGCACAAACCATCGTTGTGTGGGCCCGGCGCTATGGCGCCGGGCCCTACAACGTTGGAACCGCACGCAGCACCAACTGCTTCGGCTCCGAGATCAGGGCCAGCTGCTCGCAGCGGTGCCGTGCCGGTCATGTGACCAACACCCCACGCCAGTGCTTCGCCGTTGATCGCCCAGCGCCGAAAACTTCAGCACACCGGTGGGAGCGAGTTCGGCCCAGGGCCAAGGGCCATGGCTGCCATTGAGCGGCATCGTTGCGGTCGTCGTTGCACCGCGGGCTACTCGTGATCTGCGGTCCCGTGCTAAACCCATATCGCTGTGAACGACTTCCTCTTTGCGCTGCTGCTTGGCATCAGCACCGGGGCGATCTACGCGATTCTGGCTGGCGGCTTGGTGATCGCCTACCGCGGCTCGGGGGTCATCAACTTCGCCCAGGGCGCAATTGCCATGTATGGCGCCCGCACATTCAGCGCGCTGCGCACCACCGTGGACGGGCAAGGCGCCGGCGAGATCTTCCTGCCGTGGGTCGACGTGATCCCCGAATGGGGCTGGCTGCGCGCCATGCGGCTGAACAACCTGCCGGTGCGCATCACTATCAGCGACGACGGGCCTATCGGCACGCCTGCGGCGATGGCCATCACCCTGGCAATGGCCGCGCTGATCGGCTTGCTGGCGCACTTTGTGGTGTTCCGCCCGCTGCGTAACGCATCACCGCTCAGTCGTGTCATCGCATCGGTGGGTGTAATGATCTATCTCATCGCCTTGTCCAACCTGCACTGGGGAACCAAGCTGCAATCGGACCTGGGATGGGGGCCGTTCCGGCCCACTCTGGAGCCCCTCGAGAATTTTCTGGGCCTCGGATTGAATTTCCCCCAGGCGAGCTTTTGGCTGTTCGTCGCCGCGGTCGCGGTCACCGCCGCGGTGTGGGCACTCATCCGGTTCACCCGTTTCGGTCTGGCCGCCCGTGCAGTCGATGAGAACGAGCGCGGCATGGCGTTGCTGGGCTACTCGGCCGACCGCATCGCTGGCGTGACCTGGGTGCTCTCATCGGTCTTGTCGGCACTGGCCGGCATAGTGTTCGCGGGCTTCACCCAACCCGGCAACTTGACGCTCTTTGTCGTACCTGCGTTGGGTGCGGCTCTCTTCGGCAACCTGACATCGATCCCCAGTGCTGCAGTAGGCGGAATCGTCATCGGCATGATGCAGTCGGGGGGCGTCTGGCTGGCAGGCCGCGAAGCATGGCCCGACTGGTTGCCCGTAGCGGGCGTTCGCCAGGTCGTTCCGCTGCTGATCGTGGTTGTTCTCTTGTTCTTTCGCGGTGACCGGCTACCAGTGCGCGGTGTGCTCAACAGTCGGGGACAGCCCCGGGCTCCGGAGCCGGACAATCCTGTCAAGACGATGGGCATCGGGGCGGGCTTCGTCGTCTTCATCCTGCTGTTCGCAGGGTGGAAGGTCGAGTCCGGGTTGACGACGACGCTGGTCGCCGGGATCTTCATGTTGTCTCTGGTCGTGTTGATCGGCTTCCTGGGTCAGATCAGCTTGGCGCAATGGAGCATTGCGGGACTCGCCGCGTTCGCCACGATCCGACTGGCGGCCGACGGAGCGAAGATCCGCGAGTTCGACCTGGTGGCCAAGACGGGGCCGAACTGGCCCCATCTATTGGCGGCGCTCGGAGGCATAACGGTCGCCGTGGTAGCCGGGCTCGTCATCGCCCTGCCAGCAGTGCGGGTGCGTGGTCTACAACTCGCCGTCATCACCATCACCGCAGTGATCGCGCTCGAGGATCTGGTCATCGGCAACGCCGCGCTCATGGGCGAAGGCGCTGCCAGCAGCAACCCCGTTCCAAAGCCCACGTTCTTCGGCGTCCATGTCGGGGCGCAGAAGCAGCTCGACGGTGAGTCGTTCGGCGTGGGCACCTCCGACAACCCCGCCTATACCGTGCTCGTCCTCGTGGTTGCGATTGCCTGCGGGCTGGCGGTTTCGTTCTTGCGCAAGGGTGCAATCGGCCGCAAATTCCTGGCGGTGCGAGCCAACGAGCGGGCAGCAGCCGCTGCCGGCATCAACGTCGCCCGCATCAAGCTTCTGGGGTTTGGGATCTCGTCGGGCCTGGCTGGCATCGCGGGCGTGCTCTTTGCCTTCAAACTGCCAGCGATCACTGCTGACAACTTCGATCTCTTCGGTGGGCTAGGTCTGCTGGCATTTGCCTACATCGCCGGCGTCACCACCGTTCCTGGTGCCTTCGTGGGTGGCATACTGGTGTCGGGCGGCTTCCTGGCCGCCATCTCGTCGAGTGACGCAGGTAGCGCATCGGCGCGCTACAGCCCACTGATCGGCGCCGCCGGGCTGTTGATCGCTGCTCGATTGGCGAATGGTGAAGGTGTTCTGCGGCTGCGGGACCGTTGGGGCCGCTGGCGCAGGCACTGGAACGACCGACCCGCAGAGGTGGCGGCGTGGGGGGAAACCGGCCGTATCCCCGTTCTCGTTCTGGGCGGCATTGCAGCATCGGACTTCGTGGCTCGCGGCGGCTTGGCGATTGCGCTTGAAGATCTGCAGGACGAATTCGGCTTCTCGGACTTCCAGGGAGGGCTGTTGCCATTCGCAGATGTTCTCGCCGGCGCTGCAGTCGTGATCGGTGCCGGGTATCTGGCCGACAAGTTCAATCGCACCCGGCTGTTGACAGGTCTGATGGCGATCTGGGCGGTGATCTCGGCGTCGACCGGACTCATCGGCAGCTTCGTGCATCTCTTCCTGATTCGCACGGCCCTCGGGGCAATGACCGCCGTCGATGACCCGTCGTCATCATCGCTGCTCAGCGACTACTACCCACCCAAGCTTCGCCACAAGGCATTCTCCTGGCGGCTCGTGGCACCCGTTGCCGGTGGCGCATTCGGCAACCTTTCGGTTGGCCTCGCGATCGACAACTGGGGATGGCGCTGGGGGTTCGTGGTCGGTGCAATCCCCGCAGCGATCCTGGTCTACTTCGTCGCCCGCCTACCCGAACCCGTTCGAGGTGCGTCCGACGGTGGCCCGACAACGACCGACACGGCCATACAGGGACAGGAGCGTTCCTGGCGCCGTGACCTGGCTGCGATGAGAAAGGTCCGTTCGCTTCGGTGGCTCATCGGCGCATCCGCATTGGGATTCGGCCCGGCTATCGGCGTGACGTTCTGGGCCCCGACATTCTTGCGTCGCCATCATGATCTCACGGCGGGCGAAGCCGCTGGCCTATCTGGCTTCGCCGCTCTTGCGGGTGCGCTGCTCGGCGCCTGGATTGCCACCCGCGGCCCAGAGAGGATGGGCTCGTTTCGCCACGCCAAGGTGCTGATTGCGGCTGTGGGCGCATTCGGCGGTACCGCCCTGTTGATGCTGGCATACACACCAACGCCGGTCGGGCTCAAGTTCCCGTTGCTCTTGCTGGGTGCGGCCGGACTCGTCGCTGCGGGCCCGATTCTGGCGGCGCTCATCAGCGAGGTCACTCCGGCGACCATTCGCGGCTCCGTCTTCTCGGTGAACGCGTTCAGTCGCCTGGCCTTGAGCGCGTTGGCCCCGCTTGCCATTGGTTTCATCGCCGACCAAGTGGTGTACGTCGATCAGGATGTGCCCGTCGCCATCGTCGAAGATCAGGCGGTCGAAGACCGCGCCGACCGTTACGAATGCGAAGACGGCAAGATCATCCTCGAAGACGACGACCCACGACCCGAAGATCGAGCCAACCGCAATCTGTATGAATGCGGCGTGGAAGAAGTCGGGCACCTGGGAGTAGGCATGGTCTCGATCCTGGGGATCGGCCTGACCAGCGGATTCTGCGCGCTTCGAGCCCGGCGTTACCTCGACGACGACATCATCGCCAACGGCGGAACGCCCGACGACCAACTCAAAGACGAGGCCCGGGCCGAGGCGGACGAAGCCGCCGCGATGGCGCTGGCCCCCAACAGCGGGCACATTGCCTGACCCATTGCTCGCATGCCCAAGGCCGGGTCGGCTCGTTTCGGCGAGTGCTACCTACGAGTGCTCCCAACGAGTGCTACCCGCTAGTGGTCGATGATCTCGACCGTCTCGCCGTCGAATGACCAATGTCCTGCGATTCGCATCGCGCCGTCGAACGGCTCGGGGTAGGTCCAGGCCACATCGGTGGCGTCGTCGGAAACCAGCAAGCTGTGGTAGGTGGTCGTGCCCTTGTACGGGCAATGGGTGACGGTTTCGGAGTCTTCGAACAGGCTGGTGTTCACGTCGTCTTCGGGGATGTAATAGCGATTGGGCATACCGGTCTCGGACAACACCATCGCCTCGTCCGTTTCCGCCACCATGACACCGTCGATGGCGACGGTCACCGTGCGGCTCCGGGGCCGAATATCGACGCGGTGATAGGGGTCGCGTAGATGCCCGAAAACTTCTTCGTCTTCATCGAACCAGTGGTCGACCAAGCCCCAGTACAGCGCCAGATAACCCTCGATGAAGCCTGCGTTCTCGATTGGTCGTTCGTATCCCCACGCAGCATTCTCGGCTGTGCGGTCGCCGACCGTGATACTCCAGTACGAGGCGTCACCCTTGTAGGGGCAGTGTGTCGAATGCTCGGTCTTGGTCAGCAAATCAGTCTGTACATCGTCGACCGGAACATAGAGGGCTGGCAACAAGCCGCTCTCGTGCAACAACATTCCGGCTTCAGTGTCGACCACGACCTGATCCGCGAAGACCGCTCGCACGCGCCGCGGAAACAGCGAGAACAAGATCTTGTTCGTGGGGCCGTCGAGCGCGTAGTTCACCGTGGCAGGTGGCGTTGATGACAATGGCCCGTTGGCGATCGTGATGCTCATTGGTTCCTTCCGAGGTGGCTCTACATACTCGCAGCCGAGCTGTGGGTGAGTTCCGCTTGAGGGCGAAGTATGCGAGTCTGAGGTCGTGCGACACATGAATGGCGAACGAACCTTACGGCAAACATCGGCAATAGCAGCACTGCTCGTCATTGTGTTGCTGGCTGCGGGATGTACCGCCAGCACGACCACCATCGAGCAGACGGCGTCGACACCAGCACCCGAAACTTCCGCTTCCGAGCCCACCGAGCCGGCAGAACCGTCGTCGACGACAGAGCCGGCGGCTATCGCAGAACCCACCGCGACTCCCGAAACTGCGTCTACAGCACCCGAAAGCACCGACGAGCCCTCGGTCACAGACGAACCAGTCCCCGGCACCGCCGTCCAACCCGACCTGCTGGAGTGGTCACCGTGTCCGGGCGGCGAGTGCACCACGGTGACTGTTCCGCTCGACTACGACGACCCGACCGGCACCGAAATCGAGGTCGCTCTGGTGCGAACTCCGGCGGTGAACAGCCAGGAACGCATTGGTTCGTTGTTCGTGAACTTCGGCGGTCCTGGCGGCGAGACGACCTCGATCATGGCTGGTGCCGGACCGTTCCTCGGCTCGATCTTCGAGCGCTTCGACATCGTTGGCTGGGACCCGAGAGGTATCGGGCAAACCGCTCGGCTCGCATGCGACGCCCTGGGTGGAGACTTCCCCACCGTCGTAATCGACCCGACCAATGGGTTCGATGACGAGATCGCCGAGCAAGAAGCCGAGTTCGCCCGGGTGGTCGATTGCGCCGCCGAATCGGGGCCGATCGTCGACCATCTCGGCACGGTGAATGTTGCCCGCGACCTGGAGCAGGTGCGGATCGCGCTCGGTGATGAGCCCCTGAACTATCTCGGGCTGTCCTACGGCACTCAGGTCGGTTGGGTGTACGCCACCTTGTTCGGCGAATCGGTGCGGTCGATGATTCTCGACGGTGCGGTCCCCGGCGGGGCGATCTCTGCCGACGATTTCGCCGCTCAACTGGCAGCGTTCGAACGCACCTTCGACTACTTCGACGAGATCTGCGACCGCGAACCCACCTGCATCCAGGCCGAGGAAGGTTTGGCCGAAGCCGTCGAGCGAATCGCCGAAGAGCTCGATCAGGACCCCGTCGAGCTGCTCGATGGTTCGTTCTTCGGCGAGGCCGAGTTCCGCCAGGCGGTCCTGTTTTCGTTGTATCAGCGCCCCGACTCGATCGGAGCGCTCCTCTCGACGTGGATCGACGACATAGACAATGGCGACGCCAATGGGCTCATCGGCCTGCTGGGAACCGGAGCGTCGAATTCGACACCCGGCGGCTACCAGGCGGTGCTCTGTGCCGACGGAGGCGCGTTCCCCGGTGCCGATGGCCAAGTTGCCGACTTCGAAGCCACGCTCGCGGCATCGGAAACCTTCGGCATATTGGGCGAGATCGTGCGGTGTGATCTCTGGGAAGGCGACGTAGAGCAGCTGCCTGCCATCGACAGCTCGGCTGCGCCAACCATCGTGGTGATAGGCAACACCTTCGATGCTGCAACTCCGTTCGAAGATGCTGTACTGCTCGACGAGCAGCTCGCCGATTCGGTGTTGCTCACCGTTGACGGCGGAGGCCACACCGCCACGCTCGACGATCCGTGCGCAATTGACATCGCAATCAGCTACTTCAACGACCTGATCGCTCCCGAGCTCGACATGGTGTGTTTCACGTCGGGATTCTTCGGTGTTGGTCTGACCGAACCGGTGACCCCCGACGGCCTGGTGACCATCGATACAGTGATACCGGAATCCGCCGCTGAAGCCGCCGGGATCGAGGCGGGTGATCTGCTGGTCGCGGTCGACGGCATTCCGATCGTGGTGGCCGCCGACATACCGGCAGTGCGTGCTGGCGAACCCAGCGAGTGGACGCTGCTACGAGACGACGAACAGATCGGCCTGGCGCTACGCCCCACGCCACGGCCCTGGAACTAGCTGTAAGCCGGACTACCAGCGGATCTGCAAAGTCCGAGGGATCACAGACCCAGAGGCCACAAACAGGGTTCCAGCGAGGAACGAGTCGAAACCCGGACTACCAGCGGACTTCGAAGGCGGCGGCGTTGATGCCGCTTCCCATGCCCGAGAGCACGATCTGGTCGCCCGACTTGATCAGGCCGGCGTCGGCCTGTTTCGAGAGCACCGTGGGAACCGATGCCGGGCCGGTATTGCCGTATTCGGGATAGATGCGCGGCGTGCGATCGGGGTCGAACTTGAGCAGGTCGATCAGCATGTCGGTGTGCACCTTGCTGACCTGGTGCATGGCGAACAAGTCGATATCGGCGTTGGTCCAGTCGAAGGACTGGGCGGCCTCGGCCCAGATCTCTGCGGCCAGCTCGAGACCACCAGCGAGCAGCGCCTGGGCGTCGGTGCGCATGGCGTCGTAGTTACCCACGCTCAGGTCATGATGCTGGGTTGCCGACATGCTCAGGCCACCCAGGAAGCGCGGCTTGCCGTCATCGGGCGTGCCCTTGGAGAGAATCATGGCGGCCGAAGCGGAGCCCAGGGTCAGGCTGGCGAACTGCTCGCGAAATGCAGCCTCGTCGGCGTCTTGCAGATTGTTGATCGTGTTCTCGATCAGCAGGCGGCTGTCTTCGCCGTCGACGATCAAGGCATGTTCGATCTCGCCCCGATCGATCATGGAAGCAGCGACCGATGCGCCTTGGAGGAACCCGAGGCACGCGCTGCCGATATCGAAGTTGATGCATTCACGGCCGAGGCCGATTTTGCCTTGCACGATGGCGGCAGTGGAAGGTTCGAGATAATCGCGACACACCGAAGTGTTGATCACCGCGCCGATATCGCCACGATCGACCGGCGAGTTGTCGAGTACCTTCTCGGCGGCTAGGGCAGCGGCGTCGCTGGGCACCATGCCCTCGGTCCAGAATCGGCGGGTCGCGATGCCGGTCAGGCCTTCGAGCAGACCAAGGGGCACGTGCAGTCGCTCCATGGTCGGAGCGATTTGGCTCTCGATCTCCGTCGAGGTGACAACCACGTCGGCATCGCAATGAGCGAGTCCCGAAATAGCAATGTCGGAAAATCGGGATATTGGTGCTGCCACGGTTCACTCACTCGACCTGGGTTGGGACCCGAGAAGGTCGACGGGCCAAGGGGTACTATATGCCGTTCCGAATGAACACCAGAAGTACAACGGCGAGACTTCCGCCACGAGCTCTGCCCGGGCTGGACTCTTCGTGGTCTCGGCTGGTGACAACACACGACGCAAGCGACATCGAGCGCACGTGGCACGTACTGGATACGGGACCGAAACCGCACGCCGGAACGGTGCTCTGTGTGCACGGAAATCCGAACTGGTCCTACATGTGGCGAGGGCTGGCACGCTCGTTGAACGACTGGCGCGTGGTTGCGGTCGATGCACTGAACATGGGCTTCTCGGATCGCACTGGTGGCCCTCGACGGCTGGCGCATCACATCGCCGACCTCCACGCCGTCACCAAAGCCCTCGAGATCGACGGGCCGGTAGTCACGGTGGCCCACGACTGGGGCGGACCGATCTCGATGGGCTGGGCGCAACGCCATGTGGATCAGCTCGCTGGCGTTGTGCTCATGAACACCGGCGTCGCCCTGCCCGAAGGCATGAGCATGCCACCCCTCATCGCGCTGGCCCGGGCAACGTTGCGGGCCACGACCGAGACCACACCGTTGTTCGTGCACAGCGCGTTTCGCATGGCCCGGCCCCAGCTCAGCCGCGACGTCTATCGCAGCTACATCGCTCCGTATCGATCTGCGGCTCGACGCACGGGGATCCGTGACTTCGTCGACGATATACCCATTGCAGAAACCGACGAGTCGTTCGCCACCCTGGCCCGGGTAGCCAGCGGTCTCGACAACATGCAGCATCTGCCCGCGCTGCTGTTGTGGGGCGCGAAGGATCCGGTGTTCTCTGACGGGTTCCTGCATGACCTGATGTGGAGGCTTCCCCAGGCCTCGGTGCAGCGTTATCCCGACGCAGGCCATCAGATCATCGAAGACAGCGACGCCGTCGACGACATCACCACCTGGATCAACTCCTTCTCGAACGCAGACGATCGGGCGACAGCGCAAAACCACGTTGATGCTGCGCCGATCTGGTCGGCAATCGAGTCGCGAGCGGACGACAATGCTGTGGCGATCGTGGAAATGAACGGCAAGGACACTCGCCGGGTCGAACGCTCGAGCAGCTTCGCCGAGATCGACGAGCAGGTGCGCCACATGATCACCGCCTTGCTCGCTGCCGGCGTCCAACCGGGTGACCGGCTGGCCACATTGATTCCCCCCGGCATCGATCTGAACGTGGTCGTCTACGCCTGCCTGCGCGCCGGGTTCATCATCGTTCCACCCGACGCAGCCCTGGGTCTGAAAGGCATGCAGCAGGCGCTTCGTGCTTCACGACCGGACTTCCTTGTCAGCGACTGGCGCGGAATGACGCTGGCCAAGGCGCTGCGATTGCCAGCAGCCCGCCTCTTGCTCGACGACTTGGTGAACGGGCACGCGACCTCGAAGGACGTGCCGGCGAAGCCGTCGGCGAACGACACGGCGGCCGTGGTGTTCACGTCGGGTTCGACGGGGCCATCGAAGGGCGTGGTGTACAACCATGGCCAACTCGGTGGGCAGCGTGACGCAATCCGGCATGCGTTCGACATAGGACCCGATGACCGGCTGGTCGTGGCCTTCGCTCCATTTGCGGTGCTGGCGCCGGCGCTGGGCATCCCGTCCGTAGTTCCGCCGATCGAAGTGACCAAGCCCGCCACCCTCACCGCCAGCACACTGGCCGACGCCGCTGCAGCAATCGATGCCACAATCGTATTTGCCTCGCCGGCTGTGCTCGCCAACATCGTCGCTACGGCCGCTGACATCGACGACGGTCATCGCAGCACACTCGAGTCGGTCCGCTCGGTGGTCACCGCAGGCGCTCCGGTATCGCCGCAGGTGCTGACGGCAGTAGAGCCCGTGTTCCCCAATGCGAAGTTCTTCACCCCCTATGGCATGACGGAGTTGCTACCGGTTACTGCGGCATCGGCCACCGAAATCGCCGCAAGCGAGAGCGATGCACGTGCATCCGACCAGGGCGTGTGTGTAGGCCGCCCGCTGCCCAGTGTCGAGGTCGCAATTCGTCCGGTCGATGCACCGACCGGCACACTTCCCGCAGCAGTCGAGCAGGGCACCCTGGGCGAGGTGTGGGTTCGTGGCGCGCACGGAAGTCAGAGCTATGACAACCTCTGGCGGCAGACGAACCATGCCTTCGTCGATCGGTGGCATCGCAGTGGCGACGTGGGGCACCTCGACCCGCACGGGCGATTGTGGATCGAAGGTCGCGTCGACCACCTGATCTATACGGCAACCGGCACGCTGGCTCCCGTGGGCGTCGAGCTTCAGGCGCAATCGGCACCGGGCGTCGAAATTGCGGCCGCAGTCGGCGTGGGGCCAGTTGGCACCCAACAACTCGCCGTCGTCATCACGGGCGAATCGCTCGGATCCGCAGTGGTCGCCGGCACCGACGTGGCCGCCGCAGTTCGCCAAGCGGTCGATTCCGATGTCGCCGCCGTCTTGGTCGCGCCGAAGATTCCTGTCGACCGACGCCACAACTCCAAGATCGACCGCACCCGCGTGCAGCGGTGGGCCCAGGCCGTCTTGCAGGGCGCTCGACCCCCACGGCTGTGACGCAGAAGATGCGAGTGCTGGTGACCGGGGCCAGCGGCATGCTCGGTCGAGCGGTGGCCGAAACGGTCGCGCGCAACGGCCACGAGGTCACGGTGATGCAGCGGCGCCGCAGCGGTCTGGATATGGCCGAAGTCCAGGGCGACATCACCGCCGCCGATGTCGTTCGGGCTGCGGTGAAGGGCCATGACGCGGTGCTGCATCTGGCTGCTCGGGTATCGCCCACCGGCCAATGGCAAGAGTTCGTCGACGTGAACATCTATGGCACCCAGAACCTACTCACGGCCAGCCAGGAACTTGGCGTCGAGCGTTTCGTCTTCGTGTCATCACCGTCTGTGGCCAGCTCTGGTGCGGCCCATGTCGGCGAGTCGGTATTGCCCGCCGACCCCGACGCCACCAACACCCACTACGCCCGCAGCAAGGCCCTGGCCGAGCAGCTCGTGCTGGGGGCAGCCGGCGGCGACATGGCCGTGACAGCGATTCGGCCGCATCTGGTGTGGGGTCCCGGCGATGAACAACTGGTCGCGCGCATCGTAGAGCGCGCCGCCAGCGGTCGGCTGCGACTGATCGGCTCAGGTGCGGCGCTCATCGACTCGACGTATGTCGACAACGCCGCCGACGCGATTGCGGCTGCGCTCGAACACGCTCCCGCGATCGACGGCAAAGCGCTTGTCGTCTCCAATGGCGAACCTCGCCCGGTCGCCGAGCTGCTGCGCGGCTTGTGTGCCGCGGCCGGTCATGAAATTCCCGAGCGAGGAGTTCCGGCCTGGGCCGCGAAAGCCGCCGGCGCGCTGGTCGAAGCCGTGTGGGCAGGTGGGCGTTTGATGCAGGATCCACCGATGACTCGATTCCTGGCCGAGCAACTCAGCACGGCCCACTGGTACGACCAGCGCACCACCCGAGAACTTCTGGACTGGACACCCAAGGTATCCATCGACGATGGTCTCGCTCGTCTTGCGGACTCGTACAGGTGACGAAATTCGTGGCCCGTACCAGTCTCGCTTGGGGCCACTGCTTCGCAACGCGCACGCTGGCGGGGAATGCGCGTTCGGAGTCACGTGTACCTGGGCTCGAGGGTCAGCTGTTCGCGACTACGAGGTCCCAGCGCAGGTTGGTGGTTTCGCCGTTGCGGCGAAGTTCGAAGTCGACCGGATAGGTACCGGGTTCGACATCTGCGTCGACGTCGACGGCCAACCTCAGACCGGGCTCGTCTCCGGTCAGCGTGGCCACGATCCCATCCGGTGCCTCGACCACGGTGAGCTCGTCTGAGGACGTCAATCCTTGCAGCGTTATCTCCAGTTCGCTACCGGCATTCATCGACGGCGACCCGAGAAGATCGCTAGCTTCCAACGCGTTCGCGGCGGGTGCATCGGCGCTGCTTCCGCACCCTGCGAGCAGGAGCAGCAGCCCAAGCAGGACTCGACAGGCGTTTCGATAGGTCATGAGGATTCCTGTGCGGTGAGAGCGGCAAGAATCTCGGCAGAGTTCTGCTCGACGAATTGTTGCTCATACTGAGCGTAGGTGTTCTCGAGCACGACTTCCCATCCGCCGAAGTTGTTGAAGGGACACTGTGCGTCAGCGACCGCCACCTGCCGCTCGAAAGACTGCAGTTCGTCCTGCAGCGTGGCGTCATCGCTCGTGCCCTGAGCCTCGAATCGAGCTCGCACGTCGTAGACCGCGTCCTCGGGATAAGCATAATCGTAGAAGCCCTGATTCTGCATACAGGAAACCCATGACGCAATGCCATCGATGACCGTGCCATCACTGCTCGCCCGGTCGTACAGTTCTTCGAGCTGGTCGGCGAACAATGCGAGCACCTCGTCTTGGCTGGTCAATTGCTGAAAGGCAGAGTCGCCGGCTGCGGCGCATCCAGGTACGTCCTCGTCCCCGCGGTAGGTGGCCTGCCATGAGGCACGTTCGGACTCTCCCACGCTTGTGAGGTACAGCTCGTTCGGGTCGACATAGACGTCTGCCTCGGTGCCAGGCTGCTCGAAATCCTCGACGAGCACGATCGAGATGCCGTAACCCAGCTCGGCTGCGGTTGCAGCCTCGGTCTCGACAAAGCCGCCACCGGAGACGGTGACCACTTTGTTGGCCTCGGGGATGATGTACTCGAATCCCGCCTGCTGCATGCAGGCGGACACCAGTTCTTGAGATGCAGTGAATCGAGCAAGCTCGTTGGCCTGGACATCAGAGAGCGTTGGCATCTCGAACACCTTGTCTGCGAGTTGTCGGTTTCGCTCGCACCGGCGCCCGAACATGCGGTCACCAACATGGCGAATGCCGAAGCGGCCATGAGTGCTTTGTGATTGTGGAGGTTGTTGCGCATTCTGTTTTTCTCGACATTTTCGTCGGTGACGTGGAGGTCCCGGTTGGATCTCCGACCCGTCATAAAGCGAACTATGACGGGCTCTTCCAACCACCACAAGAGCCAGGAGGTAGGTGGACGGTTTTCGACACACGTTGTCGTTTTCCGACACCGATGATGTTGCTGGTCAGGTGATGGCCCGGACGCGAAAGAACCAGGGTGCCGGTGGCGATGTGCGAGATGAACTGCCTCGGCCGGTGTTTGGGCTCCCAGCGCCAGGCACATGTTGGTGATCTTGCGTTGGATCGTGCGGTCGCTGTACACCATTGTCCGTGCGATCTCTTTGATGGTTTGGCCGTCGCTCAACGCCTGTAGCAGCGCAAGCGACGCCGGGTCGATCTCAGATGATGGATCGGTGGGCTCGGGTGCGTCGCTCACTTCGAGCAAGACCGAGCGCATTACCGGACTCGGAAGCAGAAGGTCGCCGTGGAGCGCAGCGCGCGCCACGGAGACGAGATGGCTGGTCGGTGTGTTCTCCCAGATCACGCCGCTCGCTCCAGCAAGCAGAGCACCTCGAAATGCTGGGATGTTGAGGTCGGGCACGATGGCGATTGTCGAGGTGCCCGGTGTGGCGCTGGCTTCGGCGATTGCTGCAAAAGCTGCCGGGCTGGCGCAGAACACGATCACGATCGTGGCATCGAGTTGCGCAGTGAGAACCTGGATTGAATCCTTCGAGACACCGACGCCAGTGAAGGCCTGTTCCACCGCCTCTCGATACGGAGCACTGAGTCCAACGAACTGAATTCGCTCTTGCTCGGTCGCAGCCACGGGGCCCAGCATAGGAGGACTGGCGGTCTAGCGCCGGCGTCGAGAGATCCCGGCTGTTTGACCCGCTCGCAAGCCACTGGCGATCCAGTCCGCCATCGCAGCCATCGTGCCCCCCGGGGCAGAGTCGCGCCATGCAGGCATGTGCAACGACGCCAGCGGTCTAACCTCGATGGCCATGGATCTCGAATTGACCGACAAACGGGTACTGATCTCACTGGCGGAAGCCGAGGCATTGGTCACGCCATCAGCAAGGATGGCTGGCCCCGACTGGGAGGCATCGGTCATGCTCGCATCCCCCTGATGTGCCCCTGCGCCGACTCTAGACGGTCGATCCCGTCGGCTATCGGCCAGGCAGTGCGCTAGAGATCGGCAGCTGCGGCCATGCGAGAGATCTGCCCGGACGCGAAGTCGTCGAACTCGGCATTGGGCTGGCGCAGCACCCAGGTCGTGCCGAACGGGTCCGGCGCCGTGATCGAACTCGCAGACATGGTCGCCAGTACCTGATGGCCACAGAACGGCACGTACACCTCGGAATAGCCGCCTTCATGCGCCATGACCACGCGACTGTCGCAGACCTGGGCTGCGAGTTCCATCACCTGCGTGGTCATCGCCTGATAGGTCGCGATATGGCACAACATTCGGCCGAGCGGATCCATGCCGGCGGCGTCGAACCCACAGGCAATTATGAGCACGTCGGGAGCGAACGCCCGCACTGCCGGAAGCGCGAGCCGTTCCATTGCCTCGAGATAGGTGTTGTGCCCTGACCCGGGCGGCAGCGGAACGTTCAGGTTGAACCCCTGGCCCACACCAGCACCGCGATCGACGGCTGCGCCCTTGTCCATCGGGTAGTT
>ENA-ORXT01003699-ORXT01003699.1-marine-metagenome-genome-assembly--contig:-NODE-3699-length-16545-cov-25.283580_pt1 | contig 16545 bp, 9 predicted proteins | sample MGYA00237868_ERZ511482 | MGnify/ENA metagenome assembly ERZ511482 | reverse complement strand
TTCTAAACCCTTCTTAAAGAAAAAAGAACTTCTAAAATACGCAAAGCAGCAAAAAAGCTTTCAGTTGTTTATTGATGGTTTAACCACGAAACTCAACAAAAAAGCTATCTAACTAAAGTGACGTTGCCTTTCAGTTGTTTTGTTGCGCCTTCTGGTAGTTGGTATTGTAAAAACCATACATAAACGCCAATTGCTTGTTTTTCATTGTTATAAAAACCAAGCCAGGGCTGGGTTACGTTTTGTGTTTCAAATACTTTTTTACCATAGCGGTTATAAATAACAAACAAAAAATCGGTATCGCCTTCTATGTTAAATGGAATTAAATAATCGTTAATGCCATCATCATTTGGGCTAAAGGCATTTGGTACTATTGGTTCTCCTTTTATGGGTATTACTTCAACAGTAGCTTCTGCTGTACAACCACCCATTGCATCTGTAACTTGTAAAACGTAAGTTGTTGTTTCTGTAGGGTTGGCAATTGGTTGAGCGCAATCTGTACAACTTAAACCCTCGGCAGGCGACCATAAATATTCAACTTCATTTTGCGACTGAATGCTGTTTACCAACTCCACTCCACCAGTTATAAAACTAAGTTCAACTGGCAAGCTTATATTTATTGATGTTGTAGTTAAATTTATCTTTACAATACTATCGCAACCATTTACCGTTTGTAAAATACTTTCATACGTACCAGCCATAATAGTTTCTTTTCCATCTGGTAGCGTATAAGTTTCGCCTTCACATACGGTGGCGTTTTCAGTAGTTTCCACCTTATTAATTAAGCTTATATTTGTTTGATGGGTTGTAATGCAGCCAGTTGTTTCATCTTGTAGTTCTGCAAAATAAATTCCTGCATCGGCTACTTCTAAGCCATCTTCTAAAGTGTAGGTAGCGCCACTACAAATATTTATTTCTTTTTGAATTACCAAAGGTGGGCTAACCGTTAAAATGGTATTAATAATGCTATCGCAGCCTTGAACCGATTGTAATTTACTTTCGTATGTGTTTGGTTCTGCAACTTCCATTCCATTGGGCAATATATAGGTTTGGCCTTTACAAATATTTATTGCTTCTTCAACAGTTAATATTGAAACAACTGTTAAATTAGTAGTTATAATACTGTTACAACCTTCGGCGGGCTGTATAATACTTTCATAGCTCTCAAAAACATTTTCTTGTAATACTTCCAAACCATCGGGCAGTATGTAAGTTTGGCCTTTACAAACAAAAGCATCTACAAAAGTCATTAATTCATCATCTATTATTATTGTAGTACCGTAAGATGAGATGCAACCAGTTTGTTGGTCAACCGCATCAAACAAATAAGTATCTGCTTGTGATACAACTGTTCCATCGGCTAAAGTGTAACTTGTACCAGTACAAATGTTTATTGTTTCTTCAATAAACGGTATTGGTGCAAATGCTAAATTGGTAGTAATTATACTATCGCAACCTTGTACCGTTTGCAAAATACTTTGGTAGGTATTTTCTTCTGCTACCTGCAATCCATCAGGCAATAAATAGGTGTCACCTGCACAAATTGACACTTCCTGTGTGGTTTCAATTGCCTCATTAATACTTATTGTTATGCTGTAAGGCGCAGAACAACCCGTTGTCACGTCAACCAGTTCGAAAGCGTAAGTGCCTGCTTCAGAAACAATTCTTCCATCTTCCAAAGTATAGGTGTCCCCTTCACAAATACTTTTTTCTTCTTCAATAATTTGAGTAGAATTGATATTTAAATTGGTGGTTACAATACTGTCGCAACCTTCTGCCGATAGAAGCAGGCTTTCATAAACTCCGGTTTCATTTGCTACCACTCCATCTGGCAAAGTATAAGTATTATCATTACAAATAATAATGTTTTGCGATACCTCATAAACTTCATTAACTTTTACAATGGTATTATATGTGGTAATACAACCTGTTTCACTTATTAGTTCAAAATTGTAATTCCCTGTTTCCGAAACTATCGTTTCATTTTCTAAAGTATAGGTTTCTCCAATACAAATATTTATTTCATCTTCTACCAATGGTGTTCTTACATCAAGAATTATATTTACGGTACTGTCGCAACCAAAAATAGTATTAAAATAACTTGGGTAAGTTCCTTCTTCCATTACTATTCTTCCGTCGGGCAGCTCAAAGCTTTCTCCTTTGCAAATAAAAATCCAGGTATTTATAAGATCGGTAAAGTTAACTGTTAGCTTGGTTATCACTCTTTGTGGACATCCATCCATTATAAATTCGGTTATATAAGTGTTTTGTTCTGTAACAATTCTTCCATCGGGCAGGGTATGGCTTTCTTCTTCGCATATATTTATATCTTCATTAACTATGGTAACCGAATTATCAAAGGTGAGGTTAGTAAAAATTACACTATCACAACCTTGTACCGATTGAAAGTTACTTTGGTAGGTATCTAAAGCTGAAACTTCTCTACCATCTGGCAGTACATAAGTTTGTCCTTCACAAATTGAAACATTTTGAGTGGTTTCTAAAACATCTGTATAATTAATAGTGGTAATGTAAGTATCTATACAATTGGTAAAATTATTTAATAATTCAACTGTATAGGTACCTTCGTTTGAAACTACAGTTCCATCTTCTAAAGTATAAGTTGCTTCTGCATTTTCGCAGAAACTAATAGTATTTTGGGTAATAGGTGATATATTTACAGTTAAAATAGTGATAAAAGTACTATCGCAGCCTTCCACCGTTTCTAATTTTTTATTGTACCTGCCAGATTGACTAACTTCCTGACCATCAATTAAAGTATAAATTTCACCCGCGCAAATTGATACCTCTTCGGTTATTTCGTAAGTAGTTAATGCTGTTAAAGTTGTTTCTATATTTACAGAACAATTTAAGCTATTGCTAACTATACTATTGTAAATGCCTGGCTCGGCAACAATATTACCATCTGGCAAAAGATACCTGTCGTTGTCGCAAAAAGTTGCGCTTTCTTTTCGTAGCTCTTGTTCTACTTCTTTTAAAATAAATGGTAATTGTATTTTTTGACAAGCTCCTTCTGCTTTAACAAAAAGGGTATAGTTACCTATAGGTAAATTGCTAAAAGTATTTTCTGTTTGATAGTCAATATCATTTAAAGAAAAATTTAAGCTTTTTGCATCATCCAATGAAACTATTTCTAAAAAACCATCATCGCCTAAACAGGTTGGTTGTGTAATTAAGGTGTCAATTTTTATTTTACTCAACACCTTTTGATTTACACCAATATCGGGTAACAGACCGTTAAAAGGTAAACCAGTATTATATCCAATTTCTTTTAAAGGGCTTTGATCTTGCAGTTGAAAATGATTAGTTGTAGTGCTTGTAAATTCAGGATCAATATTGGTTAAAGTTTCGTTTAGTAAATTTAGTTGAAGCGAGTTATCAATGTTGTTAATTTCACCTACATTGCTGTAGGCTACATTCATTTGAATATTTTGTGCAGTTGGAAACAGGATTGGGCTTGCCATAGAAACATCCCAAATAATTGAGTTTAGCACATCAATAGTAATTGCGCCAGGCGTTTGGCCATTACCTTCTATTTCAATTAATGCATTTTGGGTAGTATTAGTAATTGTAGAATTATAAATGCGCCAACGCCCTGATGAGGCTAAAGACAATTGGCCATACAATCCATTTGTATTATTAACTATAGAACTGTTTATTAAAAAAAAACTGCTGTTGGTAACTGCTTGTGGCCAAAAAATACCTAAGGCTAAGCCATTATTGTAAAAACTACAATTATAAAAACTTAATGTATTTGTGCCTGCTTCACCAATGCATTTAACGGCTGCTTCTCTAAAGCCTCTACCAGAATTTGTAATTTCTACACCTTCTAAAATAAATGTAGTTTGTCGATCTTCGTTTGTTTCTAACACCAAAATATTTTCACTATTCTCACCATCAAAAATAGTAGAGTATTGAAATGGGTCATAAACTGTAAAATCTTCATTCCAACCACCTTGTATCATTATTTTATAATCGGCGGAGGTAATTAAACCACCTGAACTAAGCGTGTTATAAAACAAATTGTAATTACCAGCCGACATTCTAATAACTGCTAAATCATCTATACCGCTATTCATTAAACCAACAAACTCATCCTGTGTATTTTGAGGTGTAAAGTATCTAATTGGTGGGGAAGCAAAAACATTAGGATCGGTTTGTAACTGATATTCAAACAAGTTTAAAATTTGATCGCAATCATTATCGCACCAGGCATCTGTTGGATCGTTGGGGTCTAAACGATTTGTAATTTCCCAGGCATCATCCATTCCATCATAATCAGCATCAGTTTGTGCTATTAAAGTTTTGTAGGTGAACTGTAAAAACAAAACCGCTATTAATATGTAGGTTATTTTTTTTATGATAAAAATTTTTTATTGTTATGCAATTGCTGTTTGGCAAGGTATTACAATAAGTTTACTTTTTTAAAATAAAAAAATGAAAACTAACACACCTTTGAAAAGAATGAAGAATTATTAAAATTTTATGACATAAAATTTTACTGACTATGTTTTTAGATTTAGCTAAACTTAAAGTTGCTTCTGTTCAAACTTACATAGTCTTAATCACAACTTTCAATATCCGCTTTAAAATCGGTTGTGGTGGGCACACCAAAACCATTTTCAATAGTAATTCTATTGCCTGCTTTAAATGTAACTTGTTGGTTTGGGTTAATATCACCCCCATAAATTATTTGTTGCTCGGCCTGGTAGTTTGCTGTATTTAAAGGAGCTATACCCAAATCCATAATTTGTGGACAGGCATTATAACCACAAGCCTCCATACAAGCTTCAAAAGTATCAAAGTTATTGGCATTGCCACCACAACCGCCCCAACTAAATGTTTCGCAATTTTGACTGGCAGGGTTGTAATAATATCTAAAAAAAGCAGCTTGGCAAAGCCCATGAATTGGTGGTAAAAAACAAGCATCGCAATCTTCATTAATATCCCACAAAGTTTCTACAGCGGTATAGTTGGTCAACAAATCATTACATTGTTGAAAGCCTGCAATACCATCTTGATAACAAAAAACCGAACCATCACAATTGTAAACAATACTTATTGCATCGCTACAATACTCATAGCCTCCCCAAAAAGCAATAAAGGTTTGACTGTTGTAGGTAATTTCTTGTACTTGTATAAAACAATTATTACAAGTTGGTAATTGCAACCAGCTCAATTCGTTAGTACTACAGGGTTCTGGCGGATCGTCACAAGCTGTTATACACATATCGTAAGTTTGAAAATTGTTAGCATTGCCACCACAACAACCCCAAATAAATTCAAAACAATCTTGTTCTTCACTATCGTAATACCAACGAGGACAAACAGCATCGCAAGGGCCAACATCTGGTGCTAAAGAACAAGCTGGCGGCGATACGCCCAAAGGATAAAACTCTTTGCAACAATCAATTACAATATTGGCATTACAATCTTTAACAGTTAAGCAAATTGTGTAAGGTTCTGTAACTGGTAAAGTATTTTCAAGTACAGAAAAACCAATTTCATCTGGAAAAGGATCTGTTGATGTTTGGCCATTACCAAAATCCCAATTCCATTCGCATAAGTCATCAGCCCAATTAACGTTTGCCCAACTATAAATGGCAGCTGCAGAAGATTGTGGATCATCATCAGTACCAATTGAATATAAATAAGTTGGTTCTATAAAAACACCTTCCTCACAAGGGCATTGTTCGTCAACAATAACTTCGTAATAAGCATAATCTGTGGACATACCAATAGTTGTAAATGTTTTTAGCTCGTAAGTTGTTGTAACTGCAGGGCTGGCAATTGGATTTGGGCAATTGGTACAACTTAAATCTGCCGTAGGATTCCACGTTAAAACAGTATTACCAACAAAATAAGGATATCCAATTTCTACACTTTCACCAGCACATTTTTTATATGTTTCTACTGGAGGGCATGCACCTTCCGTATAACTAAGAATACCGCCTTCAATTGTTGCAAAACAACTATTTGAATAGGTTTTACCATTGCAACCGCAAACAGGATCGTACACTAAAATACAATTAGCAGTTGAATCAATTAATGATGGATTAATGCATGGAGTGCTTTGGCAATCTCCTAATGTATAAGTGGTTACTCCCCCTTGAATTTCTGCAACGCAACTATTAGAATATGTTATACCATCGCAACCGCAAACAGGATCGTATACTAAAATACAATTAGCCGTTGAATCAATTAAAGATGGATTAACACATTGAGATTGTACATTAAAAATAGTTGAGAGTAAAATTAAAATGATTGAAATATTTTTCATTACAGTTTCCCTTTTTTAATTAATAGACATTAAAAGATGCAAAAAAAGTTGGCCAAGCTAATATTTTTAACATATTACAATTAAGGTTCTACTACCAATTTAATGAAACATTGCATTTAAGACTTAGAAGTACTTACGCAAAAAGATACTTTAAATACCCGAACCGTAATCGCAGAGAAACGGAGATTTTATAAGCGATCTCGCCTATTTTTTAGGAGAGATAGCGGATATTTTATTCCGTTGCTCTCCAAAAAATTCTGCTATGACGTTTGTTTGATTTTTCCTTTTTTCTATTAAAATGGTAGTAGAACCACAATTAAATCTGTTCACCATTTAGGTTGGTGGTTAATATTTGGCTAAAGAGGTCAAAAAATGGGCGCAATTTTTTAAAATTATCAGCTACTAACTTTGAGGCGTTTCCTTCGGTTAAGGCTTTATCAGTAAATTTATGAGTACAGATGAAGGATTTATGCCTTAATAAATCAACCGCCTGGTGATCTTTTGCAAAACCTCTTGGAGCAGTTTTTAATTGTTCTCCATCAATTTGGCCAAAAGTATTTTTAAAAGATGCGCTGTTAAATACTTTTCTAAATGGTTTGTCATCCATTTCAATTTCTTGCCTTATGCGTAAAATATCTTCCTTGGCGGGCATCCAAAAACCACCACCAGCAAAACTGTTACCACCAGGTTCAATTTGAAAATAATAACCACCACGTTTCCATTTTGTGGCGCGGGTAAAATAGCCACTCATTGTACCTTTGTAAGGTGTTTTATCTTTTGAAAATCTAACATCGCGATAAATACGATAAATTTTAGTGCTTTCAATTTCATCGTGTTTTTCAATTTCTTTTTTTACTGTGTTAAAAAAGTTTTCGAAGTCGGCTTTAGCGGTTTCGTATTTAGGCTTGTTTTCAGCAAACCATTCGCGGGTATTATTTTTTTGTAATTTTTTTAAGAAGGTAAACGTGCTGGTTTGTATTACTGCCATTGTTATTTTTAAGGGTAAATTTAATTATTAAAATTGATAATCAAACTTGTTCATCACCAAAATAATTTGACAAGGCCTTAACCTGATGGTTTTGGTTTGCCATGTTTTTCTTGACAAATTGTAATACATTACCTTTTTAAAAAGCCTACTCTCTTTTAGATGTAATCTTTTTTGCTTATTTTAGAAAGCAATATATTTGCATCTTAAAAAAAAGTTATGAGGAACAAACAAAGAGGTAGCAAAAAAAATATTTGCTTTTTTAATACAACTATTTTATTTACAAATTGCAAGAATTAACTATAAGTGAAAAATAAGATGAGTGAAAACATTATTTTGAAAAAAAAGCCAAAAATTGAATTCCAACTGCTTGATAATGGATTTCAATTAATTGATGAACAAACAGAACGGAATTCTGGCTTTTACACTTATGACGATTTACAATCAATTGAATTAAATAAAATTTGGTATCCAAGGCTGGCAAAGTGGTTAAGGGCTTTTACGTGGCTATTAAACGGTGTTCCATTTTTTCCAGATGCAGAGACTTGTAAAAAAACTAATGTTATTATTTATTTTAAAAAGACAAAGCTTGGCATATGGTTGACCGATTGTAGTATGGCAAATACGGCAAAAATTCTAAAAGATGTATTAGACAAAAAAACTAAACCTAATATTTAATTAGTTGCATTATATTTAAGGTCTCCTTTTGTAGGTTTAAAACCTCGCACTTTAGTACTACAAAAATTTTTCGAAATTTGAGGCTTTATATCATAACACTAAATTATATTAAAAAAGCGTAATGCTGCAATTCATGCTAAGCTTTGAATGTGCAGTATCTCCCAAGGCTAAACAGAAAGATACTGCGCAATCAGTTCCGTTTTACTACACGAATTTGCAGCATGGAAAATTTAGTAAGGACTTTAAATAGTAGTATTTGAACCCAACTGCTTTTTTAGTAGTTGGTTGGTAAGTATTCAATACCTACTTTCTAAGTTTGAAAAACTCAATGTAGCTATCAGGATTTTCCGTGACTCCTCTTTCTGAAATTAATTTTATATCAATATTTCTTTCTTTTGCTTTAAAGGCAAAATCTTCTAAAATTTCTATAATGTCATTATCTAAATATCTTGTTTTTGTAACATCTAATTCTAAGTATGAATTTTTAGGAAGACTGTCTAATTCATTTAGTATTGCACCTTTATTAAAAAAAGTTACCTCTTCTGCCAAAGTCATTTTCATTTTGCCGCTTTCACCTGTTTTATGAAGGAAGTGAGAATTTTGATAACTGTTAATTAAAATTACGACTATTCCAACAGCAAGTCCTAATCCTATTCCATACAACAAATCAATAAAAACAATACCTAAAATTGTTACTATAAATGGAACAAATTGCTTCCATCCTAACTTATACATTTTTTTGAACAACGTTGGTTTAGCTAATTTATAACCTACTATAAAAAGCACAGAAGCTAATACCGATAAAGGTATTTTATTTAATAATTTAGGTATTAAAATTACTGAAATTAACAAAAGAAACCCGTGAATAATAGCGGACATTTTAGTTCTGCCACCAGATTGAATATTGGCTGAACTTCTAACAATAACTTGGGTAATTGGTAAACCACCTATAATGCCTGATACAATATTGCCGGCGCCCTGGGCTAGTAACTCTCTATTGGTTGGTGTTACATTTTTATGAGGATCCAACTTATCAGTAGCCTCTACGCATAGCAAAGTTTCTAAACTTGCTACTAATGCTATTGTAAATGCGACAACCCAAATTTCGGGGTTTGTAATAGCACCAAAATTAGGAAAGCTAAATTGTCCAAGAAAAGAATCTAAATTATCAGGAACTGGAACGCTTACCAGATGTTCTGCACTAATACCAAATTTAGAGTTGGATGCAGTTAAAAAATAATAGATAATTCCGGCAACTACAGCTACCAAAGGACCTTGTACCAATTTGAAAAATTTTCCTTTTTTTGATAAAACGGTGCTCCACAAAATTAAAATCGACATTGCAATAATGCCAATAATTGTTGATCCTAAACTGATATTATTCAAGGCATTGAAGATTCCTGAAATTGTGTTTTCTCCATCTACCTGAAAAAATCCAAAATCTCCTTCCGGGTCAGAATCATAACCAAAAAAGTGAGGAATTTGTTTAAGAATAATGATAATTCCAATCCCTGTCAACATTCCTTTAATAACAGATGAAGGAAAATAATACCCGATAACACCAGCTTTTAATAAGCCAAAAATTACTTGAATGATGCCTCCTAAAACAACTGCCAATAAAAAGTTTTCGAAACTTCCTAAAGTAGCTATGGCAGATAATACTATTGCAGCCAAGCCAGCTGCGGGGCCGCTTACACCAATGTTAGATCCACTTAACAAACCTACTATAATACCACCCACAATGCCAGCTATTAAACCAGAAAACAAAGGTGCACCGCTAGCTAAAGCGATGCCTAAGCACAATGGTAAGGCTACAAAAAAGACAACTAAACTTGCCGGAATATCACTTTTTAAATGTTGAATTTGATTTTTCATATTTCCTAATGTGATACAAAAGTATAACATATTAGTAATACTAACAAATACATTTGTAAAACTTTTAAAAGTATAAGTGATTTATTTTTCGTATTTGATCACAATTTATTATATTTGTGAATATATGATTATACTATCAGATATGTCAATTCCCAAAGGATTATCACTAAAAGATCCATTAGAGAGCAGGTTGGGTAGAAGTATTATTAGTAATAGCATCCTCTTATTTGATGAAATTGGTTTTGAATCTTTTACATTCAAAAAATTAGCATTGAAAATGGGATCTAACGAAACCTCTTTATATCGATATTTTGAAAACAAACATTTTTTATTGCTCTATCTTGTTGTATGGTACTGGAATTGGGTTAGTTACCTTATTGATTATAATACCAAAAATATTACTGATGCTAATGAAAAATTGGATGTTATCATTGATAATTTTGTAAATGCCAGTAAAGAGAACCCTTCGGTAGATTTTGTGAATGAAAAAATTTTACATCGCATCATCATTGCAGAATCTGCCAAATGTTACCATACCAAAAACATTGATGAAGAGAATAAGCAAGGCTTTTATTTAAGCTACAAATCTCTAATTCAAAAGGTCGCAAATGTTGTAATTGAAATAAATAGTACCTTCCCCTATCCTCATTCTTTTGCCAACAATCTTTTTGAAATGGCAAATAATGAGATATTTTTTGCAGAACACTTACCAAGGCTTACGGACATTAGTGTTAAAAGAGAAAATTATGAAGAGGTAGCCAAATTATTGAAATTTTATATAAATAAAATGCTCATAAAATAAACAGAATTAAACAAAACACACCCTTATTTTTGGTGTAACTAAATCTTTACATTTCCAATATCTTTCTTATGCATTAACATTTTCAACTCATCTAAAACAATCGGATTTTCAATGGTAGATGGTGGACTGTAAGCTTTGCCATCAGCTATTGAGCGCATTGTTGATCTTAATATTTTACCAGATCGGGTTTTGGGCAATCTTTCAGCAATTACAGAGCGTTTAAAACTGGCTACTGGCCCTACTTTCTTTCTAACCATTTTAATTAACTCTTTTTCAAGGTCGTCTTCACTAATATTAACTCCACCTTTTAATATTACAAAGCCAATCGGAACCTGACCTTTTAGTTCTTCGGCTATTCCTATTACGGCACATTCTGCTACTGCTTCGTGAGAAGATAACACCTCTTCAATATCAGAAGTAGACAGCCGATGACCTGCCACATTAATTACATCATCTATTCTTCCTGTAATAAAAATGTAGCCATCTTCATCTTTATAGCCTCCATCACCTGCAAGGTAATAACCAGGATATTCGGTAAGGTAAGATTCAATAAACCGCTCATCATTATTCCATAAAGTAGGTGAAAAGCCGGGTGGTAAAGGTAACTTAATAACAACTGAACCTTCAATATTGCTTGCTTGTTCGTTGCCATTATTGTCAAAAATTTGAATATCATATCCACAAACAGCAACAGTAGCCGATCCTGGTTTTACTGCCATCATACCATAACCTAAAGAATTGCTAATCATTGGCCAACCCGATTCACTTTGCCACCAATGGTCTATTACTTCCACGTTTGTAAGGTTATGTAACCAATTGTAAGTTGCAACATCGCAACGTTCACCAGCCAAAAATACATTTCGTAAACAAGTTGTGTTGTATCGCTTATGTTTTAATCCATCCGGATCATCTTTAGTTATTGCCCTAATAGCAGTTGGAGCTGTGAACAACACGCTAACATTGTATTGTTGAATAATACGCCAAACTGTTCCGGCATCTGGTGTTTTAATTGGTTTGCCTTCGTATAATACTGTAGTGCATCCATGTATTAAAGGTGCATATACTATATAAGAATGTCCTACTACCCAACCAACATCAGAAGCGGCCCAAAAAGTTTCGCCAGGTTTAACACCATAAACGTGTTCCATACTGTATTTTAAGGCAACTGCATGGCCTCCATTGTCGCGAATAATTCCTTTTGGTTTTCCTGTGGTGCCCGAAGTGTATAAAATATATAATGGATCAGTAGCATCTAATTCTTCATAGGTACAAGGTGAGGCCTTTTTTAGTAAACTCGCCCAATCAAAATCTCTTCCTTCTTTCATTTCGGCTTTTACAAATGGCCTTTGCCATACTACTACTTTTTTAACTTTATGAGTTGCAAGATCAATTGCTTCATCTACCAATGGTTTATACTGAATTACTTTGGTAATTTCAATGCCTCCGCTTGCGGTTAACAATAGTTTGGGTTTGGCATCATCAATTCTTATGGCCAATTCTTTAGAGGCAAAGCCGCCAAATACTACCGAATGAATTGCACCAATACGAGCACAAGCTAACATAGCAAACACAACTTGCGGAATCATAGGCATATAAATAATTACCGTATCTCCCTTTTTTACACCTTCATTTTTTAAAAGCCCTGCAAGTAATTCTGTTTCATCTAACAAATTTTGGTAAGTATAGGTGTGACTTTTATAGGTTACTGGCGAGTCATAAATTAAAGCCGCTTGATCGGCTCTTCCATTTTTTACATGGTAATCAATTGCAAGATAGCAGTTATTAAGTTTGCCTCCTTTAAACCAACGGTGAAATCCTTTATCATCTTTTGTAATACCTTGTTTTGGTGGATTGAACCACTCAATCGCTTTCGCTTGCTTTAACCAAAAACTTTCCGGATCATTGAGGCTTTCTTTATATTCTGATTTATAATTTTGCATAAATTTTTATTAGAGTTTTACTATAAACTTCATATTGACTAATTCAACATTTATCTATCTGCATATTTTAGTTATTGATAAAAATTAACATACGACATTTACAGATAAAGAAGAATTAGTTAATTGATCTTTTTATTAAACTTCCATTTCAACTACAACTCTTCCTTTTGAACCACCTTTTAACATTTCATCAATATAAGGATCTAATTCATTCAACTTGCAAATTGTAGTAAGGCTATCCATATTATTTACTCGCCAGCTATCGGCTAATTTATTCCAAACTTTTATTCTTTCATTCATAGGGAAATTTGCTGAATCGAGCCCCAAAAGATTTATACCATTTAATATAAATGGAAACACAGTTGTAGAAAGAACAGGAGAACTTACTAAACCGCAAGCAGCTACGCTTCCCCCTGGTTTACAACCTTTAAGTAAAGTTGCCAGGGTATTTCCACCAACTGTATCAATAGCACCTGCCCATTTTGGTTTCATTAACGGACGTGAAGAAGCATCATTTATAAATTCCCTATCAACTATTTCAGTAGCACCTAAACCTTTTAAATAATCTGCCAAATCATCTTTACCTGATGAAGCAATTACTTCGTAGCCTGCATTTGCCAATATGCCAATTGCCATGCTGCCAACACCACCAGTTGCACCACTAACAACAATTGGTCCTTGTTTTGGGCTTTGACCTATCAATTCCATTTTATACAAACCTAAACCGGCAGTTAAACCAGCGGTTCCAATAATCATACTTTCTTTAAGGTTAATGCCATTTGGAAGTGGAACAACCCAAGCTGCAGGAACTCGAATATATTCTGCAAATGCGCCATCTGTATTCATTCCAAAATCGTAACTGGTAATCAGTACTTTATCTTTAGGTTTAAATTGAGATGATTTACTTTCAACTACCGTACCTGCCCCGTCAATACCTGGCGTATGAGGATATTTTCTGGTAACACCTTTATTACCTGAAAAGGATAAGGCATCTTTATAATTTAAAGCGGCATAATGCACCTTAACCAACACTTCGCCTTCTGGCAAGTCTTCAATTTTTCTTTCAATTATATTTCTAACAAATTTCCCTGAATCCTCTTCTGTTACTCTGAAAGCTTTAAAAGTTTCTATAGCCATAATAATTATTTTATTTTGATGGGAGTTAAATGTGGAATTTAATAAATTCTACAAAAAAAATAAAATTTTATTTGAAATATAAAAAGAAAAAATATTGAATTTTATAAGATGAAAAAAACACTAAGTTCTTAATGTAAAATATTTCAATTTTGTAATTGGCTATTCATTTGCGCCTGAAGAGATGAAAAATGGTAAAACTTGATCTGCAGAACCATTAGGCTTTTAATAATGGTGAAAACCTTCTACTTTTTTACCAAATATTTTTTTATCCTATCATTATGAAAGTGTAACTATTCAGAAGTCAGATCATTTCATTGTCAGACGTTAGACATCAGACATAATTGAGGCGAAAAAGAGCCCTCTTGACTTCACTCAGCCGAATTTATCTGACGTCTGACAGCGCAGCGGTCTGACATCTGACCTCTACTGAATAGATACATAAAAGTTATTCTTTTAGCTGTAGGCTATCGAAAAGCTTATTCCAACAATAACTTTTTAATGCTTTTACCTTCTGCAGTATTTAACTCAACAAAATAATAACCAGCAGGTTGTTCGGCTAAGTTTAACTTAAAGTTTGTTTGGTTTAAATTTATTGTTTGTTGCAAAACTTCACTACCTAATAAGTTAAAAACTTTTATTGATTTTTGGCCTGAAACATTAGTTGGTAGTTGCAGATTTACAATACCACTACTTGTTGGGTTGGGGTGAATTGTCCAGTCAACTTTTGTATCTATTGTTTCTACATCAACTATATTTAACCCACTAATATCACCTGTTAAGTATTGAACAAACATGCCAAACATTTCATCATTAGTAGTTAAGCCGAAGTAAACTGTGTTTTCACTTGTATTATTATATTTTCCCTCTATCCACAAACCTTCATCACTTTTAAGGGTTAAAAAATCATCAAAAGTTCTAAACGGTGGTTCTGAGTAAAAGTAAGAGCCTTGATTTACAGTATAATCTAAATTATAAAACCCTTCATAAACTTGTTCGCCTTTTATTTGGTTGTCGTAGCGGTACATATCAAAATCAACACCATACTTGTGTGTATGTGAACCAAGACTCCAAATATGTACATCTTCACCGCCACGAGCTTCTTCAAAATTGTTCATATTCCATTCGTGTTCGCTTTCTCCTACATCAAAAACTCTTCCAATATTAAAACCTTCTTCTATAGAAAGATGGAACTCTGAATGCATTTCTTTAATAGCCGTGCCAACAGGTTGCGTATAAATGTTTACATACAATTTTGCAGGTAAAATTGCAGATGAGCTATAATTTAAAATATGATAGTTTAGTTTTAATATTTCGTTGGCACTCCATTTATAAGCAGTACCTTTTGGTAATTCAATGTTTTTGCTGTAAGCCCAACCACCAAGCATTTTCGTATTGTCGGTTATTGCCAATTGATAATTGGGCCCAAAGCCAACTTTAAGTAAACCAGGTGTTTGATCAAATCTGGCGTCTTCATCAAATTTGAAAAATAAAAAATGATGCGATTGTTGGTTCATCTGAACATCAATACGGTTTATTTCTTCATCATTTTGGTTTGCTAATTCGTAGCGGTAAACGTATTCTACTTCTTTGCCTGGTTCTAAAAATATGGGTCCTAATTGTATTTGATAACCTTCACCAGGTGCTGGTGCTGGTGGAGCTTCTATTTGTGGTAATTGTGCTGATGGATCTTCGTAATACTCTTTTAAAGTAGCATATTTTACATGTTCGACAGCATCATTTTTTGCTCCAAATAAAATCCATTGTCTAACTAACTCAATTTCTTCATTGGCTAATTTGTTGCCAATTGGCATGCTTTGGTTTTCTCCCTCGCTTAGTTTACTATCAGCGTGTAAATCGTAGTTCATTTTACGATATAAAAAACTTTTTGACGGGTCGCCAGGTGTAACTATATTGTGATTTTTTTGTTGAGCTACCGAATTTTGTGCTTGTTGGTTAACAATGGCTTTGTAAATCTCTGTTTTATCGCCCGACAAATCTAAACCTGCTATTTTTGTTTCGGCACTATGGCAAGAACTAAAAGCACAGCTTTGATTTAAAATGTCTACCACTTTACCAAAGGTATCGGCAAAGGAATTATTTGTAAACAAAAAGCTCATTAGTAATATAAAGGTATAGATTCTTACGTTCATGTTTTATTGATGTATAAAGATCGTAAATATAGCCAAATTTTATGATGCTATTTATAATACATTTGTTAAAAAACATTTAGGTATTGATCTCAGCGATTATTGGCAGCGTTAATATTGTTTTATCTGCCATAAACAAGTTCTTTAGAAATTTTGATTATATTAATAACAAAGATGACACCTAAAAAAAATGTCATCTTTTTATCTATATTCTATATATCTACAGTCTTATATCTGGATTAGCCAAACAATGATGACACCTTACTAAAAAGATGTCATCTTCGAGTCTGTCTTCCAAAAAATCTCTTTTCTAAAAATCTGCAATCTTCAAGTCTGTCTTCTAAAAAGATGTTATCTTCAAATCTGTAGTCTTCAAGTCTGAATCCTAAAAAATCTGTCCTCTAAAAATCTAAAATCTAAGCATCTATCAACTTCACCTCGCCAACATTACCAAAAACCAAGCGCCCATCTTGCGCATCAACAAAAATCGTTTTACCCTTTTCAACTTGCCCACTCAAAATCTCTTTACTCAAAGCATTCACTAACTCCTTATGAATCACCCGCTTCATCGGCCGCGCCCCAAACTGCGGATCATAACTCCAACTGGCTAAACTATCTTTAGCTTTTTGGCTTAACTCAACCTGTATATCGTTTTGCGACAACAGCTCATTCAACTGCCTAAT
>ENA-ORXT01003697-ORXT01003697.1-marine-metagenome-genome-assembly--contig:-NODE-3697-length-16558-cov-4.986894_pt1 | contig 16558 bp, 12 predicted proteins | sample MGYA00237868_ERZ511482 | MGnify/ENA metagenome assembly ERZ511482 | reverse complement strand
CCATTTTGCAAATGGTGCTGTATATACTCAACAGGTTTTGAAATTGCTGGCGCTTCGCTCACAACTTACCCACCTATGCTAAATTTAAAAATCTTAATGTCTTACCTACCGCATCACACTTGTCTTCTAAGTATGCTGCCGTACGCCACAAATCATATACGCAAGCTGTGCTAAGCCGAAGGCTCCAATAACAGCTACCGGGTTAAGCTTAAGCAACCCCATACCAACCCCAAACATACCCAACACAAAAATGAAGCGCTGTATGACACCGGCATAGAGTGTCATTATTCCGCCGTTCGGATTATCTTGAGCCATACTGCTGGCCGCATCGAGCTTTCTGTAAAGCAGTACGCTATTTGCCAGCGCAACACATCCGCCAAACAATGCAGCGGCCGCAGAATCAACGCTCGATAGAAAAACGGTTGCAATAATTGCAATCAGGACCAACGTCGCTTGAATTACCAGTAATCGTTGCAAATGCTTGCCCAGCCCTTAATCTAAAATGAATCCAACAGCTTTAAAACGCCGAGCGAAGTATAATCAGAACCCTTTAAACGGTCAACCTTACATTAAACAATAGAAGGGATTGTATTAGCTCGACGGCATTCGTCTTTGCTCGACGATATATAAAACCTGCTTTGCAAACCAATACAGTAAGACGCCGGCCATATCAGCCAATCCGTCCATCAAAGAAAAACTCCGATCAGGGCTAAAATACTGCAAAACTTCTATCCCGAAACCATAAACAATCAGTGGCAGCGCCTTCCACAACCAAAAAGGCTCTCTTGACGTCACCAGATCGATAATGAGTGCGAACCCAAAAAAGACGACCAAATGTATAAGCTTGTCATTTAGTTGAAGATTTTCAGGAAAATTCAGCGGAACTGTCGCCACTTTAGCGCCCGCTACCATTAACAATAACAAAACTACAAATACGCCATACTTAAAGAGTTTTATGCGCCGGAGATAACGAACCCAAACGACGACCCTGTGTATTAGCTCACGATACAGCCTTGTCATTGACTACCCTTAATTACTGCACTTGCATGTGTGGCGAGCTTAACACAACTCCAAACTATCAGACACAATCTTATAGTACATAAATAGAACATCATGCATGACAATACTCCCCATACAAAGCTACAATCCTCACCATGGATGTTTCTCACTTATTAGATGACCTCAACAAGCCTCAGCGTGAAGCTGTTTCAGCCCCTCCTGCCCCAACGCTTGTCTTAGCCGGCGCAGGTAGCGGTAAAACACGCGTATTGGTTCACCGTATCGCATGGCTTATTCAGGTCGAACATTTCTCGCCCTTTAGCATTTTAGCGGTAACCTTTACCAATAAAGCCGCTGCCGAGATGCGCGCACGAATTGAGCAACTCCTTGGCAACCCCGTTGGCGGCATGTGGGTAGGAACGTTCCACAGCCTTTCTCATCGTCTATTGCGCAGACACTGGAAGGAGGCGGAACTGCCGCAGCTTTTTCAAATTATTGATAGTGATGATCAGCTACGCATGATCAAACGCGTATCACGCAATTTAAATTTAGAAGAAAGCTATTGGCCTGCGCGGCAATCTCAATGGTTCATTAACGCTTGCAAAGATCGCGGTGAAAGAGCAGAAAACATTGAAGATAAAGGTGACCCTCAAACTAAGCAACTCAGAGAAATCTACGCCTCTTACGAGCACAATTGCCAACAGGCTGGTGTGGTCGATTTTGCAGAACTGCTTCTCAGGTCGCTTGAACTACTAAGAGACACACCCGAGCTACTACAGCAATATAGACAGCGCTTCAGGCACCTTTTAGTCGATGAATTTCAAGATACTAATACGCTTCAATATGGCTGGCTTCGTCTAATAGCCGGCGACAACACTCCCCCTTTTGCTGTCGGCGATGATGATCAATCGATTTATGGCTGGCGTGGCGCAAAAATTGAGAATATTCAGAATTTTACTCGGGACTTTGCCAATACCCGAACCATTAAACTTGAACAAAACTACCGCTCGAGCGGTAATATCTTGGAAGCGGCAAATGCGCTAATCGATAACAATCATGGCCGTCTAGGCAAGAACTTATGGACTGACGATAAAGCAGGCGCACTAGTACAACTTTACGCAGCAACTGATGAAAACGATGAAGCACGTTACGTAACCGCTCGAATACGAGAATGGGTACAGCAGGGCAACTCGCATCAAGAGTGCGCAATACTGTATCGATCAAATGCTCAGTCACGGGTTTTTGAAAGCCAACTGATCGAAAACGGGATACCCTATCGTATATATGGCGGCCAACGGTTTTTCGAACGCGCAGAGATTAAAGACGCACTGGCCTACCTCAGGTTAAGTGCCAACCGTCATGACGACCCATCGTTTGACCGAATAATCAACCACCCCCCAAGAGGGATTGGCGAAAAAACCCTAATAGGCATTAGAGAGCATGCGCGTGACCACGATATCACGCTGTGGCAAGCCGCCAGCGCCCTATTAAAAATCAAGCACTTTACTGCCAGAGCAGCAAACGCCATCGAAAGCTTTATCGGGCTAATTAATGACATGTCTGACAGCATTGCAGGACTTGTTCTTGAGGAGCAGGTCGATCGCGTCATTAAGCACTCACAGCTAAAACCTCACTATCTTAACAAAGAAAAAGGTGATAAAGGTGAGGCACGAATTGAAAACCTCAATGAGCTAGTATCGGCCGCACAAGGGTTTGAATACCTTCCAGAAGACGAACATGCCAATATGGACTTTCTTTCGGCCTTCTTATCTCATGCCTCATTGGAGGCGGGCGACTCACAAAGCAAGGCCGGCAGTGACTGCGTGCAGTTGATGACACTGCACAGCGCCAAAGGGCTAGAGTTTCCGCTAGTGTTTTTAGTCGGACTCGAAGAGGGGCTTTTCCCCAATAGCAAGTCGAGCGAAGAAATTGGCCGCATGGAAGAAGAGAGGCGACTTTGCTACGTTGGCATCACCCGCGCCGAGAAACAACTTGTCATTTGCTACGCTGAACAGCGCAGGCTCTATGGCACCACCCAGTATGGCGTCCCTTCACGGTTTATTGATGAGATACCTGAAAGGCTCATTGAGCGCGTTAGACCTAAAAAACAACGCTGGACAAATTCACCTGCTTTTCCTACAGCGCAGCGCCAACCCATCAAACAAAATGAATCCGGCTTGAATATTGGCCAATCTGTCAGTCACGTCAAATTTGGCATTGGCATGATTACCGACACGGAAGGCTCGGGGAGCCATGCTAGAGTTCAGGTTAACTTTGAAGAATCTGGCAGCAAGTGGCTTGTCGTTGCATATGCCAAATTAGCACCCTGCTAATTTGGTCGGCCAACAAGCACGCCAACCTGAGCCTCTATTTAATTAACTCTATGATCCGATCTGCATCGCGTGCAGATAAAGCGTGCCCGCCGTCACTAGCTATACGAGCTGACTTGCCCTTTAGTGCTGGCACGTTATTCATATCTTGATAGGCTGTCGGAACGACCAAATCAGCCTGATCATAACGCCTCAGATCGACAGGTTTCGCGGTTCGAATAATAGAATAATAATCTATAACCGGATGAGGCCGCTGATTGAGACGCCCCAGAAAACTTCCAGCTCTTGCGGGCACTAAATCTGCGAACAATTCGCGCGATCTCAACAGTGTTGAATCGCCTAAATCTTGCATAAACACACCAAGAGGCGACGCACTTGCGAGCATAGCAAGCTCTGCCATTGGCGTGCCAAGATGAGGCGTGGCAATGGTGATTAATGACACAACACTCCCTACCCCGTACTGTACCAACCCATAACGCGCGATAACACCTCCTGCAGAGTGCCCAACTAAAACGATGGGCTCTGGGCGGTCTCGGTGAATAACCTGCAAATACCGATTTAGCAATTCAGCCTGAGTCGCGATTGAAACCTCCCACGGCAACTCAACCGTCACCGTAGCATCGCCTTTTTGCGGCTTAATATCCTTTACCACCTGGAAGCTTTCATCAAACCCATAGCGACCAGCAAAGGCCCACCCATTTTGCCGCATACGCTCTACCACCCCAGAGTATTGCCAAATACTTCCTTCAGCCATGTAGCCGTGAATAAAAACAACGGTTTTAGCTTGAGAGACCGTGGGGACAATCAAGACACACAAACTCAACAGAACACCGAAAATGAATTTCATTTTACTTACCATGGAGAACCTTCGTCTGGTCACACTTTATTTACAAGTAGACTGTAACTTATTTTTTTTAGTAGCAAAGTTATCACATCCATCTATTATCTCAATAGTGAAATTCAATTGATGTTACAATGCCTCGCAGTTTTAATAATACCCTGAAAAATCACTACTTGAGTATACGAGAAGGTAATAAAAAGACGACTTCTTGCATGCTACAATTCGCCAACAAAATAACACGACCCACCGACACATGCGACATAGCCAACTGAGTGACACCACCCAGCGTAATACTGAGCAATGGGTTGATTTTTTATGCATAAATGAATGCGCCGATGACAGACGGCGCATATCCACCATTGTGGAAAAAATAACTACAAACCCCAGCATTGATTTCCTTGGCAACAATCCCTCTAGTCTTGACGTTGCAGACACCTTACGCGGTCTTCAAGTGGATCAAACCACCCTTATTGCAACGCTGCTTTGTGATCTCCGACTGGAAGAAGAATACACACTAGACGTCATAAAAGAAGAATTCTCTGACACGGCTGCAAACCTTGTTAAAAACGTCAGGTGGCTACAAAACTTTAAACCCCCCGCCCCTGGCGAGGCGATGACTGAGCCTGAACAGGCCGAAAGACTAAGACGCATGCTACTTGCGATGGTCGACGATGTTCGAGCGGTGCTGATCATCTTAGCGTGGCGCCTGCAACACTTAAGAGTCCTTGGCAGTGCAGAATCGTATGAGCGCACCGCAATCGCCCAAGAAACGATGGATATTTTTGCACCACTGGCCAATCGCCTGGGTATTAGCCAGCTGAAATGGGAAATGGAAGATCGCTCATTTCACTACCTAGAGCCCGGCACCTACAAAAAAATCGCTAAATCACTTAACGATAGACGTATTGAGAGAGAAGCATACCTCGAACAGTTCACCCAAGCGTTTCAAGATGTTCTTAAAGAAGAGGGGATAAGCTGCGATATCTCAGGACGACCCAAGCACATATACAGCATATGGAAAAAGATGCAGCGCAAGCACCTAACCATTGAAGAGCTATATGACCTTAGGGCCGTTCGTGTCATCGTTGATGATATCAAGCAGTGTTATGAAATACTGGGCCTTGTGCACATGCACTGGAAGCATGTCCCCGAGGAACTTGATGACTACATAAATAACCGTAAACCCAACGGCTATCAGTCATTACACACCGTCATCATTGGGCCTAAAGGCAAATACGTTGAAATTCAAATTAGAACCAGGCGCATGCACACCTATGCAGAGCTTGGTGTCGCGGCCCACTGGAGGTACAAAGAAGGTGGCGGTAACGATGAGGCGATGGAACGCGCCGTTGCATCGCTACGCCGCCTACTTGAAAATGAAGACACTGATGATGAATTATTAGAAGACTTTAGGTCAGAGATTTTCCCTGACCGGGTGTTCGTGCTGACCCCCAAAGGCAGTATTCTCGAATTATCTAAGGGGTCAACACCGGTTGATTTTGCCTATGCCATTCACACCAAAGTTGGCCACCGCTGCCAAGGGGCAAAGGTTAATGGAAAAATAGTCCCATTAAACTATGTTCTGCATAACGGAGAACAGGTCGAGATACTCACCGGCAAAGATGAGCGACCCAATCGAAAATGGTTAAAAGTAAACTTAGGCTACACAGGCTCAGCGCGCTCACGCAGTAAAATTAAACAATGGTTTCGCCAGCAAGATCATGGCAAAAACCGTGAAGATGGACTAGCACTACTTGAGCAAGAGCAGCAACGTCTTGGCATTAAAAAGCTTGACCTATCCGGGCTTTGCAAACGCTTCCACCAACAAACTGAAAATGAGCTACTGATCGCATTAGGGCGAGGTGACATAGGCGCCACTCAGCTAACTGACGCGCTTGATGACACCAATAATCACGAAGATGAGGTAAGCTTTCGCCGCATAAAAGTAAAAGATCAAGGCAAAGGCAGCGGAATACAAATTCGAGGGGTGAGCAACCTACTTGTCGACACGGCCAATTGCTGCAAACCGGTCCCCGGTGATGAGATCGTTGGCTATATCACGATTGGCCGCGGAATCGCCATCCATCGTACTGATTGCCCCAATATTAAGGAGGCCAACTTAACCTCAGAGCAAGTTGTCAGGCTTGTTGAAGCTGACTGGGGTGAAGAAGACAGCAGTTATAAGGTCGATATTCAGATACACGGCCTTAACCAGCCGGGCCTGCTTAGAGACGTCGCATCGGTATTAGCTAAAGAGCACGTAAACGTTACCAACATTTCGACTCGCCGTGGCTCTACCGATCTAACGTCATACCTAACCATTAGCGTACAAATTCGCAATGTGACGCAACTGTCAGAACTTCTCGACAAGATTTCTCAGATGCACAACGTGTTTGACGCTAGGCGTCATAACTAGTAAACAATCAGAGCAGGCAGTATCTATACCGACACTGCCTCACCACCACAGCATGCCATCTGCTACGGGCTAGACTAACGCCAAAATCAATTAAAACTAAAATGCATCGCCCACAAAAAAGGGAGCTTTCGCTCCCTTTTTTGATCATACCTCTAACTTTTTAGACCTAAGCCATACCGCGCGCCATGCGCTTACGCTCATTTTCGTCTAGATGACGTTTACGGATGCGAATGCTTAGCGGCGTAACCTCAACCAGCTCGTCATCATCGATAAACTCAAGTGCCTGCTCCAGCGTAAAGCGGATGGGGCGGACCAATATTAAGTTCTCATCAGTACCTGCTGCACGAATGTTATTCAACTGCTTAGCTTTAGTGGGGTTAACAACCAAATCGCTATTACGACTGTGGATTCCTAAAATTTGCCCTTCGTAAACCGCTTCAGCGTGACCTAAGAATAATTTGCCGCGCTCCTGCAGGTTAAACAACGCATAAGCCAGCGCCTTACCTGAGGCACTCGAAACCAGCACGCCGTTATTGCGCTGACCAATTTTCTCATTACGGTAAGGACCATAATGTTCAAATGTGTGATAAAGCAGACCGGTACCTGAAGTAAGCGTCATAAACTCAGTCTGAAAACCAATCAGTCCTCGAGATGGAATAATGTACTCAAGACGAATACGACCTTTACCATCTGGAACCATGTTTTTAAGATCACCACGGCGCTCGCCTAGCTTCTCCATGATCGACCCTTGATGCTGCTCTTCAACATCAACAGTTAATGCTTCATAAGGCTCTTCGCGGTTATCACCTTCACCTTTAACAACCACCTCAGGACGAGAGACTGACAGCTCAAACCCTTCACGGCGCATGGTTTCAATCAAAATACCGAGGTGAAGCTCGCCACGACCAGACACTTTAAACTTCTCAGGGTCTTCTGTTGGATCCACTCGAAGCGCAACATTGTGCAGCAGCTCTTCCTGCAAGCGATCATTGATATTTCTAGAGGTAACGTACTTACCTTCTTTACCAGAAAACGGGGAGTTGTTAACGCTGAATGTCATACTCACCGTTGGCTCATCGACAGACAGTGGTGGCAGTGCATTAACGTGCTCAGGATCACATAACGTGTCCGAGATGTTTAGCTTGTCCATTCCTGTAAAGGCGATGATATCACCCGCTTGAGCCTGATCAACTTCAACACGATCCAAACCATTAAACCCTAACGGCTGCAATATACGCCCGTTACGAATTTTGCCTTGGTCATCAATAACCTTAACAACGGTGTTCTTCTTAACCTTACCTTGCTTGATACGACCTATACCGATCAGACCAACATAAGAATTATAGTCAAGCGAACTCACCTGCAGCTGAAAGGGTGCATCCGGATCAACGTCGGGATGTGGCACGTTGTCGATAACGGCTTGAAGTAGCGGCGTCATATCACCGTCCGACACATCAGCATCTAAACCGGCATAGCCGTTTAAAGCAGACGCGTAGACAACGGGGAAGTCTAGCTGCTCATCTGTCCCACCAAGATTATCAAACAGCTCGAAAGTCTGATCTAACACCCAATCGGGGCGCGCACCTGGGCGGTCAATTTTATTGATCACGACAATCGGCTTAAAGCCCATCGCAAAGGCTTTTTGTGTCACAAAACGCGTCTGCGGCATTGGTCCATCAACCGCGTCTACTAGCAACAATACTGAGTCTACCATCGATAATACACGTTCAACCTCGCCACCAAAATCGGCGTGGCCCGGTGTGTCTACTATATTGATTCGGTAATCTTTCCAGCGTAGCGCTGTGTTCTTTGAAAGGATCGTGATACCACGCTCTTTCTCAAGATCATTTGAGTCCATCATACGCTCAACCACTTCAGCGCGATCACCCAAAGTACCTGATTGCTGTAGCAGCTTGTCAACCAGCGTGGTTTTACCATGATCAACGTGGGCGATAATGGCAATATTTCTTAAGTTCTCTATCACGACTTTTCTCTAAACTAGATAATTGGCGCGGATTATACCCATACTTAGGTTAGGACTACACCATTAATCTTTGTAGAAGGCATCTAGTCATCGGGCATTAATTTTGACAATTACCATGCAATCGAGCATTTCGAATATGCTCGCGGCAGGCTGACACATGCTTTCTCATATCTGCATTGGTTTTTAATAGTGCAAATAATGAACCTGCCGACAGGCCCATCACTACTAACCAAAGCCAATATAGCGTTGGAAACACCGTCGGTAGCACTAAAGACAGCACTACACCGACTAATAATCGAACTCTCCATACGGTTGTCCTCTTCTTTAACGCTTCTTCCCAGTCCTCTGAAAAATTCGCGAGGCGTTGCTCTAGCTCGTCTATGTAACTTGAATTCATAATAAATCTATGGTTATATTGCTATTAAGTCAGGGGCGACTATGCCTGATCGACCGATTGCTAAAGGCACGCTTTCAACGCTTCGTGGCGTAGGTTACAAAATCTTAACTTTTCAAAAAAGCGTTCCAGACTCACACTATTGGTCGTTTCAGGTACAAACTCTATTTGGCGTAGAGATAAAAATAATAAGTACTTTATACGTTATACGAATATAAAACTCAGTAGGGAAGATAATGCAAAGGCTCGATTTTTCAGATGCACGGCATTTAGTATCAAGAGCAGCTCTTGGACAAGAGTGGGCGGTCGTGAGTGAGCTAAAAAATAAAAACCGCGAAGATGCAGTAAACATTCTCTTAAAAACACTACCTAATAAGACTCCACCGCTGCCAGCGATGACATCGTGGAACAGCATCATGAAGATGACCAACCACAGCAATAAGGGCAAACGTGACGCTCGAATGCAAATGGGCAAAGAGTCGGTTAGATTAAAGCAGTGGTGGATGAATCACCTGTTGACTACTAAAGCGCCGGTTCAAGAGCGAATGACCCTATTTTGGCATAACCACTTCACCTCCTCTTTTGAAAAAGTCCAGCAGCCCAAAATTATGTATTTGCAAAACCAGTTGCTTAGAGATAATGCAATGGGCAACTTTGCAGTCATGTTACGTAAAATAGCGCGCGACCCTGCCATGCTGATTTACTTAGATGGGTCGTTGAACAAGAAAGGCAAGCCAAATGAGAATTTTGCACGCGAACTGTTAGAGCTATTCACTTTAGGTCGTGGCAACTACTCAGAAAAAGACATTAAAGCCGCCGCGGTTGCCTTTACTGGCTGGGGTGCAGACCGCGAGAAAGGCGTTTTCACTTATAACCCTGCTGAAAACGAAGGCAAACGTGTTAAGTTTCTTAACCAGTGGGTTACAACAGGCGATCAGGTTTTAGATGTATTGCTCAAAAATCGCCGTACAGCTGAATATATCGCTGAAAAATTCTGGCATGAGTTTGTTAGTTACCACAAACCACCTGCGGGCGTTATTCGCAAATGGGGCAATGTATTTCGTAGCTCAAACTATCAGATTTCAACGTTACTAAAAGAAGTTTTGAACAGCAATGAGTTTTGGTCTAAAAAACACCGTGGTGGATTGATTAAATCGCCAATTGACCTAGTTGTAGGTACGCTTCGTGCACTACCCTACGGTCGTCCAGCCGTTTCAGAACTCATTCACAGTAGTCAGCTACTAGGACAAGATCTATTTGATCCACCAAACGTAAAGGGCTGGCCGGGCGGCAAGCAATGGATCGACACGCAAACCTTGTTGGTAAGAACTTCACTGCTTAACCGCATGACCAGGACCACCAAGACTTCAGCGAATACTGAACAAAGGCTTCCAAAAACAGATGGTGAGACGGTCGTTCAATGGCTTCTACCTCGAAGCCCTGCACTTGAACTACCTACCACACCTGGCAAGTTACGGTTGGTTAGAGCACTAGTGACCGACCCTGCGTATCAATTGAAATAAAGCAACTCTTCAGGGAAACCTATTTACTATGAGCCGACGTAAGTTTCTTCAATATGCCAGCCTAGCACCGCTAGCCGCTTCTGCACCTTCGGTATTTGCAGGCAATAATGCAGCGAAAAAGATCTCGAACATTAGCAAAAGACTTGATCGACCCGACCGCATTGTTTTAATGGTCGAACTCAAAGGTGGCAACGATGGCCTTAACACATTAGTGCCTTTTGAAGACGAGCTTTACTATAAGTTACGCCCAAGAATTGCCATCAAAAATTCAATACATCTTGAAGGCGATATGGGGATCAACCCCTACCTTAAATCATTACTTAATCTTTGGAAAGATGGCGACATGGCATGGGTTCAGGGCGTAGGCTATCCCCACGCTAGCCGCTCGCACTTTCATTCATCAGACATTTGGGAAAGTGGGAACGCCAAGGGCAAAACGTCAGAGGGCTGGATAACTCAAGTCTTAGGCGCTCAAAACCAACAACCGCTTAATGGTATCGTACTAGGCGATAACAACCTTGGGCCTATGGCTGGCGAACGAGGTCGTTCCGTGGCGATGCTAAATTCAGATGAGTTCTTACGCCAAACGAAATACCTAAACAAACAAGACTTTGCAACCGGCAACGATGCACTAGGGCACATGCTAAACGTCCAAAACCAAGTCAACCTAGCGGCTAAATTAATAAAAGAAAAGTTAGAAGGGGCTAAACCTTCACCTATCCGCTTTCCGTCTAGCACCTTTGGGCGCAGACTCCAGCAAATAGATAAAATGATTACCAACGGTATGCATTTACCGGTTTATAAAGTCACATTAGATGGCTTTGATACGCACGCGAACCAGCGTGACATTCACAATAACCTCATGAACCACCTAGGCCAAGGCCTTGCCGCATTTACTAAGTCGATGAAGCATCACAAGCTGTGGGATAACGTCTTAATCATGACTTATTCAGAGTTTGGCAGGCGCGTGCAAGAAAACGGCAGCCAAGGAACAGACCACGGTTCGGGCTCTGTTAATATGATCTTAGGGGGTGCTGTGAATGGGGGGCTTTATGGTAAAACGCCCAGCCTAAGACCGGAAGACTTGGTTAATGGCGATTTAGCGCATGGTATCGATTTTCGCGAACTTTACGCGACAGTCGCTCAGCGCTGGTGGAGAAAACCTAACCCTTGGAAGAGACGACACAAACCCATTTTGTTTGTGTAGAACACTCAACCCATTCAATGAACAGTGACTAAAGAGAACGTCTTGTTAAGTGACTGGAAAAAAACAAGATTGTTGAGGCCATCACGATTGATGGCCCAGCAGGCACATCGTACCAAGCCGACGCGCTAATACCCAAACACACTGAAATAATACCAATCAGCGAGGCTATCCCCGCCATTTGCTCCGGCGTTTTAGCAAAGTTACGCGCGGTAGTCGCTGGGATTATGAGCAATGCAGTAATTAGCAATGCACCCACTATTTGCATAGCCACTGACACCAACAAAGCAACAACTAACACAAAGCAAAGGTTCACTACGTTTGTATTGATTCCTTCAACCCGTGCCAGCTCTTCATGAACAGTCAGGGTCAATAAAGGGCGCCATAGCCATCCCATAATAACTACCACTAGCAGCATCACCCCTGCAATTGACAGCACATCTTGCCACGTGACAGACAATACATCACCAAACAACCAGTCTTCTATGTTGACGTTCTGCGCCTGTACAAAACTCAACGCAATCAAGCCCAGCGATAGACCACTATGGGACAATATTCCTAACAAGGCATCGTTGCTAACTCGCTTCTGTCTTTGGAAAGAATACAGTATGAGCCCTACCAGAAGTGTCGAGACCATCACACCCACCATAAACCCGACGTTTAATAACATACCCAACGCAACCCCAAGCAGTGCCGAGTGAGATAAAGTATCCCCAAAAAAAGCCATACGCCGCCAAACGACAAACACACCGAGCAAACCTGCAACTGCGGCTACTAAGGAGCCTGCAATCAGCGCTCGGATCAAAAACTCATCCATGCTTACAACCTGTTTTACTCTCATCAACGACATTACCTTGAATGTCATGAGTGTGATCATGATGGTGCCTATAGACCGCCAGCCCTGTATCGGACATATCGCCAAATAACCGTTGATATTCGGGGTGACGACTCACATCATCGGGCACGCCATGACAGCAAATATGCTGATTCAGACAAATGACCTGATCAGTTTTAGCCATTACCAAATGCAGGTCATGCGACACCATAATCACGCCAAATCCGTACCGATTACGCAATTCAGAAATTTTATCATAGAGCTCTCCTTGCCCCATCACATCGACCCCCTGAGCAGGCTCATCAAGCACCAATAAATCTGGCCGCCTCAGTAAGGCGCGCGCTAATAAAACCCGCTGAAATTCCCCTCCAGAGATCGATTGAATGGCAGCGCTGTCTAAATGCTCTATTTTCAATATTGCTAGCACCTCACTGACAGAGCCCTTCCCTCCAAGTGCCACAAATCGCCGCACACTGAGCGGCAGGTGGTTTTCAATGGAAATTGACTGAGGCACGTACCCTATCCTGAGCCCCTTACGCAGCGTAACCTCACCGGAGTCTGCATCTTGTAAACCCAGCAACACCTTAAGCAGCGTTGATTTCCCCGCACCATTAGGGCCTATAATGGTCAACACCTTCCCCGCTTCCAACGACAAACTAACATCCTGTAATATTTGTCGTCTTCCGTGTGCCAAGCTTACATGGTTTAATGCAGCAATTATTTTATCTGAGTTCATCATAATGACGCGCATTGTACTCTCTTTGACAATCATTGCAGCTTTGTACACTCCAATTTCACAGGCCAAAGAGCAACTAAACGTTCTATCTACCATTAACCCTGTGCATGCTTTAGTGACGGCGATTGCGGGTGATTTGGCAAAATCAAAACAGATTATTCCAAACAACGCCTCCCCCCATCATTACAGCCTTAAGCCCTCAGATTTACGCAAACTATATTCAGCAGATCTTATTTTTCGTATCGACCCAGAGCTTGAGAGTTTTCTTGATAAAAGCTTGCGCAGCGTAAGCCAGAAAAAAATAATTACCCTCAGTGAATCAAGTGACCTAGTCAAGCTAGCCGTCACAACGCAGCATGAGCATCGCCATGGTGAGGAAGATGAGGATAATCACAAGACCAATGAAGAACCAACAACGCTTGATTATCATCTCTGGCTAAATCCAGAGAACGCTATCGCCATGGCGCACACTATTCAAAATACCCTTATTGCGACAGCACCTGAACATAAAGACCAATTCATCACAAATACCCAACAGCTTGTTAATAACATTCGTGATACAGATAAAAAAATCACTCAGCAACTTGAAGCCGTTAAAGAGACTCCTTTTTTAGTGATGCATGATGCATGGCAATATTTCACTACACACTATCAACTCAAACAACTCGGCACCATTAGCGCACAAGAGCGGCTCAAACCAAGCGCTAAGGCCTTGATAAAAGCTAAAAAAACTATCATCGACAGCGACGTTAAGTGCCTTATTACAGAACCAAATCTAAAAAGAAAAACGCTAAATCTCTTAACCGGCGGGTTGGAGATAAACGTGACAGAAATCGACCCGTTAGGCAGAGAAATCCCACAATCCAATCTAGCTTACCCTCAACTGCTTCAATACACAGCAGATAAGTTATTGAATTGTTTGGAAAAGAAATAAATCGACGCTACCACTTTATTTCCAATTGTTTTCATTTACACTATTTGTCTAAGAGTCCAATAATCATAAATCAGGATACTGAGAAATGTTGCTACCAGCAAACAAGCTTGAGCAAGCCCTTCATCAGGCTGCTATCGATGAAAAACACGTTGAAGAATTCTATGCATTACTGATGGAGTCGAGAGTATTCATTCTCGGCAAACCAGCGGCTGAAGTTAAAACCGGCGACTTCGTGCTAACCGATGACGATGAGCTGCTGATTAATCACTGGGAAACAGAAGAAGATAAAAGTCCCGTTATTCCATTTTTCACGTCATTGCAGACTTTGCAAAAGACAATCCCTGAAGATGAGCCCTACCTAGAAGTACCCACAGAGGCACTCTTTCGCATGACATTGGGCGTGCCGATGGTGCTTAACCCTAATACTGAATATGGCATGGAGTTTGGCCCTGAAGATGTTGTTTCTTTATTGGGCAGTGATGGCTTAAATAATGAAGGTGATCTATTAGATGAGGGCGAGGACCTTGACCCAGACGGCGTTTATCTTGACGTGTTACTAGAAACCCCTAAAACACTCATTGCTAAACTGACCGAGGTGATGGGCGAGCAGGCACAGATTGAAACCGCCTACTTAGCCGTCATCCATGAACCCTCTGTCAATGATGAGCCTCACCTATTGATTGGCATTAAAGGCAATGGAAATTTGGACGCAGCCATTGAACTGGTCGCCAATCAGATTACTGAAGCTGACAATGACAGCGACTATGAAATGTTTGATTTTTTCACTATCACTGAAGAAGACCCTGACATTAGTGACTTTCTCATTGAAAACGTCGAACCTTTCTATACAGCAGTCTCGACACAGATTCACTAACACAGTATATCCCTAGACATAAAAAAAACCGGCAAACGCCGGTTTTTTTATGTCTGGTCAGTTATTAGAAACTGACATCTTCAATAATCGCCTGCAGCCCAGGGCTTACTTCAATTTGTAAACGAATGGGTGGGCCCACATACCGACTAATATCTTCAACGTAAATCTGCGGCATCTCACCTACTTGCTGCATGTCACGTGACGTTTGCTTCATTAGCAATTTTCGCCCGCCACGACTATCAATAGCAAAGATGTGGAAGTAGTCACGCCCCGTCAAACGCAGATTGGCAAACTGCCAAAGCACCGACAGCTCATTACGGCGACCTTGCTGTAGCTTGATCCCCGGTGAAATAGCGCTATTTCCACTGATTTGCCACTGTGAAATACCGGCGCCACCTAGAGGTCCTCTTGGCGCTACCGCGACCTGTGGCTGTACAGGGACAGCAACCGGTTGCCTCACGACGGGCTGCTGTGGCACAGCAACGGCGACAGGCTGCCTAGCGACCACCTGAGGCTGAACAGGCGCGGGGGCTCTAACTACTGGCTGTGGCTGTGGCGGTGCTACTCTAGCCAATGGAGGCAAAGGGGCCGGCGCACGCCGCGCGGTGGGTGTGAAGGTGGCAGGTGCACCAAGATAATCCATTAAAGCCTGATATTTGGGCGTACTCGCTTGACCCGAGTGATCCAACATTGAGAAGAAATTCTTAGGGCTAGGCTTACCAATACCGTAGTAGTGCATCATCAAACCACCACGAGTCGCTTGATTCCATGCATTTAAATAGCGATTGTAGGCGGCACGCATGCGCGGATGTTTTTGCGCACTCATAAACAAATTCAACACATCGGGCTCAGTTACCGTATGTGGAGGATCAAAGCGGATCAAATGTTGACCTGCCTCATAAGCCATTAGCGGCAAACCGTATTTCTCGGCAAGCTTTACATTGCCCTTAACGTACTCATTCATCGTTAAGTTGATCGCACCACCTTTTGTATCCTTATCTGTCTGGCCGCCCTGCTCAATTTCAGCAAACAAACGATTCATACCGCCATCAGGATCGCGCAGCCAACTTTTAACCGTTTCGCGATGCTCTTTACGAGCAATGTAGTCACCAAAATATGGCCCTACTGCGAATGCATCGACATGACGACCACAACCATTAGCTTCTTTCCACAGCGGGCAATCCAAGGTTTCTTTGCCAGCCCAAGGTGCTGATGATTGTGAAGAAAGAATACAAACAACTCGGCCCGCTTGGTTACCAAATTCTTTTTTCCAGATTCGGCACATCTCAACTGTACGCTTGGCGTACCAGTTTGACGCCATCGAGACACGGCGTACATAGGCGTTTTTTTCTGTGTAAGGGTGCTTCCAAAGCTCGTCTGCTTTTCTGGCAGCATAAGTTGTTCCGGGGAAAATAACGTTCCACATCTCATTAGAATATTCCAAGTAGATCTTGTGGTTACGTCTCAAACGATTCTTAACCATACGCG
>ENA-ORXT01003696-ORXT01003696.1-marine-metagenome-genome-assembly--contig:-NODE-3696-length-16561-cov-3.576256_pt1 | contig 16561 bp, 13 predicted proteins | sample MGYA00237868_ERZ511482 | MGnify/ENA metagenome assembly ERZ511482 | reverse complement strand
GATGCGTTTGCAGTCGGCGGCTTTGTCAGTTGAGTTAGCAGGAATGGAGCTATTGTAGGGCAGAGACATGCCCATGGCTTCGATGGCGGAGGCCATCGTGTTGGCAGTGTACATTCCACCACAGGCTCCTGAGCCTGGGCATGCATGACGGATCACGCCTTTGTATTTCTTTTCATCGGCCTCTCCGGTCCGGTATTTGCCCAACACCTCGAAGGCGGAGACAATGTCCAGCTTTTCGTCTTCGTAACAACCGGGGCTGATGGTACCACCATAGAGCAGAATCGCCGGGCGATTCAGCCGGGCGAGGCCAATCATGGCCCCGGGCATGTTCTTGTCGCAGCCCACTACGGTTACCAGTCCGTCGTACCACTGGGCGCCGGCAACGGTTTCAATGCTGTCGGCAATCACGTCACGGCTGGGCAGGCTGTAGCGCATGCCGTCCGTCCCCATACTAATGCCATCACTCACACCGATGGTGTGGTACATCAGGCCAATCAGGTCTCGCTGTTCGTTGATACTCTGCTTGACGTCCTCGGCCAGGCCGTTGAGGTGCATATTACAGGGGTTCCCTTCCCAGCCGGTAGAAACGACGCCAATCTGGGCTTTTTCCATGTCCGCATCATCCATGCCGGTGGCGTAGAGCATGGCCCGGGCGGCGGGCTGTTCGGGATTGCTGGTTACGTTTTTGCTGTATTTGTTTAGCTGGTGTGCCATATGTTCGGGTTAGCCGGAGCCGTCAGATTATTGGTGGGGATAAAAGAAAAGCCGCATTCCCCCTGGAGGAAAGCGGCTTTTTTGCCCTGCATAAGATCATGCTGCTTTCCTCCGTGGGGTGGGTAGCACCACCACAAGAACGAGAATTAGCAACACGACGAGCAAAGCGTTCATCAATTAGTTTCCTTTGATGCACACAATGTACAAGGAAGCTCCGGCTGGCCCAAGCATAGTTGAACGGAAATTACGACGGCAAAGCGCGCTTAGGGACGTCGTGAGAATAAGTTACCGGGTTTTGGTCTGGCGCTTTTGCCTCATTTTTCGCTAAAAATTCTTTGCATAGCCTTGGCTACGGAAATAATTTTTAGTGGAAAATGGGGCAAAATTAAGACGACCAAAAGCAGTAAGTTATTTTCACGACGTCCCTTAGTAGCGTCGGTGATCAAAACGGAAGAGGGCACGGATGCCTAGTTGATAGGTGGTAAGCTTTGGTTCAAGTATCTCGGGAAGACCGCCTCCTACATCATTAAAGTCCAGATCATTAATTAGTGAACCCGTACCGACCCGCACGTTAGCAAAAGGAGTAACCGTGAGTAGATTACTCACGCCTATGTCCAGTCCGATGCCACCTCCATACGTAAATCCACTATCGCTATTGACCTCCAGGTCTTCGCCGTTCAAATTATAAACGGCATAGCCCGGAGACAGCTGGAGATAAAAGCCTTTCTGTAGTTGAGGGCCCTGTTTTCCGAAAGTAGGACAATCACAGTCGCCCCCAAAATCAAAAGGATAAATGTTGACCTTAAACTCTACGCCGTACTCATTTAGTCGGACGGTGGGTGATTCAGCAACGATGTTATCTCTTTTGCTATTGGCGTAATACACAGTCGGTAAAAATTCTACCCGTTTTTCGGGGAGGCGGAACCAGTAAGCGAGGGCTACTTCGTTACCCACTTTCCATTCAAGAAAGTTCTCTTCGTCCGGACCACCCGGCACCCAGCGTGTCTGATTAATATTAGCGGAAGTGGATAACGCCAGCTGGGCAAAGCCGGTAACGGAGCACAGCAGGAGCAGGAATATGAATAGACGGGTCATGGATTGAGGACTTAGTGGAGTGTTTTGATTTGAACGAGGCTACAAGCTAGGTAGTATTGACAACCATCTCTTTAGAGTTGGAGCTTGTTGAGAAAAGTTTCGGCTGGAAGGGGGTACACCGTGAAATGTTGGAGGTTCATTTCCTTTTCTCGGCGGACGAGCGAAACTCCTTCGTCGTAACGCTCGGCCGACGAGGAAGCCCCTGAAACTCCATCCCCACCTCCATTGCTCCTTCAACGGCCACTGCATTCCAGCGTCCGCGCAAAATCATGAAGCTCCGTTCCGGGTGGAGTTTAGCCCACGTTATGCTACCGTCCTCCCTGATGACGGACAAGACCGTACGCCCCGATTTCGGACGAGACAATCGAATGATCAAAGAAGGTTGTACCGGCATAATCTTCAACTTTTTTAGCCCGCTAACAACTCCAGTAACCGCTGCTTTCTCGCAGCAGCCACCGCTAATTCCGTCCCGTCGTTAAGCGTCACCGCCCCACCCTTCCCCCGGTGATATCGTTTAACGGTAGCGATGTTGATGACCGTTGACCGGTGAATCCGGTAAAAGCCCGCCGGCTCCAGCAAGGCATCATAAAACTTGAGCTTTCGGCAGATCAATAGCTTTCGCCCATCGGTCAGGTGGAAGTTGGTGAAGTTGTCCGCCGCTTCCAGGAAGCGAATTTCTTCGGGCAGTACAATTTCCAGACCATCAATCAACGGCAGAGCGAGCCGGGAAGGTGCTTCGACGGCAGTCTTTTTCAAATTTTGCAGCAGTGTCCTGGTTACCTGCCCTTGCTCCCGCAGGCCCGCCCGGGCCTTTACCCTGGCAACGGCGTCCACGAGATCGTCAATGTCCACAGGCTTGAGGAGATAATGGGCCGCACTCATCCGGAGCGCACGCAAAGCGTACTGCTCATAGGCCGTAACGAAAACGACTTCCATCTGATGGTTAGCGGGAAGGCGTTCCAGCAGATCGAAACCATTACCAAAGGGCATCTCAATGTCCAAGAACAATACCGCTGGCTGGTATTTCCTGACGGCCTCCAGCCCCGTCTCTACGCTTTCTGCCTCCCCCACCAGTTCTACATCCGGGCAGTACTTCTCCAGGTAATGTCTCAGCGCTTCCCGGCTGGGGGCTTCGTCGTCAATGATTAGCGTTCTGATGGCGGTTGGTTTTGGTGATGATTTATCAAACCGATTTTCACAGCGGTTGAATAGCTCCACAATTTAGGAAGAAAGGAATATCTGGAGGATACAGGTTTTATGAGTACGTATAACCAAAGACGCTAACAGGGGCCGAATAAAATGTCATCGACAATAATTTTAGCATTCAGCGGACAGCATTCAGGCAGTACTGCGCTGAATGCTGTCCGCTGAATGCTCCTTACGGAATTGAGACAGATAGAATTAGCTAAACTGAGCATTTGATTACACACACTATTTGTGGTCCCCTAGCCATCGTAATTGACTTAGCTTTTAACCTAAGCCATTCCCTCAATTTTATCATCTTTGCGATCCCACCAAAAATAATTGAAGATGGCAATGTTAAACTTCGGAGGAACGGAAGAAAAAGTCGTGCTCCGCGAAGAATTCCCCCTCGAGAAAGCACTGGAAACCCTGAAAGACGAAACCATCGCCGTGATCGGCTACGGCGTACAGGGCCCTGGCCAGAGTATGAACCTGCGCGATAATGGTTTTAACGTCATCGTTGGCCAGCGTAAGGGAGGTGCTTCCTGGGACAAAGCCGTTGCCGACGGTTGGGTGCCCGGTGAAACGCTGTTCCCCATCGAAGAGGCTGCTGCCAAAGGAACCATCATTCAGTACCTGCTGAGCGATGCTGCCCAGATTGAGGTATGGCCAAAACTGAAGCCGCACCTGACCCCGGGTAAAGCGCTCTACTTCAGCCACGGTTTCGGCATCACTTATAACGATCAAACCGGCATCCAGGCTCCGGAAGGCGTTGATGTTATTCTCGTCGCTCCCAAAGGCTCCGGCACTTCTTTGCGCCGCATGTTCCTGCAGGGTCGTGGCCTGAATTCCAGCTACGCCATCGCCGTTGATGCTACCGGCCGTGCTTACGAGCGGGTTATTGCACTCGGCATCGGTGTAGGTTCCGGCTACCTGTTTGAAACCAACTTTCAGCGGGAAGTATACTCTGACCTTACCGGTGAGCGTGGTACCCTGATGGGTGCCATCCAGGGTATCTTTGAAGCGCAGTACACGGTCCTTCGTGCCAACGGCCACACGCCTTCGGAAGCCTTCAACGAAACGGTTGAAGAACTCACCCAGAGCCTGATGCCACTGGTGGCAGAAAACGGAATGGACTGGATGTACGCCAACTGTTCCACTACCGCACAGCGGGGTGCACTGGACTGGAAAGATAAATTCCGTGACGCTACGAAACCCGTCTTCGAGGAGCTCTACAAAAGCGTCGCTACCGGCGAGGAAGCGCGCCGCAGCATCGACCTCAACTCACAGCCCGATTACCGGGTCAAGCTGGAGGCCGAACTGAAAGAACTGCACGAGAGTGAAATGTGGCAGGCTGGCCGGACGGTCCGTGGCCTTCGCCCCGAAAATAATTAGTCGACTGCAATTTTTTAATCCACGAAAAGCCTTGCCGGTAGCACTTAGTTGTGCTATCGGCATTGTTTTACTTTGACCCAAAAGCGAAGATCGCCCGTTTTCAGTACAGGGGCGCAGACGCAGGTGCAATGAAAGTTGCCAAAGCAATGCCCCAATTAATCAGCCAAGCAATGTCTTCCACCTCCAGTTCTCTCCTCATCCCCGTTGACGACGTGATGCGCGCCCGCCACCGCCTGCGGGGGGTGGCCCTGCACTCGCCGCTGCAACGCAACCATCGGCTGAGCGAACACTACGGGGCAGACATTTACCTCAAGCGGGAAGACCTCCAGGAAGTACGCAGCTACAAGATCCGGGGAGCCTACAACAACATGGCCATGCTCTCCGAAGAGCAGCGCGCCCGCGGCGTCGTCTGCGCCAGCGCCGGAAACCACTCTCAGGGAATGGCACTTGCCTGCGCGAAGATGAAGGTTAAGGGCACCATTTATATGCCCGCCGTTACCCCGAAGCAAAAAGTAAACAAGGCCAAATCCTTTGGGCGGGAGTTCGTCACCATCGTCCTGACCGGAGACACCTACGACGATGCCTACGCCGAAGCCCTGCGCGGTGCGGAGGAACACGGCTGGACGTTCGTCCACCCCTTCAACGACCGTAACACGATTGCCGGCCAGGGCACCGTCGGCCTCGAAATTCTCGACGACGCAGAACAGCCCATCGATGTGCTCCTCATGGCCGTTGGCGGCGGCGGACTGAGTGCCGGCGTCGGCAGCGTGTTCGCTGAGCTGAGCCCAAAGACGACCATCTATGGCATTGAGCCAATGGGAGCACCCGCCATGCACGACAGTTTCCGAGCCGGAGAAATCGTTACACTGGAGAAGATCGACAGTTTCGTGGATGGCGCCGCAGTGCGGCGCGTGGGAGACATCAACTTCCCCATCGTTAAAGCAGTAACCAAAGACATCCTCCTCGTCGACGAAGGAAAAGTCTGCAAAACTATGCTCGAACTCTATAACGAAGACGGAATCGTAGCCGAACCCGCCGGCTCACTCTCCGTAGCGGCCCTCGACCAACTTGGCGATATCAAAGGTAAAACCATCGTCTGCGTTATTGGCGGCGGCAATAATGACATTGCCCGAACGGCTGAAATCCAGGAAAGAGCGCTGCTCTACGCCGGTTTAAAGCACTATTTCATCGTCGAATTTCCCCAGCGGGCGGGTGCACTACGCGACTTCCTCAATATCCTCGGCCCTAAAGACGACATCACCCATTTTGAGTATACCAAAAAAACAAGCCGTAGTGTAGGTCCGGCTCTGGTGGGTATTGAACTGGGAAACGCCGCTGACTTCAAGAGTCTTACTGATCGACTGGATAAAGCAGGTATTCAGTATAAGCACATCAACAACCAGCCGTTATTGTTTGAGATGTTTGTTTGAGGATTACCAATAAATATCCACAATCGTCATCGCTCCAAATAGCAAACTTGCCACACCATTCGTCGTAAAAAAGGCAAGGTTAATTCGGCTAAGATCTCCGGCCTTTACGAGGGAATGCTGGTAGATCAGGCAGGAAATAAAGATCAGCCCAGCGACAAGGCTGAGCCACTGAAATTCAGGGTACAGGCTTCCCTGATACCACAGCGCATATACCAATACACTTGCACAGAGCAGGTGAAGCAAACGCCCCAGCCGTAAAGCATTTACGGTACCCAGGCGTACGGGAATGGAGAATAAGTCTTCATCCCGGTCAAAGCCCTCGTCTTGCAGTGCGTATATGATGTCAAAACCGGAGACCCAAAGCAAGACCACAAAGCCGTAGAGTACGGGAAGCAGGGCCCACTGCGCCGTAACCGCCAGGTAGGCACCAACTGGTGCGAGTGCCAAGCCAAGCCCCAGCACAAAGTGGCAGAGGTAGGTGAATCGCTTCGTATAGCTATAGCCCAGAATGACAAGCAGCGCAATCGGGGACAAGGCAAAACACAGCGGGTTGAGCAGGTAGGTAGCCCCCACAAACAGCAGGCAATTAATGATCACAAAGGCGAGTGCAGAGCGACTGGAGATCTTGCCGGCGGGAATTTCCCGTACGGCAGTACGGGGGTTTTTACCGTCAATGTCCCGGTCGAGCCATCGATTAAAAGCCATTGCCGCTGAACGGGCAAATACCATACAGAGAACCACCAGCAACAGCTCTTGCCAGGGCAAAGAGCCCCGATGCAATACCCCAAGAAAAAAGCCCAGCAACGCGAATGGTAAGGCGAAGATGGTATGGGAGAATTTGACGAGCGACAGAAAGTCACCCAGGCGGCGAAATAGGGGCATGAAAAAGTCTACACTGATCCTATGGGGTAGACGTACAGAAATAAGAATTGTTTGACGAAATGAAACCTTCCTTATCGCATCAGTACAAAATCGCCCTTGATGAATCGTTCGGAACCGTCCGTCAGCCGCACCACTACCTTAAAAACGTAAACGCCTACCTGGGCGGGGCGTCCGTCCAGGTAGCCGTCCCAACCAAGTGGGCCTTCGTGAACCTGGTTGCCCCAGCGATCAAAGATCTGGAAAGAAGTCAACTCAACTACCCGTTCACCGTATCCTAACTGATAGAGATCATTGACATTGTCTCCGTTAGGGCTGAAGGCTGTGGGAGCGAACACCGGCAGGCGCTCATCCACCGTGATGGCTACCCGGTGGGTAATCCGGCAGCCGTCGGCCGTGATGAGGTTAAGGAGGAAAATAGACGTCTCGGAGGGCCGGGCAATAGTAGCAACGCGGTCCGGAGTACGCAGCCCCAGCGGCGGAGCCCACCAGGCAGTATCCAGTGCAACGCTGAGATTAGGGTCAAGAAGAAGGCTGTCTCCGATGATGATGGTTGTATCGGAGAACAGGTTGACCTGCGGGCGCAGCGCGCCCGGGACGTTGTACCCAATTTGCAGGGAGCAGTCGTTAGCGTCCTGAAAGATGACGGTCCCCGTACCTACCTCCGGAGCAAAATCCATGGCTTGCTCTATTGGCAGAAAGAAGCGACCATCGATACTCATTTCGTAGAAGCCTGAGCCTCCGTAAATGGTGTCAACAAGCAGTGTACCCGTTCCTCCTACACAATTTGGCGGCAGGGTAGATACTTCCGCCCGCAGCAACTCCCGATCAGAGATACTCACCGAGTCGATTAGCTGGCAGCCCGCACCGTCCTGCACCGTCACCTGATAGGTTCCCCCCGGAAGGTTACGGTTAATGGCTTCCGTAGGTCCGTTACTCCAGCTGTAAAGGTAGGGTGCCTCACCGCCGGTAGCTTCCACCCGAACGCGGCCAAGGGTATCCTGGCAAAAGTTTGCGGGGTCGAGCATTGCTTCCGTCCCGATAGAGAGATCGTTAACACCCACCTGGGACGCTCCGGTAAACTCACCCGGGCAACCTCCGATGCCAGCCTCTACGAGGGTGTAGACCGTAGACGCTTCCGGATGGAAAGTTACCCGGCTACCATCACTCAAACCGTCAAGATTTGTAACCCCCCCTGACTGATCGCGCAGCAGGGCGTTAATGCCTCCCGGCCCGTCGTAGGCAAAGCGCAGCTCAATGGAATCTCCCCGGCAAATGTCGTGGTCTCCCAACAGGCGAAGCTCGCCGACCGTCCGGAAATTAATGGTGACCGCCACCAGAGAATCACATCCCGAAGCCGCCAGGCCCGGGAAACTAGCGATCCCTGAGGGGTCTTCAATGGTGAAGATCTCTCCGCCAAACTGAATTGTGTCTCCGGCGCAGGCATTATCGGAGAGACTACCGATAAATACCGGAGGAATATCCAGCCGAATGTACACCAGGCTATCACAGTCACCGGGTCGGACAAAAGCAACCTCCCCTTCCGGCCGGTTCGCATCGAAGGTATCCTGCGTCTCTGCGATGACGTATTCCGTTCCGGGGCAGATGAAGACCGAAAGAGTATCCGGCGCCTCCGGAGAGAGGAAGGTCAGGTCAACTTCGAAGCGTTGTCCACAAACTGAGCCATCATCCACCATGAAAGTATCCGAAGGGTTTGTAGCGTCAAACAGGCGCCCACCAATCATCAAAGGCTCCGGCCGGCAGAGAAAATCAAAACGGCGGACGGTATCCGGTTGATCCACCTCAATCCGGGTGCCGATGTTCAATTCCCGTGAGCAATCCGTGTCGCTGACGCGGATGATCTCCAGTAGATTATTGTCGTTGGGCAAATCGTTAACGGCAATCCGGAGCAAGTCATTAGCCGAGGTTGCTACGTAGGTACCATTAATTACCGGCGCTCCGGCGGGTATCGGGACGAGGCGATATTCAAGGCTGAAGGGTGCCAGCCCGGTAAAATTAAGTGGCAGCCGCAGGCTGTCTCCTTCGCATAAGAAGTAGGTTGGGTCGGGTGTGGCCATCAGCGTCGGTGCATCATCGGCCAGGCCGATCGTGAAGATGGTATCCAATTGGCAGCCGTTGGTGTCAAGGATGCTCAGGGCATAGACACCTTCAATTGTGGGAAAGACGATGCTATCAGCGGGGAAGCTAGCGTCTGACCAGAGGTAACGTACCTCTCCGGCGGTATTTGTTGCCAGTATACTAATTGAACCCTCACCGTCACAGTTTACGGAGTCAATAGTAGCAAATGCTCCGATGGCGCAGGAGTCTTCAATGATGGTGAAGGAACAGAGACCCGATAAGCAGCCGTTAGCATCTTCAATTCTGGCGGTATAAAAACCTGCCGCGAGGCCTCCGATGAGGGTATCACCCGGCATACGCACGGTATAGATTCTTTCCACTACCTGCTGGCTAAGGGTCAGGCTGTAGGGCGGCAGACCATTACTCAGATTGATGACCACGCTGCCCGGTGTAGTACCGATAGCATTGGTTTGCGCTCCGCAGGAAACGATTGGAGCGGCGTCGCTTAGCAGCTCAATCATAACGGTATCCAAACAGGAATTGGCGTCCGTTACTTCAACGGAATAAATACCCGCCGGCAAATCCACTTGTGTCGCTCCTGGCGGTAAAATTCTGCCCATCGCCCGTTCCGGATAATCGATCCAGTTATAGGTATATGGCGCTTCACCGCCACTGGCCGACACGGTAAGGCTGCCGTTTGCCTCGCCCAAACACCCGGGTGAAGTGGTAATTTGATCTCCCGGAGGGAATACAATGGTTGGTGATGGATTGTTAGTCAGGACATAGCTATCGCCGCCAGAAGCACAACCAATGGCGTCGACGGCGATTAAGCGATATGACCGACCGAACATGCCGCCGGCAAGTTCGTCGAAAGTAGCCAATTCACCCGCTATGAGGTCCGAAATTTCTTCGAGGATCGTTCCGGAGATGGGATCTACCAGTTGAATGGTGTACGGTGGCGTTCCGCCGCCAGCTACCGCCAATTCGATGGATCCCGTTGGTGTACATGAACTGGAGGACGTTACTAATGGGGATTCAAGTTCAACTACTCCCACATTGCGCACTTTGATGGTGTCCGACATCACCGGCGGGCAATTGCTCTCGTCGGTAATCGACACGAAATAATCGCCTTCGGGTAGTGGGCCGGCTTCCTGCAATCCGTCGTATGAGCTGATGCCATTACCGCCGGTCCAAACGGTAGAGATTAGCCCGTCGTTTCCGGAAATTGATAGCCGGATGACGGTACTGTCTCCATTGGCACAGTCGGCAAAGAGGGTCACTTCATTTAGCGTGAGCGGGCAAGCTTCGTCTACAATCGTTTGGGAGCAGGAGGTCATTTGCCCGGCATCATCCGTTACGGTAACGGTGTAGGTACCCTCGGGGAGGCCATCAAAGACCCGGGTTCCGGCGGGCTGGTTAAGGAGAGTGTTACTGCCGCCGTTTCCGTCGCTGAGTACGACGGTGAAGGGAGGTACCCCGCCACCAAGCTCGACGCTGATGGCCCCAAGGATGGTCGATCCATTAGCGTTGTTCCGAATTGAGCAGGTAAGTAGGATAGGGTCAAGTAGAGTGATCTCTGCCGTACAGGTGTCGCTGACGCATCCGTTAGCGTCGGTGGCAACGATGCGGTATTCACCGGGCCGGAGGCCGGTAAGTTCGCCCATTGCCGTCGGGAAAGTCATTGCACCTGCGTCCGCGCCATCAAAGACTATCTCAAATGGTGCAACACCATCGGCCAACGAAACAGAAATCACCCCATCCGGCACGCCCGGTCCGCTGGCTCCGCTCGTTGTTTGGCAACTCAGAGAAAGGGGTGGGCCATCAGGTACCACGGACGTTCCACTGGTCACGCAGCCATTGCGGGAAGTAACGCTCCAATCGTAGGTACCCGCCGTCAAACCGGTGAGCGCAGCTTCAGGGGGCAATATATCACCGGCCCATTGGTAGGTAAAGGGACCTTCGCCGAGGGAGTTCAGGAAAATCTCTCCATCGTCATTCCCCGGGCAATTGGTCGGACTCTCCGTCGGGAAAACCGACGGACCATTCTCCAGCACCAGCTGAATCGGCACCAGATCTCCCGCACAGGTAAAGATGCCGGCACGGGCGTAGATGGTCGTCTCCGGGCTCCCAAAACTTTCGGGGTCCAGTATCTCATCAGTTCCTCCGACATCAGTGTAATAAGTGACTGGCTGGCCGCCGCCAATTTCTTCGTCCCAAAGCCGAAGGTTAAAGACGCCCCGCCCGTGAGACAAATAATCACAACCACCGATGGGCTCCGCCGGAATCATGGTAATCGCGGTTAGCCCCTGGTATTCGATAAACAGGCGACTTACAACGATGCAAATGTCCTGTGCGTAGATTATCCGGGCGTAAATCGTGTCCAGCGCTCTACCGTCGGGCATGTACTCCGTAATCCGATCTACATTGGTTTCAGCCGCCGCCGCCGTTGGGTGGAATGAAACGGAAAGGGAAGAGTTTGGATAGATGGACGAAAGTTCTACTGCGGTAACCGTTGGGAGGTCTCCGATTGGGTCACAGATATAAAAGGTGGTGTCCAAAGTCGGACAGGTCTCGGGAATGATGGGCAGGTCGCAGTCGAGATTTCCTACCTGGTTGAGACCCGGTATATAGAAAGTACCTTCATCGGGGTCGAGAAGCTGAGTATTGTAGGTAAAACCACGAAGGCCACAGCGCGAGATAAGAGTGATGGTCCGCAAAGGATCATTTCCGCCAGAAGGTCCGTTGGCAAAAGCACCCGCCGTTCGTTCACAAGCATTCTGGAGTATATAAATGGGCTGGCTGCTGTTGCAGATGTTACTAAAGTTGAATTCAGAATCCTCCATGTCGATGTTTTCGGTAGTACCGGTCACAAAAATCACGATGGTCGCGTTAGCGGGGATAATGTCATCAGGGCCCAATGGTATGACGTTGGAACAGCCTAGCAGGATAGTTACGGATGGTTCCTTCCAACTGCAACCCAGCGGGTTACCGGAAAGATTCACCCCGATGTCCGCATTGGGATCACCGAAGCCATTAAACGGCAAATCAACGCCAATCACCGATACCGGCACGGGCACCAGTCCACTGGAAACAACAATCACTTCTGACTCAACGCGTAAGGGGCCTCCATTCGGGTTTGGGTGATCAACGCAGGAATTCAGCACCGCAAGTTCCGGAGATAGACATTGAGCGCTAACGCCCGAATGTAAAAGCAGAAAGAGAAGGCAGACGATTAACGGCCACAACTGGCTCGTCCACGGTTTTTTAAGGGATGTCATTTTCCTGTGGGAAGGATGTGTTCAAAGCGTTTTAAATCGGTATCACGAAGATAAGTCATATTTCAACATCAACCACTAAAACGTTATAATTCGATGATAATTGCCGATTGAAATGCCTTTTTGTGGGGATGAAATCAAGCTCGTTTAAACACGAATCATTATTCATTTTTCGTATTCTGATCGTTCCTGAAAGAAGTTTCACTTCTTTAGAGAAGCGAGGAACAGCTTACAATCCTGAAGACGAACAAGGGCGCAGAAAGTAACGCTGCGGGAAGAAACCATCATCTCGAATAAAATAAACAACAAACCTTTGTGAAACGAACAAATTCCCTATCTTTGCGCCCACTTTGAAACGTCCTCCGGTGCCAACGGGCCCCAAATCCGGAACAAAACGTAAGGCCATGTCCGCACAATCTCCGTTTATCTTACCCCTGAGTGGGCTTAGCCAGGGTATTTACGTGTATGACCTTGTCGTTGATGATGATTTCTTCGCCACCTTCGATGATTCTCCGGTACGGCACGCTAAGGTACAGCTTCGGCTTACCGTTGATCGGCAGACCAGGGAAATGGTGCTTGACTTCGATTTTGCCGGTACGATCAGTACCAGCTGCGATCGTTGCCTGGCCGACATTGATCTGCCGATTGCTGACCAACGTCAGCTGGTCGTTAAGTTCAAAGCCGACGCCGACTCATTGGAAGAAGAAGGAGAACTCATTTATCTCCACCCGGACACCAGTCTATTCAACGTCGCTCCTTATGCCTACGAAATGGTGTTGCTGGCTCTACCCATGATCCGCACCTATGACTGCCGCGAAGGAGAAGGGCCTTACCCCTGCGATGAAGAAATGCTGGATCGTATTGATGCTTCCGTAGACGTGCCTCCCGGCCCGGATGAAGAAGCGCCAAAAGACAACGATAAACCAGGCCCCTGGGACGTACTGAAGGATATCAAATAAATACAAGAACTAAATTTAAAGAACCATGGCACATCCCAAGTCGCGGATTTCGAAGCAGCGGAAGCGCAAGCGTCGTACTCACTACAAGGCTACGGCCCCCACTATTTCTGTTTGTCAGACGACTGGTGAAACCCACCAGCCTCACCGCGCCTACTTTGATGCGGACGGCAATATGTTCTACAACGGCAAGATGATCATCAAAGGCCCCGAAATGTTCGAGGACGAAGAGGTGAGTGACGTCGAGGAGTAAATCCTTCCCGTCTAAAATATTTGAATAGCCCACTGGTTACTTACCAGTGGGCTATTCGTGTTTGGGATATTAAAGCAGTAGTGCTTACTTTCGGCCCTCAAAACAACCCACCATGTCCAGAACAGTCATCAATACCTCGAATGCCCCCGCACCAGTAGGTGCTTATAACCAGGCGATCCTTCATAATGGCGTACTGTACGTCAGTGGTCAGATTGCCCTGGACCCCGAAAGCGGTGAGTTGCTCACCGGAGATATTGAGACAGAAACGCGCCGTGTGCTGGACAACCTGGGTGCCATCCTCGAAGCCGCCGGCAGCAGCTTCGCACAAATATTGAAGTGCAGTGTGTTTGTTAGCGACATCGAAAATTTCGGCCGCATCAATACCGTCTACAGCGAATATTTTGATGCAGAAACAGCCCCGGCCAGAGCCTTGGTGGAAGTAGCCAACCTGCCTAAATACGTGAACGTGGAGATTAGCTGTATTGCGGCGGTGGAGGGGTAGGCTGTAGTGTTGTAGCTGGTAAACGGTAGATTGGTAGATGGTGGTGGTTTTTACGCGGTATTTATTTTCATCCAAGCACTTACCGTCTCCGTCTACCGTCTACAACACTACCGTCTACAACACCGCCTTGGCTCCGCTCGGCGACCGTTTCACTGGATGCTTCCCCGTCCTGGCTGGGGCAGGACGGCACAGATCATGCGATTCGGTCGCCGAGCGGAGTCGAGGCGCTTTGATCAAGGAGGTATTTATTTTTGTCCAGCCATTTAGAACAGTAAAATCTACCGTCTACAGTTCTACCGTCTACTATTCTACCTTCCTACTCCCCCCGCATCGCCCTCATCATCTCATTAATGTCGTACCGATCTGCCGGGAAAGCCCAGGTACGGCGATCTTTGGTTTGTACCAGTAATACCCGCGTGGCGGGTCCGAGTCCGCTCCCCGTATAACTTTCCAGCCGCATCTCCGAAGGCTTGGGCATCGGGAAGTCTTCACTACCGATGATCAGCCGCTCGCCGGCTACCTGCACTTCCGGGTATTTGAATACCGACCAAAAGGAGCCCAGAAAGCCCATCAGCGCCAAAAGGGCCATGAAGTAAGATAACATGGGCATCAATACCCTCCGGCGGGGATCCGGGTGCTTGTTCTTATTAAGCCTGAAGGCCAGCCATACAAGGATGGCAAATAAGGCTCCACAAACCGCCAGCATCAGGTAAATGTCGCCCATCTGGGGGCTGAAGGAAAGTGTGTCAGTCATGGTATTATTTTTCACTTCTCCCCACTTGCCCCGACCTCCATTTCCTTCTGCCGCTCCAGTGCGGTAAGAAGTTCATCAAGTTGCTGTGCGCCAATTCTTTTGGAAACGATCTTCTTATTCTCATCAAGCACGAAAATGGAAGGCGTAGACCGAATGTCGTAATCTTTGTAAAAGCGCATATACTTGTCAGTAGCGTGCAGCCATTCACCAATTTCGTTATCGTCGATGTACTCCCAGCATTTGCCAATCTCTCCCTGTTTGGTACAAATGGAAAAGATCTCTACGCCCTTATCTTTCCACTTCGCGTAGAACTCTTTCATGTAAGGCGTTGACTTCTTACAGGAAGGGCAGGCGAATTGCCAGAAGTAAAGAATGGTGTAGTTCGCTTTTAGTTCGTAGAGCTCAACGGGCGTTCCGTCCCGACGGCTCATCTTCATATTCGGTGCCTGCTTTCCGATGAGAAGCGGACGGGTACGCTCCGCATTTTCCTGCATACTCTTCAGCTGTTCTTCTTCTGACCAGTAAGCACGTCCATTGCTGTAGTAGTTGTCTACCATGTGCACATACACCGCGTCCATCCCGACGATTTTACTCGCCGCAGCTTTATTAACAAAGTGAACGACGTAGTATTTGAACATCTCAGACTCAGGGTCCATCAGGTTCAGCACTTTATCGATCGTTTTAGCAATCGTATCGGGGTGCTGCACGTGGAGCTTATCCACAAAATACTCGATGCGATTAAAGAGGAAGGGGGTGCGGAGAAGCCTTTCATCTTTCAGATCAATGGGATCAAAGTAATGCTGCTGTAGCCATTTTAGCTGGGCGCTGCGGCGCTCGGTTTCGTCTTCTATTTCGGAGTACTCCGGTGGATTATTTGACTGGTTCGTCCGGATAATGGCGGCAACAAAGGAGCCCTCTTCGTCTTTCACCAGCTGATCCTGACGCACTTTCACCTTTGCATCAAAGCCTTCCATTTCCGTGGTAATTTCATCCCGTCTTTGATCGGTGGTTGTAGAGTCCTGCAGTTCCGCTACCAGTGGCTTGCTCTCGGTCTGCATGTTGTTGAGGAAGCTCATGTAGTTGAAGAACAGCTCATTCTCGCGGCTACCTTTTGCCTTGACCTGGCCAAGGTTACTGAGCTGTGTCGTGAGGCTGAACTCCTGATCTCCATCCGTGCCAATCAGCATTTGGAAGTAGTTATTGTCCGGCTGGGTAACCACCAGGTAAATGCCTGCGGGAAGGGGCTCTTCTCCGGCGAAAAGGTAGCTTCCGTCCTCCGTTCGGTAGGCAGTATCCACCAGGTACTGCTTGTCGAGAATATTGTTGGCCATGCTCAGTATTTCCTGATCGTAGCCTTCGATATTGATGTTGATCCGGTAGCCTTCCTGTGCGATCAGCGCGGTGCTGAAAAGGGCCAGAAAAGTAAAAAGGGTAAGAAACTTCATGTAAGCGCGTTTTGCGTTGCTCAAAGGTAACGCGCTGGCCGCCGAAAGTATTAGCTGAGGGTGGAGGTTTGCATTTGTTTAAGGATTCAAAGCAAGTTTGGGTGCGCGGACGCAGGTGCAAAGGGGGGATGGATCTCAACTTTCCCTTTATCTCCCTGAAGGTTTATCTGACATTTGTTTGCTCCCTCCGGTTATGCAGGTCTGAAAATAATCAGTATCATGCTTCCACATTCATCAGTTTCCTCTTAAAATCGTAGTTGGTATGCCCAGAATAGTGACCTTTGGCGAGTTAATGCTTCGCCTTAGTCCGCCCGGCTGGAAGCGTTTTTCTCAAGCTTCCACTTTCGGAGCCATCTATTCGGGCGGAGAATCCAACGTTGCCTTTACCCTGGCCAATTTCGGTCTTGATACTCGCTTCGTCACCCGGATCCCCCAAAACGATATTGGGGATTGTGCGCTAAATGCCCTCCGTTCCTGTGGGGTAGACACCAGTCATACTATCCGGGGTGGCGAAAGGCTGGGCATTTATTTTCTTGAAACGGGTGCCATGCAACGTGGGGCTAAAGTAGTCTACGACAGAGCCTATTCTGGCATGACAACCA
>ENA-ORXT01003695-ORXT01003695.1-marine-metagenome-genome-assembly--contig:-NODE-3695-length-16564-cov-13.063019_pt1 | contig 16564 bp, 10 predicted proteins | sample MGYA00237868_ERZ511482 | MGnify/ENA metagenome assembly ERZ511482 | reverse complement strand
GAATAATCCCTTTATTGAACTATTTTTTTAGGAAGTAAAATGGAAAAAGAGTCCTTCATAAAGTGACGATTATTTATGGTTAGGTACTTAAATACTCAAGAAATTGGTTTTGAAACCCTGTGTAGCGGCGACTTTAGTCGCCGTGTATGTGGGCAAATCGGCGACTAAAGTTGCCGCTACATTGAGAACTTACTTTATCGCCACTTAAACGACTTATCATCAATAGCCCTCATTGTACACAAGATACCATTTAGGTGATCATATTCATGCTGCAATAGCTCAGATAAATCGTCGGTCAAATGCCATTCCTGTGACTCCCAATGTTTGTCTAAAAACTGTATAGTAATGGCTTTATGTCTTTTGATCTTTACTAATAGATTTGGAAAACTCATGCAGTCATCCCATAGTTCAAACTTTTCTTCGCTTAAATAGGTCAATTTTGGGTTGATAAAAACACAAGGCTTATCTATGTTCATATAAATAAGCCTTTTCATAATGCCCAACTGTGGTGCAGCTATCGCCCGACCAAAATTGTATTTTGCTCTTATTTCTTTCATTACACTGTCCAAATCTGCTACCCATGATGCTAATAAAGGGAGTTCGGATTTTTTGATAGGCTCGCATACTTCATATAAGCGGGGATCACCCAAAAGTACTAAGTCTTTTAAAGTTTTCATGTGTCCGTGAATTAACGGTAGGTTCTTTAGAGGGAGCAAATTAGATTTGTTTTTTACAAAAAAACAAATCTAATTTGCTCCCTCTAAAAAATCTATTCAATTATTCTAGTAAAGCTCTAAACTCTCCAAAAATATCCCGACCTGAACCGTCTCCTAGGAAATAGAAATCTCCTTCCTTCGTAATAATGTGATAGGTTGGAACGGCAAACAATTCATAAGCTTCTTGAATTCTTGGTTTTTCTATAGTCCAAGCATTGGTCCCAATAATTGGTTGACGAATTAAGAGGTCTTTATAGGCATCTTGTGTTTGGTCTACAGAAATATTTAGTAAGACAACGCCCATTTTTTCTAATTCTGTTCTAGTCGCTTCATATTTTTTAAAATTCTTTAAACAGGGCGCACACCAACTAGCCCAGAAACTAATATATAAAACCTGTCCTTTATAATCGGATAGTTTTTTGGGCGTTCCATCTGCTAAAATAAATTCAAAGTCAGGTGCTTTTTCGAGCATTCTAACTTCTGGGGAATCATTTATTGGAAGTGTTGTTGCATCAATCGTATTTGTATTAAGCAATAATGTCCAAATTATAAGTTGGAATAAGATCATTTTTCTTGTTTAGCTTTGAATAATTATTTAGAGGGCGCAAATTGACTTTGTTTTTTGCAAAAAACAAAATCAATTTGCGCCCTCTAAAGAGAAAAAATATCTTTTAAAAAATCTATCTTAATCAATCAATCTTTTTACTTTTTAAGCGAATCGAATTCCCAATCACTACCACATCAGAAAAGGCCATAAATAAGGCAGCCCACATAGGGCTTAAAAAGCCTAATGCGGCCATAGGGATGGCAACAATATTATAAGCGAATGCCCAGAACAAATTCTGCTTGATGGTCAATAAGGTAGCTTTGCTGATGCCAATGGCTTTTGTCAGGCTACTTAAACGATTATTTAGTAAAATTATTTGGGCAGATTGGATAGCTGCTTTGGAGGCGCCACTTAAAGAAACGCCTATTGTAGCTTTTGCTAAGGCAGGCGCATCATTAATGCCATCGCCAACCATTGCGGTGGGTGCTTTTTTTGCTAGTTCTCCGATAATTGCTAGCTTTTCTGCTGGTTTTTTTGCTGCATAGTAGGTGTCAATACCGAGTTTACTAGCCACTTGCTGTACCTTATTTTCTTGATCCCCACTCAATAAATAAGTAGAGAAGTCTTTTTGTGCCAAATAGGACATAGCGTCCGCTGCATCGGTACGTAATTCATCTGCAATGCTAATATCTGCTAATACTTCTTGATTTTTTTTCAAAGATAAATGATGCACACCATTGCTGGAACTAGCCGCCCCTAAAGTATAGGTATTGCCTGCTGTATCTATAGCTTCCATACCTAACCCTCTTTTTTCATTTACCTCTTTTAGGAAAACAGAAGTTGCTTCTTTTTCCCGCATTTCCTTTACCAAGGATTGGGCAATAGGGTGAGAAGAATAGCTTTCTAAAGTATAGATTAAATTGTGAATGGTTGTAGGGTCGTTATTTTTATAGTCAATTTTTTGCACCTCGAATTCCCCTGTGGTAAGCGTACCTGTTTTATCAAAAACAAATTGCTCTATTTGTCCAAATGTCTCTAACGTTTGCCCACCTTTCACTAAAATACCTTCTTTTGCCATCCTTCCTATGCCGACTGTAACCGCCGTAGGCGTAGCTAAACCCATTGCGCAGGGACAAGAAATAACTAATACGGCAATGCTATTCATAAGGGCAGTACCGAATGGTATAGCAAAAAAAAAATAAGAAAGCACTAAAGTTAAAACAGAAATACCTAATACGATAGGCACAAACCAAGCACTAATCTGGTCGGCTAATTTTTGAATTTTAGGTTTGTCTTGTTGAGCAGTTTTTACAATTTCAATAATTTTATTAAGCAAAGTTTCTTTTCCCGTTGCTGTTACTTGCATTCTGAAATTTCCTTCTTTAACTAAAGATGCTCCTACCACCTGCTGACCTTTTTTTCTAAAGACTGGTAAACTTTCTCCCGTTAACATGGATTCATCGATGCTGCCAGAGCCACTTATTAAAGTGCCATCTAAGGGAACGGTGTCTCCTTCGTTTACTTGCAGAATATCGCCAATTTGAATATCCTCAATCGGTAAATTTACTAAAGTACCAGAATGTAATACTTTACTAGCGTTTTCCACTTGTAATTGGCTTAAATCGTCAATAGCGGTCGTCGTTTGCTGTACAGAGCGATGCTCCAACCAATTGCCAATTAAAACTAGGGTAATAATTGTAGCTGCTGTTTCATAGAATATATAGTTTGGTTCGCCTATATAAGTGCCAATTAGACTATAAATAAAAGCAGCAGTACTACCTATAAAAATTAATACATCCATATTGGTGGTCCCATGACTGACAGCGGACCAGGCACTTTTACCAAAATGAAAAAGACCTATTAAATAGACTGGTAAGCACAAAAGCAATTGTACGTAAGGATTGTCCAGCAAAGCAGGGTAGGGGATGCCTAGCACCATAAACAGATGCAGGAAAAATAAAGGTGCGGTGAAAATGGAGCTTATGAGTAGCTTTCTTTTTAAATTCCACCAGGGTTCAGGGCTATCTGCATGGATTATTCTATAGCCTAAACTGTGAATACCTTCTTCTACTTTTGGAATGGTTAGTGCTGAATTGCCTAAAGCAAAACGCACTTCACCTGTTGCAAAATTGACGAAAACATCTGATAAGCCTTTGCTATTTAAGAAGCGATCGATGCCAGCTGCACAATTGGCGCAGTCCATCCCATCTACTTTTAATTCAATTATATTTGATTGAGGATTCATGTTTTTTAATTAATATCCACTGGATCGGTAATTTTTTTGGTTCTTTGACAAATGTCGTGGTGATACTCGTTTTGAGAACTTCGTGAGCTGGCAGAAGAGAAGAGCTAAAGTTCTTAAAACCTATTGACTTTAAGAATTTTCGCTCTTCTCTTCTGCCAGCTCACGAAGTTCTCAAATTTCAGCTTAAGTTCAATTCCACGGAATTTGTCAAAGAACCATTTTTTTTTGTATCGATCCTTGAGCTGGTCTTTAGGAACGGGAAACAAATAACCGCTAATTTTAAACTGCCTCTTTTGTCCTTATTTTTCTTCTTGAAAACAGTCATTATATCAACATAACTCCTGCTTTCAAGAAAAAAACTAAGAACAAAATAGACTAGTCTAAATCTTAGCGTTTATTTATTTCCCGTTCCTAAAGTTATTTGGATGTTTTCGCTGTGCAGCAGAGAAGCAGCACAGGACAGTAAAATTCTTTCTTTGCAGGGTATTTTGGTAATTTCGATTCTAAAACAAATAACCTTCGATGATGTTCAATTAATTCTGAAATTAGTTGTAATCTCTAAAATAATTTTAAGCGTAATAAATTTGTTGTAGCGAACCTGTAAGGGTAGTTTTCTTTGATATGTTGATTCCGTAACACCTACAATCTAACCCGTAAATCTTTATCATCTACCTTATAATAATAGCCTTCTTCTTTAAGCAAACATCTTGGTCTATTGGTATCTGAATGTTCATTAGGCTGAAGCACATCAATGGTAATCACTTGTCCATCTGCAATTCGATTAATTTCATTTCTCCAAGAAGTATGTCCTAAGATGATTGCTGTTCCTCCAAAATGCTGGAATACTGTTTTCAATTCTGATTCTGTATAATTGTCAACATTACCTCTATACCATAGAGGTCCTTTTTTTCCAAAAATCAGTATAGTCGTTTTATCTTTGGCATAAATTTCATTATAAGTTAGTCCTAGATTAGCCCGAATATTTTCATTAATCTCCTGTATAGAGAGACCGCTTTCAACCAGTTCTGTACTAAATCCTCCATGTACAAATAAGTCGTTTCCAATTTTTTCAATCGAATTTTTTGTACGTAGCCATCGTCCTAATTCTGTGCTAGGACCATATAATTCTTTATAGTCTATTTTCATTTTTTTAGCTATCTTTAGGTACTTCGTATCTGCATAATGGTTCATGCCATTCAAGTTTAATATCTCATGATTACCTAGTATAAAGTGAACTTGTCCACCTTGCAATTTAGCCTGACTTTCTAATTCATAAATCAGCCAAAGTAATTCGGTTACTTGAGCTCCACGGTCAAAAAAATCTCCTAGTAACACCAAATGCCCATCGCCATACGTCCATTGATAATCCATGTCTATTATGCCCCTACTTTTTAAAAGAGATTGAAACGCATAAAAATTTCCCTCCAAATCAGAAATAGCCAAGAATTTATCTGGCTCTACATAAGTTGAAGGAGATACTTCAAGTGTAGGCTTTAAGTGAACTTTAAAGGATTCATTGGGCATACCACTAACAGCAACCGTGAAAGATAAATCTTTTATTTTATTGGTTGCTATATGCTGTTCTTCAATCTTGATTCTTCTTTTTTTAGCAACTATCCTTTTAATAGTGATACCAGCCGCATTATAAAAGAGGTGAGGACCGTCTATGAAATTGGTATCGGAAAGATAACCAGACCTTTGCTCGGAAATACTAGCAAAGAGAGTCGTACTTCCAATAATTAGAAGTACGCTTTGAATTAAAAAGATATAGTTTTTCATGATAATTGCTTTTCGTTTATTCTCTGTTATAACGTCTCACTTAACAAAAATTCAAACCTATCCTACGGAGTCTTCATTTTAACAACCTAGCGCAAATATACCTTTAGATAATTTCAAAGGCTGCAAAAGTTCCCAACGTTACTACTCGTTTACCATAAACAGTATAGGTAACCTTTCCATTATCATCTTCCATTAAACGATCAGTTCCAATTAGGCGTACATAAGAAGAACCAAGTAAGTCGTTTAGTTTCCTAATTCTTTTTAGAAGATTTCTTTCTGGTGAATTATCTACATTTGATAAATTAAGATCTATTAGCACATATTTATAACCAGAGCGCTTGAGGGCATTAATCACTTCTTTATTGCCCTGAAAGACATATTTCTGCTGTAATCTAGAAATCTTATCTAATTGATTATCCTCTAAAACTCTTATGTCATTACTGTTGATAAAATAGTGGAAAAAAGTACCTGCTTTATATACTCGGGTTGTTGGGTCACTATTTATCTTTTCTAATACAATATTGAAATTGGGATAAGCTAGATTAGTGGCATTAGCTTTATTTGCCTTTCCTAAACCATAGGCAATAGAGGCTATATGTAGCATGTTATGAGCATTGGGTCCAGGATTATAATTGGCTAGACGGAACGTGGTACTACCTATTATCCAAAAAGCTGTTAGACCTATAAAAGCTATCTGTACTACCTTATTTGTTCTTTTTAAATTTTGATACGATATTGTAATTAACAAAAAACATAGCGGAAATAAAAGCATTCCGTAATAAACAATTCCTGCACCTAATACCCACCAGTAGAAAACATAAACTAATGTAAAAAAGATTAAAAACCATTTTTTATATTTTAGTGCTTGATGCTCTCTAAAGAAAAAGAAAGATAGGCTCAAAAATAAGAAAAGCATAAAGGGATATGTCACCATGTCTCCTTTTCCAGAAATACGATTTATAGCATTTAATAAGGGTTGTCCGATACTACTAGTACTTTGAAAAAGAGTCATTTTTAAAATGCCTATATAATTACTACTATTGCTTAGTGTAGCTAACTCCTTCGCTGCTGTTTCTTGTATTTCGCTTTGAGCTATTCGTTTATCAGCACTATATCCAGTAATAGCACTGACACAATAAAAGCAAGTAAGGAGCAGCATTAAAATTATTCTAAATACATTTTTTCTAATGGAAAATAGTAGTAGAATTGGTATGAACAAAATCAAGAGATAGCCGATGTCAAAAAGTGGGCCTTTTACATTGGTATTCATACTTACATCATAGGGAAGCGATATGTACTTAGGTAGCAAATTTTCGTATCCCATAAATCTGTGAACATCTAACTCCGTCGCACTACTTACTTTTGATAGTCGCTCCTCTAAAATTTGTTCCTGAGTTTTGGCAGCCTTTTGTCCCCAGGATATATTCGGTAAATATATAAAGCTAATAAACAAGATTCCTATAAGCCTCCAACTTTGTTTTTTATACATTTTATATCATTATTTTAAGCATCATTGTATTGTAAGTACTCAATGATGAATGAGAAATGAGAAATGATGAATATCCAAAAAGACGTAAAAAATCGCTACGTGGCGTCTAATAAATTCATCATTTCTCATTCATCATTTCTCATTCATCATTGAGTACTTACATTGTATTACATTAAACCACTAGTTACGAATCATTTATTCTAATGGAGGTGGCTTTACTTCTTTACCTTGTATGAAAGTTTGAAAAGAAAAAGACTTAGTTTCCGTATAGTTCTTAATGGGCCATGGTAGGTATATTAAAATAGCGATAGTGCCATAAATAGTGCATAATTTAAATAACTGAAGCGTCTCTTTTTGATGCTGATAAAATAGATAGATTAACCCTATTAAACCAAGTCCCAATGTTATCCAGCGAAGCCAGTGAGTGCCTAAATGGTAAGCCCTTAACCCTGAAGCTACGTCAAGTCCAGCTAGTAAAATAAAAGTAAAAACTAAAGTGGCGCTTGTTATAAAACCAACAAAACCTACTTTAAAGAAAAATAAGATGGATACTACACTAAATATAAGAATTAAGGTAGTTAGTTTAATTCCTAAAGCCCCTCCTGATATTATACCCATTAGAATAATTAATTGTATTTCTTCTGTAATCCTTCCATAAAGCAGGGCGTTTTTAGGCTGTATTTCTATCATAGATAAAAGACTTGTTGAAGATTTAGTCTTTTTAGCTGTTTTTTTATTAGGAATAAATTCCTTCGGAAGGGTATTATATTTTGGAAATTCTAGATAATTAACCAATAGTAAAAACACAATTGAATGAATAAAGAGTAAGCCTAAATCATCTTTAACATCACTACTTGATAAAAACCTAACCATTGGCAATGATAAAAACAATAATACTACCAGTAAAGAAAAATCTCTATTTAACCATTTCTTACTGAGTGCGTAGATGCTGAACGCAGCTAATATACCACCAGATGAAGACAAACTAAGAACTACTTCTACTTTATTAAATAAGATATGGCCAAGAGAAATGAATAAAGACCAATAGTAAGGAGAATGTCCCATAACCATTTCGCCACGCTCAGCTAATAGTTTTGGTAGATTCATATATAAACGCAAAGCATCAAATCCAAATGGAAAGGGTCTTACATTTTGTAAAATATTAAGACTTACAGAAAATAAAATGATATAAAGACAGATGTACCCCAACCACCCTATTCTTTCTGTTTTAAAAAGATTATCAAAAAAGGTAATTTTAATAAATCGCAAGCTGTGTTTCCATAATAATAAAGGAGTTAATAAAAAGAAAATCCATACAGGAATAAAAGTGAGCATTGAAAAACTAGCAGCAATAAATAAGAATATCCCAAGCAAAATAATTCCTAAAGCAATAGAAATTAAGCATTCTTCTAGTTGCTTTTTCTTTAAACTAAAAATCCTCGTCATTGAGAAATTCCCTAAACAATAGCAGACTAAATAAACAAAAAAGGTGCTCATAGAAATCAGAATCACTGTTCCTAAGTAGGTACCTATATCAGAGATAAGTATCTCTGTATTAGTTGGAAGTCTATTAGATTGCACTTTAATTATTATTCCACTTATAAGTAGAAATAAGAGACTAATGCCTAATCCGTTTGATAGAGAGAACTTAGTCTTTATTTTGTTGTTTACTACAAAATACCCTATTACTGCTCCAATAACAAAATTAGCAAGTACCAAATCTAAGTATTGGAAATCAATAATTGATTGGAAGAAAGTTGGATGATAATATAAATAATCTATCATTATGAATACTATCCATAATGAACTAAAGGCTACGGTTATATAATGAATAATTTGCTTAGCTGTCATTATTGTTTTTATCGTTACTTAAATGGGATTATTTATTTATAATATTTATTTGTTTAACAAATTGATGACAGCCTATTAAACAAATAAATATTCTAAACAAATAAAAAACTCTACCTAATTTAGTGTAAAAGAGCGTCCATACTATTTGTGTTAAATCTAGGTAAGGTATAATACTTCTTATATTGATCAGATGTAAGTATTTCCTTTAATTGCATACTCCCTTCCTTTAGGAGCGTTAACTGTTGTTGCTGTAATTGAGGGAGTATTTCTTGCGCCCTAGTAATTTGTAATTTTATTATTTTTCGCTGTATTCGATGCGTTAGAAATAGCTTATTTATTTGTACTATTTGTTCCGTAGATAAATCTAGTTTTACTGATAATTTCTTTAATAAATATCCCAACTTATTAGTATATTTATCTTGTAAATATACATGAAATTGCTCTGCTGAAAGATTATCAAAATACCATAATTCCATTTGATTGTATCGTTCAATAATTTTTTCTTCAAGTACAATCATGGCTTCTTTATTCGGATAAGCTAAAAGAGTTTCTGCCTGAATTAAATAATTGTTTAAGCTTCGTTGATAAGGTTTTTGCGATAATTCAGCATCTGATAAAAGCTTTTTTTGTATGGTTGTTAGGGAGAGCAGTTCCCCTAAATAATTACTCGAATACAATTTTAATTCTAGCAATTTTTCTTGTAATCGAAATTTGCCTAAGTTTGTTTGTCGGTCTAAATATTTTTTGGCTGTTGCATATTCTCCACGACCAATAGCTAGTTCGACTAAATATAAATCAAGAGATAAATTATCTTTTTTAATAGCACTAGCCTGCGTAATGTATTTATTGGCATTGACTGTATCTCCATCAATCCTTAATAAAAATTTAGCATAGGAGATTAGTATATCTTCGTTGTTAGCATTTTCTTTAATCGCTTGTTCGAAGTATTTTTTTGCCGACTGATTGTCTTGTTGATGAAGTGCTAATTTGGCTAGCTCAAAGGAAATAGATTTGTTTCTCCCGTAGGTTGTTTTGAATGTAGGGTTATAAATTTTCTCTAATTGATTAAACGCTACTTCGGGTCTATCTATTTTCGTTTTTTTACGGATGGAAGCATAGTTCCTATCTGTTATTAAATTATACGCAAACCAACTAAAACTACCTAAGCTTAATAGCACGACTAATAGTTTATGCCATAAAGATAATTGTAAATTCTTATTGCTATCATAGGTCATTATACCTATGGAACAAAAAGCAATTAATTGTGCTTTACCAAAAAATAGAGGATGTAAATTGGCTCCATTATAAAACAATAGTGCAATTGCATATACCATAAAAGAAGCGAATGCAGCTTTTTTAATAGGTACAATTTGTCGACCTTCCTTAAGATTGCTATATAATAAATATCCGATCATACTAATAAAAATTCCGAAGCCGACAAGACCTAATTCGGCTAAAATTAAGCTATATATTACATGGTTGATAGGAAAGTTGTGATTTAAGTATTCTGTATCTGTTAGGTAATTCTTATGTGCATCTATTGGCCAATTACCTAGACCTGAACCCAATATAGGCTTTTCAGCGACTATCCTTAAAGCGTCTATGACCGTCAGATATCGTCCACCATCTCGTAAGGAGTGTAATTCCAATACAATTGGAGATTGTACTATTAACTTAACATCATATAAAGCGATGATTACAAAAATAGAAAGTACAATTCCTATCGTTACTCCAACTAACTTTCTATAACTAGTAAGTTGTAAATTCCAAAGATAGTATGCTAACATAGCAGCAAATGCAAGTAATACACCGATACTTGATGCTTGAAATATCAGCATAATAGTAACACCGATACTACCATTTTTTATAAGCTTATTGACGAGTTTATTAGATAATGGATTTGCAAATAAAATAAATGGAAGGAGTAGTACCGCATATAATGCCGTAACATTGCAATTATATCCAAATATTAAATTCCAGAAATCTGGTCCATTTGTATGAATCTGATATTGTCCTATGGGTAATTTTAGGGGTACTGCCAGTTGATTTAGCAAACCCACACTTGTATCGATGACAATTCTATTCGTTACAATTTTTCCAAGGAAAAAGATTAAATAGTAACAACTGAACAATACCGCTAATGCTTGAAAAAAGGTAAACAAAATAGGTGCTAATTTTCCTTCCGCCATCATCGAGCGCATTAGGATCATCCATAGAATCATTGTCAGCCATCCAAAAGCAGGAAACCAAACTAAGCTACTATTCGTTGCCCATAAAATCGACCCAAATCCCCATAAACTAAAAGACAGCCAAGCAAAATCTAATGGAATAATTTTACTACACGACACCTTAGTAATTGGTAATAAATTTGGGGTTCATAAATTCTGGGGTGAATTAACATCTGAATACCGTTATCATTTCAATTTTGAAGTAGGAATGGGTTTAGGTGTCGTTTGCGTCAATAATAATAAAAGAAAATCAAGATCAAAAAAGTTAGTAGAAATACTTAAAAAGAATGAAAATAAAATAGTAAACAAATTAGAAGATCGAGGCAAAATACTTTCCTACAAGTACGATACTAACCATAATATATTCTACTCCAAACTTTATTACGATATTGGTGAAGGCTACAATGAAAATAATTGTTTTAAATTTAGAATAGATACTAACGAGCATGTAACATTATCTTTTGATTTGACCAATGTCACAGAAGAAATAAAAGGGTTAAGATTTGATCCTTTGGATACTCCATGTGTAATTTCCATCTTATCAATTTCTCTACATTTAGAAAACTCCAATGAAAAACTCAAAATAAAAACTAATTGCAGCTTGCGTATTGATAGAAATAGATTTTATTTTAATACTAACGATCCTAATATTTACATAGTAATAGGAAATAAAACTATAACTAATGCAAAGATTAAAATAAGCTTTGATGTTATCTCTAAAGATCAACAAACAAATTTAGACTTTATATCTAATCATCTTACAAATAAGAACAAAGAACTTGAAAGTAAAAATTTAATTTTATTAGATAGCGCCAACCAGAGAAATCATATATTAGAAAAAGTAAATAAAATTAGCTCCATAATTAAAGCAAACGAAACTAAATTAGTTAATAAAACAGAAAGTCAAACCACGCATCTTAAAAATTTTTACAGTAATAAGATTGAATATCAAGGGACTAAAATCCAATCTGATATTTCAGAACTACAAAAAGAAATCATAAAACAAGAACTGGATTGGCTAGATTCTTTAGAATTTAATTTTTTTGGTCGCTCTCCCAAGATGGAATTTGATGATCTATTTCGTCATATTGTACAAACTGTTACTCATGGTAAAGACCTTCAGTTTCAACCAGATTATTACAAACCTAGTACAAAATTTATAGAATTTATAGGTAATCCTATTTTTTTAATAGAACGTTACAAAACGAAAGAAGGTAAACGATCTTCACCACCTAATTTTAATTATCTAGTATATTGTATAATATATAAAGGTCTAATTAAGTCCCTACAAACCTTACATGAAATTTTCATAAACCAAGATTCTATCGGTGCAGTTCGCTCTTCTACAAGTAGATTTTTCGTTCATGACCAAACCTCAGAATTACATCAACTAATTAATGAATTTCATAGATTAAAAATAAGAGAAGAAAGCATTCTTTTTTTAAAAAAACAACTAAAAATATTTTCAATAGCTGATGATATAGACATTCAATCGACTCCAGATAGTATTGGTTCAAAGATTTATTTGATAAAGGATGAAGGAAGAATAGAACTTGCTGATTTAGGACATGGTACCTCTCAAATTATACCGCTCCTTCTAAAAATAGCCATATTGGTAACTAAAAACTATAAAACTAAAGGGGGGAAAATAAATAATTTTTCTTTCCCTAACGTATATGATGCATATAGCCTAACTATCGAAGAGCCAGAAACCAATCTGCACCCAGCTCTACAATCCAAATTAGCTGATATGTTCATCGACTGTTATTCTAAATATAATATTCAGCTAATCATAGAAACCCATAGTGAGTATCTGATTAGAAAACTCCAATACTTAATAGCCAAAAAAGAATTCAGTCACAAAAATGCTAACATCTATTACTTTTACCCTCCTAATAAAGTACCCGAAAGAGAACAACAAGTTAAACGCATTGACATAGAGGAGGACGGGAGTTTGAGCGACGAGTTTGGAAGTGGGTTCTTTGATGAGGCAGATAATATAGCTATAGAATTATTCAAACTTTCTAAAAACCAAAGGAATTGAAACAGTATATTGAAACCTATTGTCAGTTGAGTTTTTTAGAGCAAATCTCTAATATGCAGCCAAAGATTGACTACCCAGATACTTTAAATGGTCATCAAGCATATCTCAATTTGAGGCAAATAATAGAAAAAAAAAGCGAGTTATTGATAGACCAATATCAGGATTTTGAAAAAAAATTAAAATCAAATCCATATCTAAAGAAGCTAATGAAAGATTCTATGACAGGTGGGAGTAATATTCATGATTTTTCAAAAGACTTCCACCTCTTGCTCACTGACATACACTATTTGAAAGGAGTCAATCCTTCAGCAATTCATTACTATGATAGGCAAAATATTTTCACAGAAAAACTCTGTGCAGAATTAGGGATATTCATCAATTCTAAAGGCAGTTGGAAAACTAAAATAGTAGCCCTATCTAATACATATAGTATATATGTGTCTAAAAATCCAAAAACAAATCAATTTAAAGGGTGGGAAGTTTTAAATAGTACTGACTTACCGATTAATGCAGCGGTAATTGTAGATCCTTATATACTTAATAATTCTAGAGCTTTTCAATATAATATTTATAGCATCATAGAAAATATACTTCCCAAAACGCTAAATCAAAATACTTTTCATTTAACTATCCTGATTAGTAAAGATATAGCTTGCCCACAAAGACAGTATGAGGCAGTTAAAAACTATATTGATAGTTTTAAAAAAACTTACTCCATTGAATTTGGACTATATTTAGTAGGTAATAATAACTTAGTTTTCGCTAAAACTTTCATGAGAAAAAAGAAATTCAATTTTCTCTGGCAACTTAGTATAAATATCTGATTTAAAGCCAATTAGCTCAATTATTTTCAGAACCGTCTGGTTTAAATCATTCAACATCACTATAGGTGGCCCTTTTAGTTGATGAATGATGACGATAGAAATTCCTTTAAATTGTCGTAACACTCTTTTAGCGGTTGGTGTTGCGGTAGCTTGTTTTGGATTTCCTTCATATATATTATCTAATTGCTCTTGGTCCTCTTTTAGTTGTTTGGCAATTTTAAATTCTATAACCGAACAAACTTTTAAGCAAATCATTAACACATTAACTAATGCCTCCATTCGATTATCTTTTTTTAGAAAGATCGGTAAAAGCGGCACTACTTTATTACGTAAATCATTGAACCTACTTTCTATTCTAATTTGTTCTCTATATTTCCAGACAATTTTTTCAAAACTCAATTTCTTTTTACTTACTGTAGTGGCATAAACCTGCCAACCTGCTAATTGCTTCTTAGCCGCTATTGCTTCTTCATTTGGCTTTATATCAAGTTGAAAGGTACTCCACTTTTCTACTCTTGCTGGACGACCTGCATAAGAATTTACTGTTTTCTGATGTCGCTTTTCTTTTATGCTTACTTCTAGTAAGCCTATCAAACCTGCTTCTGCTATTAGCTTATCTATGGCTGCTTGTAAGGCTTTTCTGGTGCTAGGTGTATTTTTACCTTTCTTGCGAATTAATAAGTACTCTATCTTTTCTGTCGTTTGTTCTATTTTTCGATCTAGTGCTTTTTGTTCAGATTGTGCGTAACTGCTAGATTGAACATATATTCTACGCTCTTTCCAGTGTACTATTTTTCCGTCCTCCTTTTCATACATCACCCTTTCTGTATGCTCGAATCCTTGCGCAACTAACTGCCGTTTATCTGATTTGTCCTTCTTATAGATTTTCTTATAGCTAGACTGTTCTCCAATCTTTATAATTCGCTCTTTAACAGGTAATTGTATCTTTGTCAAAGGCATTAAATAATCATTTTTGCTATCCCATATATAGTGGCGATTTTCTATACTTCCCATTTTAGTATCTCCTATATATAACTTCCTATTCATGCTTTTGCAGGCTGCCAATACCCGTTCACATTCTGCAATGACAGGTATATATAAACCATCATCTGCCTGTTCACCCGACACTGTCAAATGGGCTAAGGGATAACCAAAACCGTTTATTTCATTATCCATACAGGCTAACATCACCTTCAGCATCCCCAACTTTGGATTGTGATGCTTACTGTAGCCATGCTGAATTAATCCAGATGGTTTCACTTTATGATGCCCTTGTTGAGGCGCTGCATCTAAACGGATTACCGGATGTTTTCCCAATTCATATACTTCTAAGCTCGACTGACTCAGTTGAGAATTAATCGTTCGCCAATTCGACTCCTCACTCATATAGTCCAATACTTTCGATAGCTTATCATCTGTAAAATCTTTTATGCGTAAATCCTTTTGTCCACTTAGTACTACCAACAATTTATAATGCGTTTTTACCCACGATTCTACACAACTTAAACGATGATCTGCTTCACTTAACAAATAGCACGTCCAGATATTAAACACATGACCTACACTTGACCCTATCCAATTTCCGTGAACTATTATTGCGGAATCTATGATTTCTTGTATTCTTAATGCTTTTACTTGGGCATAGATGATTGGTATATCATCTGTATTGAGTACCTCTATCCTTGCTATGGCTGCTTTACTTTGCATATCTTTTTTCGTTTTTACTTGCAAAGTTATACCCTTTTTATATTTTATTTTCTCCTTCTTTTTTTAGCGAAAACCAAGTTATAAGTATTGGAAACCAAGGATTCTTCCGTACAATTTTCCAATTGTACTTGCTCGACTAAGCGTTTTAAAATTCGCAAGCGAATAAGACTATCGGCAGGAAATTCAGAAGCATCTATAGATAAAGTAGAAGAACTATATCCTGCTCTTAGCCCTGATAGTTTGATTCCAAAAGTTTGATTGATATCTTCTGTAAGAACTGGGGGTAGGGGAGGCTCTAGTGGTTCTTCTTGCTGCGTTACCCACTCAAAAGCACCAATATCTGTTGTTGCTATTCTTGGCTGATCTGCAAAATCATCAAATACGGGAACAGAGGACGGATTAGTGCCAGCATTTATAGTAGCACTTCCTTCTATGACCTGAAAATGAGCTGGTTCTGTAAAACTATCATCTGCAAAATTGGAACTATCCTGCAACTCTTGATTGGTCTGATTTGAGAAAGTTCCGGCTTGTTCAACTATCTGTCCATTTAAAATTAAATTATTAGAAAAGGACGTATTATTTGGTAGGGTAGTAGAGCCATTAAATCCGATTAATGTGGTATCTACCACAGCACCTGCTGCTGTATTATTATGTATGGTTATTTGGTCAGGGGATGGCTCAATGCCTCTTTGAAAGATACTAAGCGCAGTTTGTCTATCTTTTGTAAATCGGAATAGATTATTCCTAACCGTACATCTTTGGGCATTGATAATTAGATGTACTTGTTGAGTAGAATAGAACCAATTCTTTTCTATCAGAATATCGCTTAGTCGTTCATCGTATCGTCCACTTTGTGGACCTATGCCCATATTCCAATCTGCTTCCTTACCAGCAAAATGATTATTAGCTATGGAAATAAAACTACTTTCGATAGTAGGTAAATCTATATTGGGATAAGCTGCTGCATGTAACTTTAAAGTATGTTTATTAGGAGCTGGATGTTTTAATTCATTATGGTTAATACAGGATTTGTATAGATAAGGACATCTAAGATTGTGCTCTCCTCGCTCTGCCTCTAAGATTCGATTGCCCATAATCATAACTTTAACCTTAGGATCACCAAGCAATCGCGCA
>ENA-ORXT01003694-ORXT01003694.1-marine-metagenome-genome-assembly--contig:-NODE-3694-length-16567-cov-12.887993_pt1 | contig 16567 bp, 18 predicted proteins | sample MGYA00237868_ERZ511482 | MGnify/ENA metagenome assembly ERZ511482 | reverse complement strand
TATGTTAAGTGTTAATAAGCAGTAGTCCTTTTTTTTAATAACCATAATGAGGCCAGAAAACACTTTAAATGCAGTAACTATTGGTTGCACATAGATTATATTTACCTTCTACTTAAAGATGAGAGAGTAAGGTTTTTATTCGCGAGAAGAACATGTTTGATTGCAAGAATGGTAGTGAAGACTTGCTATTCTTAAGACAGTCTATAATTTAAATAATAATATACTTATCCAATACTCTTTGGGCTTAAGCCCAAAGAGTATTGGCACCTTTTGCCATACTCCCTTGGGCTCATATTTCCTAATGATCCATGAGGATGATTATCATTATAATCCTCACTCCATTTATCTGAGATTATCTGAAATTGACTTATGCTGCTGAACAGGTATGCATCCAATACATCTTCTCTAAATGTTCTATTGAATCTTTCGACATATCCATTTTGCATAGGCTTTCCTGGTTCTGAGTAAACTCTTTCTATATCATGTTTTTCGAACCATTCCTTATATTCTATGGACCTGAACTCTGGCCCATTATCTGTTCGTATTGACTTCGGCTTTCCGAAGTACTCTATCATTTGTTCTAATTCCCTTATTACTCGTCTTGATGGGAAGCTTATACTACCCTTACTATTCAAACATTCTCTATTGTGATCATCAATTACATTTAACACTCTGAAAGACCTACTATCTGACAAGCTATCACTCATAAAATCCATACTCCATACCTCGTTAAGTTTTTTAGGTTGATGTAGTGGCTTCCTAAGTTCCTCTGGTAAACGCCTACGCCTCTTAGGTCTGCGTACTAATCCCATTTCTCTGTATACTCGTAACATTCTACTCCATGCCCATTTAAAGCCTTCTCGTCTGATCCTGTGATAATAATTCTCAAAGCCTCTATTGGGCTTGAGCTTTACCATCTCATTAAACTTCTCTATAATCTCTGTGTCATCTATTTTGCTTTGATAATACCAAGTTGAGCGACTCCAGCCTACAATTCTTGTAATTCGCTTAATACCTACTTGATAATTATCTTTTAGATAATTGACAACTTCTCTTTTGACGGAAGGCTTTACCACTTTTTTGACAAAACATCTTTTGCCATTTGGAGGTCTAATGATACATCTGCAAACATTCGCTTGAGCTTACTATTCTCTTGCTCCAGCTCTTTTAAACGTTTTAGGTGACTCACATCCATACCGCCATACTTCTTGCGCCAATTGTAAAAGGTACCCTTATTAATACCTAATTCTCTGCTGATCTCTTCTACTGATCTACCAGATTCATTTTCTTTTAGAGCCTTAATAATCTGGCTCTCTGTAAATTTACTTTGCTTCATAACAGTCTAAATTTATAAAATTTGTTGATTTTTAAACTGTCTTATTTTTACGCAAGGCTACAATACTTAAAGATTATTTAATAAAATCTTGTGGGTTTTCTCTTACTTTCTTTTTTTGTTCCTCTTTCCACACTGCTATTGCCTCAGCAGCTATTTCTGCTTGAGCTGTCGCAATTTCATTCATGAGAAGCATATTTGACTCCATCTCGTATTTTAGTTTCTGTTTATTCTTGTCTTCATTTGATCTTACCAGGACGTTTATCTCTTGATTTAAATTTGATGTTTTAAGTAATTCTTTGACTTTTATTTCATGTTTCATTCTATCCAAGATGTCATCATAAGGACCTCTTTCTGTCATCATTTTAAATAATATAGGTGCAATTTCTATAAGAATAAAGAGAAGCGTTATTAACCACTTAGCAAGTTTTAGTATCGTGTCCTGAGAAGTAAGTTGATCAAGTGCACGAAGTCTAGCCATTAAGCCATTATTAGCTTCTTGAACCAAAGAGCTTTTCGTGAAGTCTTCCAAATTTTTAGATCTCAAATTATTTATTTCAGATCTAAGAGCATAAATTTCATCCTGATCTTTATTGTCAATCTCTTTATATCGTGCCTTAGTTTCCTCTAAGTTCTTCTTCTTGTCTAATGCTACTTCGTTTAGCTCTATCCAAACTGGTCCCTTACCAGGCTTTCCGCTTCTTTCTCCTGTTATCCATTCTTCTCTTTTGTCTTTATCAGCTTGATTGAAAGCTTCTGTAGCTCTCAATACAATATCTTCATGTTCTCTGATGCTATTAGTTAATTTATCTATTTTTCCTTCTCTATCTATAATCAAATGATTTGATGTAGAATCCGTCATTTCTGCCTCCATTTGTTTTTTAGCAAAGGCAATATTAGTATCTATTTGAGCTTGAATTTCACTTTCAAATAACTTTAATTCTAAAGGATATGCGATGACAATTCCAAGTGTAATAGCCATGACAATTCTTGGAGCAGCTTCAATTAACTCTTGTTTAGATATAGTTTTTTTACCATCTCCGACACCAAAGGTTGAGACTATAAATCTATCTAGATTGTAGATCAGAGCTCCCCAAAAAATTCCAAAAAATATTGCCATCGGTACACTTTTAAATGCTGTGAATAAGGCGTATCCCCCAGCAAATGAAGCCATCAAGGCAGTGAATATAATTGTACCACCAATACCATAGTATTTACTTTTTTCCGATGGCACTTGCTCAAGTATTTCTAAGTCAGCACCTGAGGACCATAAAAAGATATTCTGTATTATTTTAATTAGATTGTTCATGGTTCTTATCTATTATTACAGACAGTTTTTCGTCTACTATTATTTTAATCTTTTCAAATATGTCAATTAATGAGACTGATTTCTTTGGTTTTACCATAAGATTTTCATCTATATAATTTGGTCTTTTTAAGTCCATAACCTCAATAGACTTAATCTGAGTAAATTGTACAGATGGGATATTAACTTCTCTTATTATCGAAGGAATTTCTATACTATCTTTAAAATCAATAGTCGATAAATAAGCACTTGTAGTAAAATCAAAAACTGGGGCTGGCGCTAAGATCTCCTTTACTACAGGAAGAGGGAAAGGTTTTGCTGTAATGGTCTTTGTAGTTTTTGTAAATAAACCTTGTGCTTCAAGAACAAATTCAGTTTCACTATTTATAGGTATATGACAAATGCCGTTATCATCATTTAAAAGGCCTATTTTAGGGTATATACTAACAGAATGAGTATTCTTTGTTTTCCATATTAAATCAACATTATCAATACCATGTTCTAAGTTAACTTCAGAGTAAAAAGTCGTTATATCAGGCCTAATTATATCTACTTCTATCGACTGGGTTACAAGTTCACCAAAATAACCTTCAGCTGTTAGAACATACTTGGTCTTTTCAGTTGGTTCAACATATAATGAATCAACATTTGAAATCTCTTCTTCATGATTTGAAAGTGTCAATTTGTAAGTGTCCATACATTCCCAATTTAATTGTATTGGGTCTTCATTGTTCCTGATATCTTTACTTGAATTAAACTGTATGATCTTTGGTTCTACTTTTACTGCTTCAACTTCAATAGTTTTCTCAGCTGAGCCAAAATCATTAACCACTTTTAATTTGACAAGTGTTGAATTAAGAAAATCTAATGACTTCTCTTGTTTCAAAGTACAAAGCTGATCATTTATATATATCTGCGACACCATGCTCGTAGCCCATCTAAAATCTATTTGTTCATCACGTCTATGTACTTGTATTTTGTTGGAACTAAAACTGGTTATTATGGGCCTATTTTCAAAGTCCTTATTTAATTCCCAAAGTAAATTTTTCCAGTCATTTGCATTTAACCTTCTTTTGTAGTCTGAGTAACCTCTATTAAATATCATTTTAAATGATGAGACTAAGTCATCTACTCCTGACCTTGTAAGTAAGTCTAAAAAATCTACAATATCTTGGTGGGCTTTCTTATTCTTATCATTGAAAAGCTTAGACTCTGTGTTAATTTGTGGCCATGTGTGCTCTTTTAAATATGCTCTCTTAGTACTATCATCCGCATCAACCAAGAAGAAGTATGGAACAACACCAACTATTAATTCAAATATCAAATTCGTGAGTTTCCACTCTTCTTCTGCGAGGCGATCTGTTGATGTAAGTAGTGAAGTTTTTTCAATATTACTAATCGTATTTCTAAAAAGTCCTCCTACATAGTGACTTATCTTACCTATTGTGGTGGGTTTCAATTGTTCATCATAAATATATCCACTGTCAAAATCTATCAATGCAATGCTGCAACTATTCTTATCAATATAAATTGAATGAGGATCAAGATCACAATGAATGAAATTAATGCTATGTAAGAAATCAAGCCCTTTAGTAATTTCGTAAGCTAAATATATTTTTTCATTTATCTTTAGTGATGAGAGGTAGCTACTGCCGTAACTATCATCGCTGTAATCCACATACCCTTTATAACTCAAGTCAAACATTAACATAGCTGTGCAGTCTTCGTCCATTGTGGTTAAGCTTGCATCACAAATAATGAATGGTAAACCCATAAGCGACGGCAACTTATCATAAATAGAATTTTGACTACTACCAATCTTCGATGTTATTCTCTCATGTAATAAAGAAATTGTCTCTAGAGCATGTTGTCTTGGTTCTATGTCTCTGCATATCTTAACAAGATAGCCTTGCTTAATTTCACCATCTATGTTAACAACCCTATGTACCGAACCAAATTGGCCTTCACCTATAGGGTCGTTATCAAATGTCAAATTTTCAAAGCCTCTAATATTATGTTGCCTACTTTGTTCTATTGAGCTAATGTTAGATATGTTAGTTATTTTCTCAATCATTTCTTTCCTTTATGATATTCAACGAATTCTTGAGTAACTACAAAACCAATCGAAGCATCGTCATCAAATGGGGTCACCTTATGAATATCTTTAAGGACCGTTTTAGAAAATTTTCTAAACTCATCTTCAAATGATTCGTAATCACACTCACGCAAGAAAGAAGTAAGGCTTTGTAGAATGTATTGAATATCAGATGATTCATGTCTCCAATATCTTCGGTCTTCACTTTCATCTTGAATAATCATTCTATCTTCCAAAGAAGATATGCCATCAGTGTAGAACATAACCAAATCGCCAAAAGGATTATTCAGAGTTAAATCGACCCTAGATACTTTTTCTTCCTTAGCACCACTATTATGTGAGATAAACCTAATGAGTTTGCCATCTTTATTTATATGAGGTAAAAGAAGACTATGATATCTATATGGAAAATCAGAAATGATATTTTCATTAAAATCACCACCTAAGTGTAAAGCTCCTCCATTTCCTAAATATTGTATGTTTAGCTTGTCAGACTTTGATTTTTTTCTTTGGGCAGTTATAACTGTTGTACCTCCAGTTGTAGTTTTTTTTAATTCAGAGAGAGCATTTGAAGAGCATAGTTTTTTGAGAGTACTGTATTTTTCTTTCACAAATTCATCAACTACAGTTTCACTATATCTTTGTGAATCTTCAAACTCACCAATGCCATCACATAAAACTAATCTCGATCCACTATCATAATGAGCGACATCACTATGGTCCTGCTTCAATTTTGTATTTAGTGTTTCGGCTGTAAAAATCATGATTAATCAATTTTTGAAACTAATGAAATACTTTTTATCATCTGTTTTCTTACATCTTCTGGATTAACTGATGTCCAAACGAGGTCAGGTCTACTTGCTAATTCTTTCATGTTTGTTTTGATAATGCTAATATCATTTATTCCCATACCATCTAATCCTGAAGTGCTTTCGAAGAATACTGTTGATACATCGACATTTGATTTCGCTTTTATGCGTTGGCAAACCTTCTGAGACTCATCAAAGTCATGAATAGCACCATCACTAAGAATAATAACTAAAACTTTAGAATTCTTATCTGCATATTTAGTTAAGTAGTTTTCACATTCAGATTCAACTCCCAGGAGTGTAGTTTCAAGATTAGAACCCGTGTGATCATCTATATATTTACAAGGATTTAATGAGACTGGAGGTATCTCTTTAAGTGGGCTTTGAGCAACAAAATTCTTACTACCTTTTGCATAAGCCCACATTGATATATCAAATGATTTATGGTTCTTACTCTGACTTAATCTATCTAAAACCTCTTTCACACCATTATTAACCTCTTCGCCTTTAGAACTTCCTGAGGTGCCTTCAAAAGACATAGAGCCAGAACCGTCTAAAACAAAAACCACTAATTGATAAAATAGTCTAGGAATATCGACTCCTGATAAAGCGAAACTATTTGCTTTTAAATTAGTCAATAATCTTTTTCGCATACCCCCTGGAGTCACTCCTTGATTCGTACTTTTTTGTATATCCTTTTTCATGATGTATATTTTAATTTTACAGTAGCATATTCTTTTTCGAGTAATTGTTTTTGTTGAGTAAAGTATTGATCGTAATTGCTAATACTTAAAACACTTTGATATTCTTTAGAAAGTTTTAGTTCATTAAACTCTGAAAGTAAATAGTCATATTTAACTTTAAGTGTCTCTAACCTTAATCTTAAAAAATCAATCTCACATATGTTTTCTATACTAACATTAGTGTTGCCTAAAATAAACTCTCCGTGCAAATATTTTACTGTTTTTAGATCTCTTCTTTTATATGCCTTAGTTAGTTTGCTGAAATTCTCGGCAGCAATTTTCTTATCATCAAATATACAGAGATGAGAATCTGGATGACAAAGCTTAGAGGCTTCCTTATACAATGACTTTAAGTCTTCAAGCTCGTCGTCTTCAAGATGTGCAAATTGCTTATCTTTCTCTTCTTCATATGCTCTATTCGCTTCTTCGAATTCTCTTTCAATATCATCATAAGACTGATCTACTAATCCATGTTTAACTAGCCTTGCATATATTTTCTTTTTTAAGGCAAGTATTTTGGAGATAATAGGATTAAGTTCAATTGCACAACGATGGTTAAAATAATCCAATTGAGCCTCGATCTCACTCTTTTCCATTTCTACTCCATGGATTTGATAAGACATCAACTTAATTTGACTTAACAATTGATCAACTAATATCTTATTAATGTCAATAAGCTGAGTATACGACTTACGAAACTCTTCCATCAATAGAAGACCTTTTTCATAGTCTTGACTCAATAGAACGGTAGTAATATGCTCAAGCTCTTCAATGTTTCTTAGTTGATGAATATATCGAGTTGCTGTGGATGTATCACCAATAGTTAACAATACTTTTATGGCATCAAATTGTTTTAAAGCCTTCGCAATATCAAGTTGCTTCTTTAATGATTTTATTTTGCCTGAAAGGATCTTTAGTTTTTCAAACTCTTCTACAAATTCAAGTGCTCTTTGACTATGGTTTTGGACAATAGTGACTTCCTCATTATTGACAGTGAAGGCTCTGTTAGACCAATTTGCAGAACCACTTATTACTGTGGACATATCTATTACACAAAACTTCATGTGCATTAGCTTCTCATCATCACCAACTTCTCCAAAAAAACCATCGTTTTCCTCGATTAGACTATACTCATTGCTGCACTGATGGTTGAATTGATGGTCTGTAATTATTAGTTCAACTTTGACGCCTTTAGTCTGGATCTCTAAAAGTTTTTTGAAGAGTGGTCTATCTGTAAACCAAGCTACCGCAACCATCACGTTATTTTCAGCCTCATCTAAAAGCTTTAGGATTTGATCTCTAACTTCATGAGTACCTGTGAAATATGTGTTTATAGAAATCATTAATTAAATATTTTTGGCCAGAGTTTAGATATTATTTTAAACTCCTTTTTATAATTGGGATTAGATAAAATTTTTCCATTTGCAGTTGAAGATTTCATAACCAATCGCTTGATTTGGCTTAATAAATCTGTTAGTAAAACTTTATTCTAAGATGTTTCTTGCCATCTAATCGTGCATCAAGCGATTTTTGAATAGCTTCTCTAAAAAGAGGTTGATATATAGTCTTGTCAAATACTTCAATGTCACCGTCTCTGAAGCCCTGGCGATCATCACCTGCACTGTGTTCCTTAAATATCCATTTCATTTTGGTTGTTTATCAATTATGGAAATTATAGAGCAAGCTTTAATAGTACAGGCAAATGATCACTATAGCTATTCCTCTGCCATGTCACATCATTGCAGTCACCTTTTGATATATAATCCTGTACGACGCCTTCTATATAATCAACTGTGCTTAATTTATACAATACATTATCTTCTGCTCTACTTAAATAGTCACCTTCAATACACTTCATTTTAAGTGAGGTCTTCTGTCCATTAAGGACACTACTGTAACCAATTTCGAAAGCAGATTCAAATGCTATATCATCAATCTTAAGGTTCATATCTCCACACCAGATGACATTAACCAGATTGGACTTGTTTAGCCATTGAGTTATAGACTGGATTTCTTCTCGTTCGGGGTAAGATTTATTGTGAGTACAGGCGTGATAATTGAGAATTGCAATTTTGTGATCCTTGATCATAAATTCTGCAATAGCTGGTTCTCTGCAGACAGCTTGATCAAGTTCCTTTATCAGCTGGACTCGTTTTATGATATTGGCTTTAGATGTTTTCCAAAGGAAGGCATAACGTTCCTTTTTGTGTGGACTGATATCTCCTGTAGGATCTGTATATGCGTAATCCCAGTTAGCACCCATCCGATTAAGTTGGTTAGCTAATCTTGCTACAGCTTGTACTCCACCTGGATGTTTTGCTACAACCTCTTGTATTGCAACTATATCTGCGTTTCGTAATTCTTGTGCTATAAGCTTTATCTCGGTATCATCACGACTTTTTCCAAAATCTTTAAGATTCCATGACGCAATCGACAACTCTTGTCCGAGAAGTTGATTAATAAATAATATACCGATTAATAATAATTTAACTTTCATTCCTTGACTTATTTAGCTGATACAACAGAATGATAGCCCATATGACATCAAGAATATTCCATGCGCTTCTATCAAGAGAAACCTTAAATATGGGATTTATAATAGCTGTACTGACAAGAAAAAATATTGTGAAGTTGTAATCTTGTTTCTGATAAGCATTAAGGGCTAACAATGCAAAACCACACATAGCTAACACCCTTACGAACTGAAAGTAGCTATAAGGCATAGGAAGAAGACAAATTAAAAAGAGGATGGATAATCCCAATCTAATGATAGAATGCACAAAGTCGGTTTAGGTATTGTCAATCAATTAAAACTCTAAGAGTATACTTGTTACTCAAAAGTGATTGATTAAGATTGGAAGTAATGGGTTGCTAAATATAAATATTTTATATTATATATGTTAAACTATATGCTCATCGGTATGATTTTGATGATAATCGGTTAGTGAGGGCTTCATTTATTGGTGTTATACTATAATTGGACATATTAGATTGTTTGTAATTTGGAGATAAATTCAGAGCCTTACCTATATTTTGCTCTCTCTTATAATTATAATATGTACTTTTTAGATATAATCTTAAAAGTTGCCTTAATTAATCTTAGATGAAATACTGGATAATAATTTTCTTACTCTCTTCAGCTTGTGCCTCATACTCACAATGTCTCGTTACCAAATCAGAGTACGATCAAATAATAAGTGAATTAGATGAAATTGATCCTATAATAGGCCTTTGGCATATCTCTGGTCATACGAATGTATATCAAGGAGATAGTCTTTTCTCAAATAAGTATGAACCCTCATTAGATTATTGGTTTATAGTACCTGATTCTTCCTCATATAAGGTTTGTCATACTGAATATTCAGATGTGCAAAATTTCTCAGCGACGTTTTCGCCAGTATCATTAGAGAACTACTATTATAGTACAGTATATGATACAGGAGAGAAAGTGGAAACTGAAGCCTTACTTTTGGATGCTATGCTTCACGATATCGATATTGAGAAGCTGATTCAGTATAAGTTTATTTGTACCACCTAAGAAAGCAAGTGAATTTATTTTAATATATCCTATATGAAACTCGTACTCATCTCAGACACCCATGGACAACACCATAATCTATCCTTACCTAAGGGGGATGTACTAATTCATGCAGGTGATATATCCCAAAGAGGACTTCATACAGAAGTTACTGATTTCTTAGATTGGTTTAGTAGTCAAGAATATAAATACAAGATTTTCATCGCGGGCAATCATGATTTTTATTTTGAAGATCTGTCTAAGGAGATTGTTGATTTATTAATTCCTGATGATGTCATTTATCTTAATGATAGCGGTATAGAAATCGAAGGCATACATTTTTGGGGATCTCCAGTGCAACCTCGATTCTACGATTGGGCATTTAATAGAGATAGGGGAGAAGATATACAGAAGCATTGGGATATGATACCAGCTTCCACAGATGTATTGATTACCCATGGACCACCATATGAGATATTAGATATGACAGATGGTGGACTTCGGGTCGGCTGCGAGGACCTCAGAGAAACACTCCATCGGCTCAAAGTGAGCTGCCATATATTTGGCCATATACACGAGTCTTATGGTGCAATTCAGAAGGATAATTGTTATTATGCCAATGCTAGTGTTTTGGATCAAAATTACAATTTGGTCAATGATCCGATAGTATTGAGTATATAGTAAGATATACTTTACAAATCTCACTTTTGAAAGTAAGCTCTGTCATAGAATTAGATAATCTTACATATAATCTATGTTAAATGCTATTGTAATTGAATAGTAAAATTAATTTCTCACGAATCTATTTTCTCAGTAAAAAAGTCAGTGGTCACTGACGTTCTCTTTCTTGAAAACAGCTCCTCTTAATCAATGATGGCTAATGATTTATTATATTCACAAATATAAAATCAAGCAATGCCAACGAAGACAAATATCAGTGCCTCATTAATAGCCGCATTAGCTGGTTTTTTATTTGGATTTGACACAGTAGTTATATCGGGAGCTAATCTGCCCATAAAGGAATTATGGGATCTTTCTCCTCTGTTTCATGGGACATTTATAATGTCTATGGCTTTGTGGGGTACTGTAATAGGTGCATTGATGGGAGGCATACCTACTAATAGATTCGGTAGAAAAAAGACACTATTCTGGATAGGTGTCCTCTATGCAGCATCAGCTGTAGGATCTGCATTTGCTCCAGATCCTTATACATTTTCATTATCAAGATTTATTGGGGGCTTAGGTGTAGGTGCTTCATCAGTGGCAGTACCGACTTATCTATCAGAGATATCTTCTGCAAGTAAGCGTGGAGGTATTGTCGCTCGATATCAGTTTATGATAGTCTTCGGGATATTCATAGCATTCTTTAGTAACTATCTGCTTAAGGGTGTCGGAGGAGATATGGATTGGAGGTATATGCTTGGTGTAGAAGCTATACCGGCATTCATATATTGTGTGATGGTGTTAAGAGTGCCTGAGAGTCCTCGCTGGCTGATGATCAATCAGAAGGATGAACAGTCTGCTAGAATTGTATTAGATCAGTTAGGAATATCTGATGTAGATAAAGCCATACATGATATCAAGGCTAATGATAATAAGTCTACGCGTAAGGTAAGCTTCTTTAATTCTAAATATTCTTGGCCGATAACACTTGCTTTTCTTTTGGCATTTTTTAATCAATTATCAGGGATTAATTTTGTGATGTATTATGCTCCGGAGATCCTTGAGCGTGCAGGATTGGCAGGCAAGGAATCTTTAGGAAGTTCTATTTCTATAGGCGTTGTTAATCTTGTATTTACCATGCTGGGTATATATCTTATCGATAGAGTGGGACGTAAGACATTGATGCTGTGGGGATCATTAGGTTATATACTCAGTCTAAGTATGGTGGCGTATGCTTTTTTCTCTGGCGCAAGCTCTATGTTTTTATTGACATTTATACTCATATTTATAGCCTCTCATGCTATCGGACAAGGCGCAGTGATTTGGGTATTTATATCAGAAATATTCCCGAATAACGTAAGAGCCTACGGTCAAGCTTTTGGATCTGGAACTCATTGGGTATTTGCAGCTTTAATTACATTAGTAACGCCGATTTTCTTAGATGCGGATAATGGTATCTTTAAAGATAACCCTTGGCCAATATTTGCTTTCTTTGCAGTCTTTATGGTCTTACAGTTATTATTCGTGTTATTTATGATGCCGGAGACTAAAGGCAAAACCTTAGAAGAGTTAGAATTAGAATTAGTGAAACAGAATTAAATCAACAAATGAAAAATACTAAGTTAAATCATATCGTATGTTTTGGAGAGATACTGATGGATATATATCCAGATCGTAAGAAAATCGGTGGAGCACCCCTGAATGTTGCGGCACATGCATCTCAGGTAGGGTGTAAGACATCTATTATATCGGCCATAGGCAATGACTTCAATGGCAAGTTAATAGAAGCAAAGATTAAAGGCTTGGGTGTGAATACAAGCTTCGTTAATAAATTAGATGACTTCCCGACTGGTACTGTTGACGTAGTTTTAGATAGCAAAAGTTTTCCAAGTTATTCTATTAACAAGCCTGCGGCATGGGATAATATAGTTGTGAGTGAAGAGGCTAAAGCTGATGTATCTGCAGCAGATGTATTTCTCTTCGGAACCTTAGCCGCAAGGGGAGATGTCAGTAGAGAAAGTTTATTGAGCTTGATGAAGTTGTGTAAGTGCAACTTATTAGACTTAAACCTGAGGCAAGATTTTTATTCTCTTGAATTGATAGACCTACTCCTTAAAGAAAGTCAGATGCTCAAGATTAATGCTAACGAAAGGCACGTCTTAGCTGAACTGTATAATGTCTCCACTAATGATATCTGTCGCCACCTTATAAGGAAGTATGACCTCCAACTAATTATAACAACTAAAGGTGCTGATGGTGCCGAAGTAATGACCGATGGTGAGTTTCATGAGATAGATGGCATAGAGATTACGGCTATTGATTCTGTAGGCAGTGGAGATGCTTTCTTAGCAGCATTTATAAGTGCTTACCTAGATAAGAAGCCACTCGTAGAATGTCTTGAGAATGGAGGTGTGCTGGGTGCATACGTTGCGACGCAGAACGGTGCTATTCCGTTCTATGATTTTAAGTCTATAAAGAAGAAATATAATGTTTTGTCTTAGTGCTTTTATCGCATTAATGGTGACGTCTCAGTAGCTTACTCTAATCCAAGTTGTTTTCTCATTGCTCTACCTTCATTGCTATTCTGAGCCCAGTATGCTGTTTTAATTTGATGCGATCTTACAGCAGTAGTTGCTGGAATGTTTCCTGACTTAGAGCTTTCTGTCCACGCTATGATGTGGTAAGGGAATTCTGATTCATAGATAATCTCTAATGCTCTATCGATATCACTGTATTCTATGGTGTACTTAGAAAGTAATTTGTCAGATATAGATTCGTCTTGATATGAAGTTGTATTGCCGTATGCTTTTTGGCTTTTTGTGGGTAAGTGTTTCAGTCTTAGGTATTGTGTGCCTGGGATGATATTGACTTCTCCTTGCGGAAGTGTATTAGGATTAAGTCTGATAGTGGTCCATAACCCATCTTCTGTAAGTGCTCCTTTAATGTAGGATTCAGTATCTCCCTCATTTTGGAAATAAGAAAATACTTTAGAGTTATAACCTTGTCCATCTAGATTTAATTGCGAGAAGGTATGTCCACACCACTCTTGAGTCGTTGTATTAATCTTTATAGTCTTCTCTGCGGTATTTGTGGGTGAGAATATGGAAGTCATTATAGAGTATGGGTAGATGCCTGTAAGAAACTTCTTAGTCATATTAAGCTTAAGGATAGGGGCAACATTGGTTCTGTCGCCACCTTCATATTTAACTTGCTTATCTGTTCTGAATTCTTCAGTTACAAAAATCAAAACAGCATCTCCTTCATGCACTTCGCTATATCGGGATTGCTTGAGATCATATCGAGTTATTTCTGCAGTGCCGTCATACCAGTATCTATTAAATTGATCACTTACTTCAGGAATAGCCTTAGTGGTCTGGCTATCTAAAGTCCCACAGCTCACAATAAAAAATAGGATAGAGATAAAGAGGATGTGTGCAGTTAAAGTTTTCATATGATAAGTATTATATTGCTTAGATTAACAGAACGTTTTATCTTGATAATCGTTTTATTTACAGAGATAATTTTTATTCTTTCTTTAAGTAGCCTTACAGTAAGGCCAAGTTTAGTAATGTATGCAATAACCTATTAGCTTATGCTCAATATCCCCGATAGTCCATATCCGAGAATCGTAATTATAGGCGCCGGATTCGCAGGTATTAACCTGGCCAAGCGTCTGTCTAAGGAGCACTTCCAAGTAGTCTTATTGGATAAGAATAACTATCACCAGTTTCAGCCATTATTGTATCAGGTTGCGATGGCTGGGCTTGAGCCAAGTTCCATAGTCTTTCCATTACGCAAGATTTTTCAGAAGCGTAAGGATGTCCATATTCGTATCACAGAGGTGACTGAGATTATGACAGACAGTAAGACAATAGAGACCACTTTGGGTAGTATATATTATGATAAGCTCATAATCGCTACTGGAGCAACGACTAATTATTATGGAGATGATGATCTCAAGCGAGACACTTATCCTATGAAGTCGCTCGATGATGCATTAGCATTACGTAATGCGATACTGACGGATCTCGAGCTGGCACTTACAGAGCCTGATTTTGAGACGCGACAAGGTTATATAGATATTGTCATTGTAGGTGGTGGCGCTACAGGCGTCGAGTTAGCGGGGGCATTAGCTGAGATGAAGAAGTACATACTACCTAAAGATTATATCGAGCTCAATGAGCAGGAGGTAGATATTCACCTTCTACAAGGCGGCTCCGACCTACTCATGGGGATGTCTGAGAAGTCACAACGAAAGTCATTAGCATATCTCACTAAGATGGGTGTCAAAGTAGGATTAGGTAAGCGAGTAGTTTCTTACAAAAATAATATCGTAACTACTGATGACGGAGAGACAATACATGCTCATAAGGTGATATGGGCAGCAGGTATCACAGGTAATCTTATACCAGGATTAGACCATTATTCTACAGAACATGGACAGCGCTATAACGTCGATCAATATAATCAGATTATTGGGTTAGAAGATGTATATGCCATAGGGGACATCGCTTTTATGTCCTCAGATAAATCGCCGAGAGGACATGCTCAGGTGGCACAAGTTGCTATACAGCAAGGTATAAATTTAGCTAAGAATCTCTGTTCTGGCAAGCCGAAGCCTTTTCATTATAAGGACTATGGATCGATGGCGACTATAGGAAGAAATAAAGCCGTTGCCGATCTTGTCAGATTCAGCACGGCTGGTTTTTTTGCTTGGGTGATGTGGTTGTTTGTACATCTCGTATCTCTCATAGGATTCAGAAATAAGGTCATCGTTGTATTAAACTGGTTCTGGAATTATATAACTTATGATCAATCCCTAAGAGTCATTATAGGAGGTAAGGAAAAAGAGAAGTAGGATTGTAGTTCAGTTAGGGACTTATGCTGATAACATAAATTCAAGTATTATAGACAAACTCAAAACGCATTTAAAAAAAAATTTATGAAGTTAATTGATATTCTTACAGATTTTTTTTTACACATCAGAGAACAAACTAAAGATATAAATCCTGAGAGTATTTTTTCTTGATGATGGGTATGAAAGATATCATGGAAAAAAATAGGAGAACTAATTGAGGACATAAAGATTGATGAACAGTCTCTTCAAGTTTGGCCTTTGCACATCTAATGGCAATAAGATCTTAAATTTACTCCACAATAACTTTAATAATGATGTAATAATTAATTGCAATCTCAATGCGTTACTTTCCTACAAGTTCTGTCCATACTTTTAGAGATTTTTCATACCTTAATGTTTGTAATGGATAAGCAGCCTTACCTTGTTTAGTAGGGTCCATCTGGAGAATATGCGGAATTCTAATAAACATACTTTCCTTTGTGTTATCCATAAGTTACACAGAAGACAAAGTTCTGATATAAATTAAAAAAAATTAATTATATGAAAGACAATAAAATTTATCCAAAATCCTTTTCTCATATCGGTATTACAGTTCCTAATATAAACGAGGCTGTAAAATTCTATTCAGAAGTAATGGGATGGTACATCATTGTGGAGCCATCTAAAATTAAAAAAGATAAAGATACCGCAATCGGACAAATGTGCATTGATGTTTTCGGAAATGATTGGAATGAATTTGAGATTGCTCATCTGGCCACTTCGGATGGAACTGGAATTGAATTGTTTTGCTTTCCGAACGGTATAAAAAAAGCACCTGAATTTAATCCATTTAATACAGGACTATTTCATTTCTGCGTGCAAGATCCAAATATCGATGAACTCATTGAGAAAATTGTATCCTATGGCGGAAAACAAAGAATGCCAATTAGAGAATATTTTCCGAAAGAAAAACCTTTCAAAATGTGCTATGTGGAAGACCCATTTGGAATTGTATTTGAAATATATACTCACAGTTACGAGATGACATATTCGCCAAATGCATACACAGACTAAAACCATTGGTAATATTAAATACTAAAACGGCCCTAAGATTTTTAATAAAAAAAAAGACTGGGTTAAGAAAAGCTCTTGACCCAGTCAACATTCTTGAAGCCAACTGCATTATTGCTTAGAAGTTGCTCCTCAGCAGAACTTCTGTCCGCTTATGCAATCGATTTAAAATTGAAATAAAAATTATTTAGTA
>ENA-ORXT01003693-ORXT01003693.1-marine-metagenome-genome-assembly--contig:-NODE-3693-length-16569-cov-2.910684_pt1 | contig 16569 bp, 17 predicted proteins | sample MGYA00237868_ERZ511482 | MGnify/ENA metagenome assembly ERZ511482 | reverse complement strand
TCCGACCGTAACCATGATCGCAAATACAATCGACAGCCGGAAGCCATAGATGATCCGCGCGGTGACGTCGCGCTTGGTATCGTCGGTGCCAAGCCAGTTGGTTTCCGACGGCGGCGCGGGAGCGACACCGGGGACATCAACGATTGTGTTGAACGAATACGGGATCACGGGCCAGATCATCCAGCCCTTTTGGAAGCCTTCGATATCAAGGGCGATGTCGTTGTCCACAGCCTCGATCAGGCTTTCGGGGGTGTCGAAGCATTCGACCAAGCCACCTGTCACAATCAGGCATTTGACCTCTATATCGGAATAACCCGCTTCGGTCGGGAAATCGCCGCCAAAGTCTTTTTCAGAATAAAACGACATGATCGGCGCGCGAATTTCACCGCGGTACGACACAAGGATCGGTTTGTCGTTGGCGATAAATTCAGCGAACAACGACAGGATGAACAGCACCGAAAATATCCAAAGCGACCAAACAGCGCGGCGGTTCTTTTTGAAGTTCCGTACACGGCGCTGGTTGAGCGGCGACAGCCATTTTCGCTTGGGTGTTGGCATAGTGGTGTCGGTCATCCGCGCCCCTCGAAGTCGATGCGTGGGTCGATAAAGACATAAGTGATGTCGGTGATGATCCCGATCACAAGGCCCATTAGCGAGAACGCGAATAGCGTGCCGAATACGACAGGGTAATCGCGGGCAACCGCGGCCTCGAACCCGAGGCGCCCTAACCCGTCAAGCGAAAACAGCGTCTCGATAATCAGCGAGCCGCCAAAGAATACGCCGATGAACAATGCGGGGAAACCCGAAATGACGATCAACATCGCGTTGCGGAAAACATGGCCGTACAGGATACGGCGTTCTGTCAGACCCTTAGCTTTGGCTGTGATCACATATTGTTTTTTGATCTCGTCCAAAAAACTGTTCTTGGTCAACAGCGTCAATGTCGCAAACGCGGAAATTGTCGATGCTGCGACTGGCAAGGCGATGTGCCACAGGTAATCAAGAACCTTTTGGATCGCATTTAAATCGGCAAAATTGTCTGATGTCAGCCCGCGCAACGGGAAGATACGCCAGTATGACCCGCCTGCAAACAACACGATCAACAGGATCGCAAACAGAAAGCCGGGGATCGCGTAAAGCACAATGATCAGCCCGCTGGTCCATGTATCAAACGGCGACCCGTCGCGGATGGCTTTCTTGATGCCCAGCGGAATAGAGATGAAATAGGCAATCAATGTGGACCAAAGTCCGAGCGTGATCGACACGGGCATCTTTTCCATGACCAGATCGAACACGCTGATCGAGCGGAAATAGCTTTCGCCAAAATCGAAGCGCACGTAGTTCCACATCATCGTCAGGAACCGTTCGAGCGGTGGTTTATCAAAGCCAAACTCGCGTTCCAATTCTTCGATAAATTCTTGCGGCAGACCGCGCCCGCCAATGTAGTCTGTGTCGTTGCTTTCGCTTAATTCCGACCCGCCGCCATTGATCGATTCGAAGACATCGCCTTCGCCTTCCATCTGCGCAATAATTTGCTCAATCGGGCCACCCGGCACGAATTGCGTCAGCGCAAAGTTGATGATCATGATCCCCAGCAACGTGGGGATCACCAACAACAAACGTCGTAGAATATAGGCGCCCATCAGCGTGTCCGACGTACGCGGTTACTGAAACGCACCGGCGGCCTTGAGGCGTTCGGCAGCGTCAGCATCGTACCACCAAAAGTCCATCTCGCCGCGTGCAAGCGGTGGAAGCGGGTCTGGATACCGGTACATATCGTAGTATGCGACGGTGTGAACGTCTTTGTACCACTGCGGGATCCAGAAACTTTCAGAGCGTAAAACACGATCAAGCGCGTGGGTTCCGGTTGCAAGGTCTTCCAGTGTAGACGCCGCGATGATGCTTTCCATGATCACATCAACTGCGGGGTTACGCAGTCGCATCAAATTGCGCGAGCTGTCATCTGCCGTTTCAGACCCGTACCATTGGCGCAGGCCAACACCCGGTTCAACCGTCATGCCAAACGTGTGGTTTACAATATCATAGTCGCCAGACCGCGTGCGGTCGACGTATTGCGAGGTATCGACACGGTCAAGTTTCGCATCAACACCAAGCCGTTGCAGGTTTTCAACGATGGGGTTCACGATCCGGTCAAACGCAGGCGAACGCTGAAGGAACGACACAGAAAGCACTTCGCCGTCTTTGCTGCGCACACCGTTTTCACCTGCGATCCAACCCGCTTCGTCCAAAAGGGCTGACGCGCGGCGTAGATTTCCGCGATCCAATGCGCGGTCTGCACTGGATGACGCTGTGGCCATGCGCGGTTCTGACGTCAGGATCGCTGCATCCAGCAGGCCGTCGTCAACCAATGGCTGCAAGATTGCGATCTCGGCCGCTGTTGGTAGCCCGCGTGCTTCGAGGTCTGAATTTTCCCAAAACGAGTTGACCCGTTCGTAAAGCCCGAAGAACAACGATTTGTTGGACCATTCGAAGTTGAACATCATGCCAATCGCTTCGCGGACGCGGCGGTCTTGGAAACGTGGTTTGTCTAGGTTGAAGATAAATGATTGTGCCGTTCCGATGTTGCCGTTTGGCAGTTCGGCTTTGATGACATACCCGCTTTCAAGCGCTGGAAAATTATACCCCGTTGCCCACTCTTTCGAGGAGTTTTCAGCACGGAATGTGTACGCGCCCGACTTGAAACCTTCGAATGCAGCAGAGCTGTCTGCAAAATATTCAACGCGGATGGTTTCAAAGTTATTGCGGCCTATGTTGATCGGAAGATCTGCGCCCCACCAGTTTGGGTCACGCTTGTACACCAGACGGCGGCCGATATCGAAGCTGTCTAAAAGATACGGACCCGTCCCCAAGAACGGCACATCCGATGCTTCGTCCAAGCGCACTTCGTTCTTTTCGAACCACGCCTTTGAAAACACGCGTGTTCCGCCGGCAATCCCAAGAATATCGCGGCGCGGGGCCTCGTCTGTAAACGTGAACTTGACCCTGTAAGTATCCAAAAGCTCTACACTTTCGATAAAGCCTTCGATGATGTTGCGATATTCGGAAATGCCTTGTTCGCCATACATATCAAACGTGAATTTGAAGTCTTCGGCGGTCATCGGGGTGCCATCGGAAAAATATACGTCTTGGCGCATATTAAAGATTACCCAGTCGCGGCTGTCGGGGTATTCAATCGTCTCGCACAGATAGCAGTACGTGCCATATGGATCATCCGCTGTTGCGGTAAACACAGGTTCTTGCGGCAATGTCGCCAAAGCGGCCACAACGCCTTTGCGCGATGACGGATTAAAACTGTCAAAGGTGCCTGGCGCCCACTGCGAAATCTCTCCGCCTTTGGGGGCGTCGGGGTTCACATAATCCAGATGGACAAAGTCTGCCGCGTATTTCAATTCGCCAAAATTGGTGAAGCCATGAGCAACCGTGATATTTTCATGGCTTTCGGCAAATACGTCTTGCGCTGCCAATGTCGCGCCAACGGCAAGAACAGATCCAAGTATCCACGTCTTCCAATGCATGTCTTGCGTGTTCACTTGCTTGGCTTGGGTCCGTGCTTGCGTGTTCTTTGGCATCTGTATCTCCGTTTATGGCGTCAGATTAATACGTCGTTAACCTTAAGATGAAGCTAACGACGCATGAAGCAAATTTTCAAGTTGAGTTTACGTGATCACGTCGTGATCTGTGCGAATTTCACCCCCAAAAACCAAAAAGGGCCGCGCTTTATCAAAAGCACGACCCAAATTTACCGATTTCAAAAAGATTAGTCGTCGACCGAGTCGAGATACGCAATCAAATCAGCGCGATCTTCTGCTTTTGGCAAACCGTTAAACGACATCGTCGTACCGCGGGCGTATGTGCTTGGCTTTTCGAGGAAATCAAACAATTCTTCAACGGTCCAGATATCTGCTGCCGCTGACAAAACGCCAGAATATGCGCCAAAGCTTTCGACGCCACCGACTTCTCTTCCGACGACGCCGTAAAGATGTGGGCCAGTGCCGTTTTCACCGTCATTAACGACATGACATCCTGTGCATTTGCGAAAGACGTCTTCGCCGTCTTCAACGCTTGCGTCCAGCATCAAGGCTGCAATGTCGATTTCGACAATCTCTTCGACTTCGCCTGTTTCAGGAACTTCGATTGAATATGCTTGGGCGTGGTCATCACCATGTCCACCGCCACTGTGATAGATTGATTCTGCGACCCAAGAGCCCAGAAGAAAAATCAACAAAGAGCCGCAGACGCTGCCCAATACTTTCGTTAATGTCATTGTGTCGAACATGTCGCGTTCCATTCCGTTCGCTTGGTTGGCTTCATCTACCCGTTTCCACCAACGGGTTGCAAGCTATAGTGCCGCGACGAATTGCCCAATTTCGGGTATGATCGCGTAAATTATGTAAAGAAGACTGAACGATGCTCGGAAAAATTGCATTTCAAGGCGAGCTTGGGGCTTATGGTCACGAAGCTTGCATCAGCGCGCGACCGGATTTTGAGCCGATACCGTGTGCGACATTTGTGGACGCGATCGAGGCTGTCCGCAAAGGTGACGCCGATCTGGGGATGATCGCGGTTGAGAATTCGACCTATGGCCGCGTCGCGGATGTGCACTCGCTGCTACCCGAAAGCGGCCTGCATGTTGTTGACGAGCAGTTTGTGCGCGTTCACGTCAACCTTTTAGCAAAACCCGGCACAAAGCTTGATCAAATCAACCGCGCGATGGGGCATGTTGTGATCTTGCCGCAATGCGCGATGTTTTTGCGCGAACACGGGATCACGGGCGAAATTAGCACCGATAATGCCAAAGCAGCGCGTGATGTCGCCGAAGGCAATGATGTCACTGTCGGCGCGCTTGCGTCACAGCTTGCAGCGGAAATCTACGGACTTGATGTGGTCGGACGCCATATCGAAGACCACGCACGCAACACGACGCGATTTTTGGTGATGGCGCGCACGCCAGACTATAAAAAGCGCGGCAAACACGGGATGATGACAAGCCTTGTGTTTCGGGTACGCAATATTCCGGCGGCTTTGTACAAGGCCATGGGTGGGTTTGCGACCAATGGCGTCAATATGATCAAGTTAGAAAGTTACATGGTTGGCGGACAGTTTACCGCAACCCAGTTCTATGCAGAAATCGAAGGCCACCCCGATGACCGCAATGTGCAGTTGGCGCTGGAAGAGCTGGATTATTTTACCGACCATTTACAGATGATGGGCGTTTATCCGTCAGCCGCACGGCGTCACGAAAAGATCACAGACTAGCTGGTACGGCGATAGCGGTCTTCAATCGCTTCTGCCTGTTCAGCAATCCGTGATTTGAAACGTTTGGTCAGCGTGTTTTTCGCCAACTTTAAGGATTGTAGCAACAAACGCGCTGACAGCGTCTTTGCAGACAAATCGATTGATACTGCGATCCGCGTGCGATGCGGCGATAAAGGCATCAGTTCGACATTCGTGACACCGTCAATGCCAGCAGCACCAGTATCAACAACCAACGCATTGGGCGGATCAAACGTCGAAATCGTTGCGCGCATTTCGCGATCTTTTCCGCGAAATTGAAACGCGACGTCCCATGCAGACCCAAGCTGGACCGGCCCTTGATCGACACGGCGCACTTCTGCGCCACGGCGCAACGCTTGGCGTTCGAACGCGCTAAAGTCGGTCACGGCTGCAAAGACGTGATCAATGGGAGCTTCTATATCCTCGCGGGTCGAAAATTTCATGTCGTTTGCCTGTATTTGCCACGTTATGTGATCAGTTATCCGAACTTTGCGTTAATCAAGCCTGTCTGCAAGCCAATTTTCCAGCAAAAAGTGTGCGATCGCACCTTTGCGCGCAGGCAATATTGTCGGGTGCTGGCCTGAAAACGAAAGCGCCATGTCCTCGCGGGTGACCCATAAGGCATCTTCGATTTCGACGGGATCAATGGTGATGTCCGTAGATACCGCCTCTCCTGCGCAACCCAACATCAATGACGCCGGAAAGGCCCATGGCTGGCTTGCAAGATAGCGAACCGCGCCCACTTGGACATTGGTTTCTTCCAGAACTTCGCGGCGCACGGCAGCTTCAAGCGTTTCACCAGGTTCAACGAACCCTGCAAGCAACGAGTACATGCCATCGGGCCACCCCGGGGAACGCCCCAAAAGCACGGAATTACCGTGTGTGATCAACATAATCACAACGGGATCAGTACGCGGATAATGTTGTGCAAAACAGGACGTGCAATCTCGTTGCCAACCACCCATTGCGCAGTGGTTTTGCGACCCACATGCCGCGCAATATTTGTGACTTTTGTGCCAGTGCTGCACCGCTTTTGCCGTGGCTGCCGATTCTGCATCGCGCGGTGTCAGACGTGTCATAATTGCGCGAAGCTCGGCAAACTTCTGGCCATTCGCAAGTGCAGGGTGGCTTTGTTCTGACGGGTCAAGGAACGTGTTCAACGTCGCGTCGTCAAGATCGTCGGGGATCCAGTCCGATAGGTCAGCTGCAAACGTAAGGGTGCCATCGTCACGGCCCAAAAAGATCACGTCAGGCTTGGCGTCGGCCATGACCGGATGGTCAAACGGAACCCGCACCAGCGCATCGCCAAGGATCATGGGTTTGCCGCGCCACAACAAGATCATGCGCGAGGCCGCATCGGTCTTTAACGTGTCAGCTTGCGCGCGCAGGTCTGCCGCACGGTCCAGCGCCGACCCGCCAAATGTCACTGTTTCTGCAATTTTCATGTGGCACGCATGCCATGGACCCAGCGGCAGCGCAATTCCTTCACGATTTGTTAACCTTAAAGACGTGAATTAATCAATGTTACCAGTGTGTGAATATGTGCATGGGAAGAATTCTTGTCAGCGACAAAATTACGTTTAATAGAAACCACCGATTTGCACATGCAACTGTCGGGCTACGACTATTTGCGCGACAAGCCCAACCCAGATCGTGGACTTGCGCGCCTTGCGCCAAAAATCTTGGCGTTACGCAACGAAGGTATTCAAAGCCTGCTGCTTGATAACGGGGATTTCCTGCAAGGCACGCCCTTAGCGGACACCGTGATGGACAACCTGCGCAGAGGAATCCCACATCCGATGATCGCGGCGCTGAATGCTTTGAAGTATGATGCGCTGACGCTGGGCAACCATGAATTTGACTATGGTCTTGATGATCTGGCGCTTGCCATAAACGATTGCGATATGCCTGTGGTATCTGCAAACGTACGCACCAGCCCCACAACAAATCTGATGAAGCCTTGGACGATCATTCCACGTCAGATGATGTGTGACGACGGCACCATGCGTAAACTGACAGTTGGCATTATAGGGTTCGTCACGCCACAGATCAGCGAATGGAACAGGCACCTTTTAGACGATAAAATCATCACAGATGACATCGTGAATGCCGCAAAGACACATCTGGGGGCCATGCGGCGCGCAGGCGCAGATATTGTCGTCGGATTGTGTCATGCGGGGCTAGAGGCTGTGACCCATACGCCGCGCATGGAAAACGCCGCCGCACCGCTGGCAGCTTTGCTGGGCATTGATGTTGTCCTTGCAGGTCACACGCATAATTTCTTTCCTGGCGATATGTTTCCACAATCGGCTGTGATCGACACCAAGACCGCGCAAGTTTACGGCAAACCTTTTGTTATGGCCGGATTTGAAGGGCTGGCACTGGGCGTGATCGACCTTGAATTAGATTGGAACGGCGACAAGTGGGCGATAACGGGCCATGATACAGGGTTGATTTACGCAAGCGACATTCCCGAAGAACATGACCACCCTCACTCGAAAGCTATCATAAAGAGCATCGCAGCACCGCATCAGATTACCCGCGAAAAGATGCGCACTGTCATCGCGCATACGCAAGATCCGCTTAGCAGTCATTTTACAATGGTCGGCGTTGATCCAACGCTAAGTTTGGTCGCGCATGCCCACATGCATCATGCACAAAAAATGCTCGCTGAAGAATCGTTCTGCGACATTCCCATTCTGGGATCAGTCGCGTCGTTCTGTGCAGGCGGCCACGGTGGGCCAGAGAACTTTATCAACCTTGAAAAAGGCGCGATTGCCAATCGTGATGTGGGTGCCATGGCACCTTTTAATAACCCGATCTGCGCTGTTATTCGGCGTGGCTGGCAAATCCGGCGTTGGTTGGAATATGCCGCTGGATATTTTTTGCAAATCAAGCCCGGGGTTGGATCGCAACCGCTTATCTGCCCGCGTTTTCCGTCCTATCATTTCGATTGGCTTGTTGGCCTGACATACGCATTCGACCTGACAGCGCCTGCGCAATTTGACCACCTTGGCAATACTTGCGATGCTGACGCTGTTCGCGTCAAGGACCTGTGTTATAAGGGGCTAAGCGTTCAAGATGATGATTTGTTTGTCGTCGCTGCAAGCGTTTACCGCGCACATGGCGGTGGTGGTTTGGGTGCAATTCAATCGCAAGACATTCTTCAGACAAGCCACACCGGCGCCGGAGATATTTTATCGACCTATCTGGCAAATTCAAGCGGCATTATTGCGCCACCTTCGCCCGTATGGGACTTTACGCCCATCAAAGACGCCCGCGGCGTATTCCGCACCAGCCCGAATGCGCGTCACGGCACAATTCCACCGTCCGTCACCCGTCTCGCCGATACCCCTGACGGCTTTGACGCATACGCTATTGCATTCTGAGCACTTGCACGATCACGCTTTGCGTCTTATGTCTTGACTTGAGAGGTTGGCGCGGGCGAGTGCCTCGCCAACCTGGTCAGATCCGGAAGGAAGCAGCCACAACGAGCCCCACTTGGGTCGATGTCCAGCCTCTCACCTTTGAACGCAGCTTAGTGCTGTATGACGCCTATTTGCAAAAGGAGGGCTGCAATGATTGTTTCAACACCCCTTCCGGTCCGGGCGTCCTAGAAAAATTGGTACAGTCCGCACTGGAAAATCTGGCCCGCACGTCGCGTGGCTTTTTATTTCTTATGCAATGAGGGCAGCCCATTGACCAACCCCACACTGAATGACCTTGGCTGGACAAATTTCTATGTCCAGCAACTTGAATTAGACGAAATCGGCTTTGCAATTCCGACGCGTATATCAGCCGTACATCGCAAATCTGTCGCGGGCTTATCCGCGAACGGCCCACGTGATTTGACGCTGGCAACCGATACCTCTGCGGGGCAGATCGCCGTCGGTGATTGGGTGCTGGCTCATCCGGATGAAAGCCGTGTTTTGCGCCGTCTTGACCGCCAGACAATTCTGCAACGCGGCAACGATTACCACCACGGCGAGCGGCAGTTGATTGCGGCGAACCTTGATACGTTATTTATCACCACGTCGTGTAATGCAGATTTCAATGTCGCACGCTTGGAAAGATACTTGGCGCTTGCGCATGATGCAGACATTACACCTGTCATTTTGCTGACCAAAGCTGACCAAGCTGATGATCCGGCGCACTACACAAATGCCGCTCAAGCATTGGGGCGCGACCTATCGGTTGTCACGCTCGACGCCACGTCAGACACCGTCGGGATGCATTTGACCCCCTGGTGCGGTGCGGGTCAAACGGTGGCTCTAGCAGGGTCGTCGGGTGTCGGGAAAACAACTCTGGCCAACGCGCTGACGGGTAGTAATGCCGAAACCCAAGGCATTCGCGAAGACGACGCGCGTGGCCGTCATACCACCACAAGCCGCAGCCTGCACCGTATTCCGAACGGTGGATGGTTGATCGACACGCCCGGCATGCGCGGTTTAGGCGTGGCTGACGTATCTTACGGAATCGCTGCGACCTTTCCTGAAATCAGCGAGCTTGTTGACGATTGCAAATTCCGCGATTGCAAACATGCCAACGAACCCGGCTGTGCTGTCCAAGCCGCCATTGCACGCGGCGACGTGCAACCTGACCGGTTGCAGCGTTACCAAAAGCTGCAACACGAAGACTTGGTCGCGACAGAGACGCTTGCGCAAAACCGGCAACGGATGAAGAAATTCACCAGAAATGTCAAAGGTGCTATGGCAAAGAAGCGGCGGTAGCCCACGCAAGTTGCGCCTTTGTTTCAACAGCACAAGGCCGCACATGGCGCAGCCGTGTAAGCGCCGCATCAGGTGCCTCGCCCATAGCGATCATCAACCGCAAAACCGCCATACCGGACCGCCCGCAGCCACCTTTGCAATGGATCAAGACCCTGCCTTTTGCGGACAACACAGTCAGCAGTTGGTTATGGATCACGCCCCAATCCGCGTCCGCGAATGGCACGCCAAAGTCAACGACAGGGCATTGCAGCCATGCAAACGCAGCAACGCGCAAAGCATCAGCCATTTCGTGCGGCATCTCTGCGGGTTGGGTCATCGTCAAAACGGCGTCAGGCGTCCATGCCACAACGTCAGCAATATTCACGGGCATTGGCGACAGGGCCAGCACGCCTTGACCAACGGGCAATTCATAAATTGAAAATGTCATATGACCCCCATGTGGTGTGCGCTTCGCACTCAAAGCCCGAAATGCCCCATGTTGCAAGGTGGACGTTAGCCCGCGACACCCTTAGTCTGACCGCGTACTGATTCAGAAAGCCAGCATGTCAGATCAACCTGCATACCAAGTTCTTGCCCGCAAATACCGCCCCGAGACGTTTGTCGATTTGGTCGGCCAAGATGCAATGGTGCGCACGCTGAAAAACGCGTTTGACGCAGACCGTATCGCGTCGGCATTCATTATGACGGGCATTCGTGGCACAGGCAAAACCACGACGGCGCGCATCATCGCGAAGGGCATGAATTGCATCGGTCCAGACGGTAATGGTGACCCGACGACCGAACCTTGCGGCGTATGCGAACATTGCACGGCGATCATGGAAGGCCGTCATGTCGATGTGATGGAAATGGACGCTGCCAGTCGCACAGGCGTCGGCGATATTCGCGAGATTATTGATAGCGTGCATTACCGTGCCGCCTCTGCACGCTACAAAATCTACATCATCGACGAAGTTCACATGCTGTCTAAAAATGCGTTTAATGCGCTTTTGAAGACGCTTGAAGAACCCCCAGCGCATGTCAAATTCATCTTTGCAACAACCGAAATCCGCCAAGTTCCGGTGACCGTTCTTTCGCGGTGCCAACGCTTCGATCTGCGGCGTATCGAACCAGAAGTCATGATTGCATTGATGCAAAAAATCGCATCAGCCGAAGGCGCACAAATCGCCGAAGACGCGCTCGCTTTGATTACGCGCGCGGCTGAAGGGTCCGCGCGTGATGCGACATCTTTGTTGGACCAGGCGATTAGCCACGGTGCGGGTGAAACCACTGCTGATCAAGTTCGTGCAATGCTGGGCCTTGCTGACCGTGGCCGCGTGCTGGACCTCTTTGACATGATATTGCGCGGTGACGCCGCAGGTGCGCTCACTGAACTATCCGCGCAATACGCCGACGGGGCCGACCCGTTGGCCGTCTTGCGTGATCTGGCCGAAGTCACGCACTGGGTGAGCGTGATAAAAATCACCCCCGATGCAGCGGAAGACCCGACAATCAGCCCTGACGAGCGCACGCGCGGTCAGGCAATGGCCAGCGATCTGCCAATGCGGGTTATGTCGCGCATGTGGCAAATGCTGCTTAAAGCGCTTGAAGAAGTGTCAATGGCACCCAACGCAATGATGGCCGCCGAAATGGCTGTAATCCGTTTGACCCACGTCGCCGACCTGCCAACACCGGACGAATTAATTCGCAAGTTGCAAGACAGCACGCCACCCACCGGCGCGGGGCCTTCATCAGGTAGCAAGCCGACACCTTCTGCCGGTGCGATAACGGCGGTGGCGCAAACACCTGTCACGACACATAACAATAGCGGACCATCCGCATCTACGGCGCAATTGGCAACAGCGGTTGCGACAGATGCTCTCGCGCATTACGCGCGGTTCGAAGACGTCGTGAACTTGATCCGTCATCAAAGAGATGTAAAATTATTGGTGGAAGTTGAAACTGGTCTGCGTATCGTCAACTATCAACCGGGCCGGATCGAGGTGAACCCGACCGATAAAGCATCCCATGATTTGATCGGCCGATTAGGATCACGTCTGCAAGCATGGACTGGAAATCGCTGGGCAATCACTGTCGTAAGCGACGGCGGCGCGCCAACAATCGCCGAAGTCCGCGACGCAGCCGAAAATGCACTTCGGGAAAAAGCCCAAGCGCACCCTTTGGTCCAAGCTGTTATTGCTGCTTTCCCCAAAGCAAAAATCACCAAGATCAGTACAGATGCTGAAAAAGAAAGCGATGCATTCGAAGATGCTTTGCCGGAAGTTGATGATGAATGGGATCCCTTCGACGAAGACGAGCCCACCCCTTGATCGACACCTCACCAACACGTATCTGGAAGACGAACAGTTAGGAGAATTCAAAATGCTCAAAGGTCTCGGTGGCCTTGGCGATATGGCCAAGATGATGAAAACCGCGCAAGAAATGCAGGGCAAAATGGCCCAGATGCAAGAAGACATGGACAGCATCATGGTAACCGGTGAAAGCGGCGCGGGCTTGGTCAAAGCAGTCGCAACCGCAAAGGGAGAGTTGAAGTCCCTCGACATAGACCCAAGCATTTTTGACCCGAATGAAAAGGAAGTCGTTGAAGACCTGATCCTCGCAGCGATCAAAGACGCACAATCAAAGGCACAAGAACGTAGCCAATCCGAAATGGCAAAAATGACGGAAGGCCTTGGCCTGCCACCCGGCATGAACCTCCCCTTCGGATGATCCACGCCCCGCATCATCTTGCCTTAAATATCCCCGCCGGAGGCAGCGCCCGTCGCAAGGCGGGCGCGCTTTGTTATGTCAAACGGCACTGACGATCTTGATACGCTTATTGCGCTGATGGCCAAGCTTCCTGGTCTTGGCCCGCGTTCGGCGCGCCGCGCCGTGCTGCACCTGATCAAAAAGCGCAGCCTACAATTAATGCCGCTGGCAGAAGCGATGCACCGCGTCGGCGCCACTGCGCGTGAATGCCTCAATTGTGGCAACATCTGCACAACAGATGTCTGCGATATCTGCACCGCAGAAAAACGCAACATCGGCCAGATATGTGTTGTAGAAGACGTGGCCGACCTTTGGGCAATGGAACGTGCCCGTGTCTTTAAGGGACGTTATCATGTCCTTGGCGGCACATTGTCGGCAATCGACGCGGTTGGCCCCGACGAATTACGTATTCCAAGATTGATTGACCGGATCAAAAGCGAAAGTGTGAACGAGGTTATTCTTGCACTCGGGGCCACAATCGACGGGCATACCACCGCCCATTACATCGCAGACCAATTACCAGACGTCACTGTGACGTCGCTTGCGCAAGGTGTTCCTGTTGGCGGCGAACTTGATTATCTTGACGACGGGACAATCACCGCAGCACTTAACGCGCGCAAAGCGCTTTAACGCAAAAGCCCCCGGCGCAAAGGCCGGGGGCTTTCGAATGTTTATTCTTTGTCGTCCTTATCCGCGTCATCATCAGGCAGATTAAAGAAGCTTTCTGCGTCCGATACATCGCGCGTATCTTCTTCTGGCTCTTCCGCTGGCGCATCTTCTGCCAAAGTAAACGTCTCAAGACCTGCCATAGCAGACGGCATCTTTGGCTCTGGTGCCATGCCAAGCGATTGCTCTGTGCTGACCAGCTTGCGACGCTCGTCGTCAGACATCGCACTGCCTTCCTTCAGCTTCTTGGCATTGGCTTTTTGCACGGCCATGTCCAATTCGGATTGCTTACACAAACCAAGTGCAACCGGATCAATTGGATCAAGGTTATTGATATTCCAGTGCGTCCGTTCGCGGATCGCCTGAATTGTCGGCTTGGTTGTTCCCACCAGCTTGGACACCTGACCGTCTGACAATTCTGGGTGGAATTTCACCAACCAGTAAATCGATGCAGGGCGATCTTGACGCTTTGACAGCGGCGTATAGCGCGGACCACGACGCTTTTCTTCGCCTTGGGCTGCCTGATAAAACTTTAGCTTCAACTTGTGCGCGGGGCTTGCCTGCGCCTTGTCCAATTCTTCCTGCGTAAGCTGGTTGTTGGAAATCGGGTCAAAGCCCTTTACACCTGTGGCGACATCACCGTCTGCAATACCTTGCACTTCAAGCTCGTGTAGACCGCAGAAATCAGCAATCTGTTTGAACGTCAGCGTTGTGTTATCACACAGCCAGACAGCGGTGGCTTTCGCCATGATTGGTAGATCGGGCATCGCATTTCTCCATTATCAAACGACAAGCCTACCCTGTGCCCTTGAAGGGGCTGACCGTTTTCGGCCGGGTTCACATTGTCGGGGAACTTGAAGGGTATATAGTGCGCTTGCACGTTTGAGGAAAGAGCCAAAATGATCCGTCTGATCGCAACCCTATTTTTACTTGCAACGCCGCTGGCTGCACAAGAACATCGCGCAGGGGTTTTTGACTATTACGTGCTGTCATTATCGTGGTCGCCCAGTTGGTGCGCGCTCACGGGTGACGCGCGCGGATCGCCACAATGTGACGAATCCGAAGACCACGGCTGGATCTTGCATGGCCTTTGGCCGCAATACGAACGCGGCTATCCGCAAAATTGCAATTCGCCATACCGGAACCCGTCACGCAGCGACACGGGTGACATGGCAGACATTATGGGCACCTCAGGGCTTGCGTGGCATCAATGGAACAAACATGGCCGGTGTACAGACCTAGACTCAAACGATTATTTTGCGCTGTCTCGCGAGGCTTACGCGCAAATCATCCGGCCAGAGGTATTTCGAAACCTTGACCGCTCTGTCACCTTGCCCGCATCCGTGATTGAAGACGCTTTTCTCAAAGCAAACCCGACAATGGCAGCCAACCAGATCACAATTACATGCAAGGCAAACTACATCCAAGAAGCGCGCATTTGTCTGACACGGGGTCTTGAATTTCGCACCTGCGGCGCCGATGTCATCCGCGATTGCAGTCTTGATGACGCACAATTCGACCCCATTCGCTAGCGGGTACGTTATACATCACGCCCGTCAGGATATTCTGGCGGCCCCTTGATCTCGAGTGTGTTGTCAAACGGGTCGAGGATATAAAATGAATGCCCTTCGCCACGCGCACCACCGTGATGTGCCTCTCTTTTGATCACGACGTTATGCGCTGCAAGATGTGCGCGCATTTCGCCGTGATCAAACGGCGACGTCGCAATGCAGACGTGATCTACGTTGCGTCCGCCAGCGACAGGCGGCACAGCATGTGCCGCACCTTCATGCGTGGTATCCCATAAAACAATCAAAGCCGCCCCTGCCCAAACCTGTTCCATTCCCAACGCCGGGTATGAAAACCCATGCGCGCAGCCCAGAACATCTTTGTAAAAAGCCAGCGCCTTTGGCATGTCATCAACGAGGAATACAATGTGATCAATGCCGATCAAGCTAAACGGAATCGCACGGTGTGGCATATCTGGGCTCTCTTGGTTGGGCGATATATGGCCTGTATTTAGGTCACACATCGGGTCAACTCAGTTTTGCAGGCATTTCCAAACCGAGCAAGGCCACATCAGTATCCATCGCGGCCTTACCCGCCCGTTGCAATCGCAAGATCGCGACAGCACCTTCGCCACACGCAATCGTAAATCCATCAAGAACATCGCCAGCCTGACCCGCACCGTCCACAACCTCGCTTTGCAACAGTTTGACCCGTTCTCCGTTGATATCACACCACGCACCTGGAAACGGTGATAGCCCTCGGATCAGCTGATCAATCTGTACCGCAGGTAAGGTCCAATCAATACGCGCCTCGGCCTTATCAATCTTTGCAGCATAGGTGACACCATCTGACGGCTGGGTCACAGGTGTCAAATCATCCAATTGCGCCACGGCCTCAACGATCAATTTTGCGCCCAAAATTGACAGCTGATCATGCAGCTGCCCTGTTGTGATGTCGCGGCCTATCACAACCCCTTCTCTTAACAGGACAGGACCCGTATCCAAGCCCGCCTCCATTTGCATGATACAAACACCAGTGCGTTCATCGCCAGCTATAATCGCACGGTGAATCGGTGCAGCCCCGCGCCACCTTGGCAAAAGCGAAGCATGGATATTCAAACACCCGCGTACAGGCGCGTCCAGTATCGCTTGCGGTAGCAGCAGGCCATATGCCACGACAACGGCGATGTCAGCGTTTAATGCAGTAAAATCAGCCAATGCTTCTGGCGTTCGCAAACTTGCGGGATACCGCACCTCAAGCCCTAAGGTTTCGGCGCGTATCTGCACCCGGCTGGCGCGTAACTTTTTGCCCCGCCCCGCAGGTCGTGGTGGCTGGCTATAGACAGCGACCACGTCGTGACCTGCATCAACCAATGCATCCAGCACAGGTACTGAAAAATCAGGCGTCCCCATAAAGATTATGCGCATCATCTTGCTCCAAATATCCCCGCCGGAGGCTCTGCCCTAGACCAGCTTTTGCGCCCGTTTGATCAGCATTGCACGTTTGGTCCGCGACAAATGATCAAAGTACATCTTCCCGTTCAAATGATCGATCTGATGTTGTACCGACGTCGCCCAAAGGCAGACAAATTCGCGGCGATCCCACACAGCATCTTCATTTAAAT
>ENA-ORXT01003692-ORXT01003692.1-marine-metagenome-genome-assembly--contig:-NODE-3692-length-16571-cov-3.417667_pt1 | contig 16571 bp, 10 predicted proteins | sample MGYA00237868_ERZ511482 | MGnify/ENA metagenome assembly ERZ511482 | reverse complement strand
ATAATTACCCCTGGGTGCATATGACTGGCCATGGCAACGTCGTCTTCAGCGCACTGGAAGCAGAGAATCTCCGCAACTACCTCATCGCCGGTGGTTTCCTCCACATCGATGATAACTATGGTATGGACATCTACGTCAGGATTGCCCTGGAGCAAGTTTTTCCCGAACTGAAATTAATTGAACTGCCCTTCGACCATCCGGTCTACCATCAGTCGTTCGACTTCAAGTCCGGCCCACCAAAAATTCATGAGCACGACGGAGAAGCCCCGATTGGCTACGGTATCTTTTATGAAGACCGGCTGGTAGTGTATTACTCCGTCCAGAGTGATCTGGGCGATGGCTGGGAAGACGAAGCGGTACACAAAGATCCGCCGGAAATCCGGCAGGCTGCACTCCGCATGGGGGCTAACCTGGTGGAGTTTGCTTTTAAGCAGTAAATGTAGTTTTGTAGTCGGTAGTGTTGTAGGCTACCGAAATACCAAACCACAGACCTACTCCTTCAAAAGCCGCAGCAACTTCTTCTCATTCTCCATGACCTCGTAAAATTCATCAAAGCGCTTAAGTAACCGCTTTTTTGCCGAGCCGGAAAGAGTAGGGTAGTTGGCAATGAAAGCCCTGGCCTCTATTTTTTTGCTGATGAAGTGTTTGGCTCCCTGCTTAATTTCGTCGGCACTTATATCCTTTCCTAACCATTTAGGATCATAGACAGAGTTGATATTCAGGGTCTCAAAGGGGACAGCGTAGCTGGTGCCCACAAAACCGGAATAATCAAAATCGTACGGGATAGGGATGAATTTTAAGCTTCCCCTTATATTAATAAATTCAACATTGTGCAGGTTGAAAACCTGCCAGTCGGTATTCAGTACCAGGTAATTGAAGAGGCACATGTTTACGTAGGCTTCCCGCTGCAAACCTGATGTACTGGCCCGTTTGGCTTCCAGTATCCGGGCCTGATAGCGGTCGGCGAGCTGTTCCTCATCTTCCACAAACATTGCTTCAATGTGCGGATCACTTCCTTTAAGACCTTCCGATGGTTTAAGATGGATGGGGACCACCCGATGATGAAAGTCGCTGAAAATGGGGTGCATCTCATAAACGAGACGCTCCCGTTTCAAGTAGCTTTTGCCAAGCTGGCCCCGGACACATTGAAGGACACATTTGAGGTCGTTCAGCTCAGTGAAGCCCGCTGCCAGTAAGTCCCCCTTCTTGAGTTTGATTTTTAAAGAAGGGTTTTGGCACACCTCCAGGCGAGTATGCCCGCGGGTTCTGACTTTCCCCCTCAGACTAATGGTACCGAAAGGCCGCTGTATGTTTAAGGTGATGGGCTGGTAAATTTTCTTCTTCTTGTTTTTGAAGAGGCCTTTCCAGTCCGTTTCAATGCCAATCTCAACGGTGTCCCGGGTTAAATGTAAGGCATCGAAAAGAGACGACTGCGCCGGGAGAACCGTACTCAGCAGTAAGCAACAGAAGAGTATTATTCGTTCGTTCATCACCCGAAAGATAAGTGTAAATGGGAAAATGATGCGCTTGCAATACGAGCTTGAATGTATTACTGAATACATAAACGAGCTAATTCAATCTGCCTTGGCTCCCAAACCAGCATTCAGCGGACAGCCTTCAGACTTTACTTCACTGAATGCTGTCCGCTAAATGCTGAAATCCTTGACGATGAAGGTTGATTTGACAACTCCTTGTGTCTTTGGCTATACAACATGATACTTCTATGGTACCAGCCACTCCAGCCGCCACGGCTCTGAACCTTCCCGGCTGGCGTGCAATCGTTGGTTGCCTTCCCGGGAAAGATGCAGTACTTCTACTTCGGTGAGTTGGGTGATGAGTACGCCGAAGTTTACGGCGGCATAGTCAGTGGCGGAGAGTCCTCGTTGTTCCCAGTCGTCGGGGAGGCCGTCGGTAGGCTTTTCGGATGGGCTGCCGGGGGGCGTGACCGTGGCATACGCTTTGCGTGAGTGCTTTGGCAGACTGGCAAAAATGGTCCGGCTTTCCCGCTCCTCCAACCAATGAGCGTTTCCAGAAGCCGTTACCTGAAGGTGGTGGCGGGGCGACCAGAAAGTCCAGCAAACAGCATTCCGTCCAGCATTAACTGACAATGCTTTTGCGGAGCGCCGGTCCGTATAGCACCAAAGTTCGCCCTTTTCTTCCATGACTTTACGGAGAACCAGGGTGCGCGAACGCGGGTGCAGGGTAGGGGTAAGGGTGCAAAGAACGCCTAGGTTAAAGTCATGCTGCTTATCTACAGCACCTCTTTTTAGTAGCTCCCAGGATTTATTCCACAGCTTTTCGGATGTTATTCTTGATGCGTCCATAGATTGGGTAACCAAATATTAAATCAGTTAAAAAATTAAATTCTATAAAAACAATAATTATACAAATTTAATTTTAAATAAATGTCTTTTTCTTTCTAAAAGCACCTTTTTAGTATGTTATTAGAAAAAAGCAAAACCCCTTAACGCTTTGGTAACGTACCTAAACCCGTTACCTATTTCTTTTTCCTACGTCTGAAAGGTGTCTCCCGGAGGGAAACGATGCTGAATGAAGCACGATCCGGATCAGAGGCAAAAGAACAGGTTTTTCATGATATGAATATGGGTTTTAGGTGTTTTTCTAGGAGGGTACGGTCTTTGGCCGGACCCTCTCTTTTTTCGTGAACTATGCTGAGAGTTATGGATCGAAGCTCGACCTGAAATTTGATCCCGGTCTAAACTATTCAGAGCCGATAACAGGACAGAACCGGCACTGCTCTTTTAACCATCCCCTGCACCTGCGTTCAGCGCCCCATTATCCTCCAGAAATAGACCCGCTTCCGGAACTATCCCCGGCCAAAAACCGTTAGTAAATTCCGATCTCTACCACCGTATGACTTTACTACCCCGCGACACTTACGAAAAGCTGGAATTCGACAAGATTCTCCTTCTACTTGAAGAGAAGTGTACCGGCGAAATGGGCCAGAGTTTTGTCCGCAATCTGGAACCCTCGACCAGCGTCCGGGAGATCAACCGCTGGCTTGATGAAGTGGCTGAATTTAAGCAAGGTACCGATGACCGTAATATGTTCACCATCAGTACTTACGATGACGTGAGCGAAGAATTACGGATGCTCGGTATTGAGGGCTACGTGCTCAGCGAATCCGGTCTTGCGAAAATAAATGTTCTGCTTTTGCAGGCAAAAGAAATCTTCAGCTTTTTCAGCAGCGACGGCCGGCAGAGCAACTACGAAGCACTTTATGGCCTTGTTCGCCAATTGAACTACAATTACGAGCTTTCGAAGGAGATCGAACGGGTAATTGATGCAGAAGGCGTCATCCGATCCGACGCCAGCGAAGAATTGAGCCGTATCCGTCGCCTCATATTGAGCAAGCAACGTGAAGTAGAGAAAACTTTCCGGCAGGTAATTGAGAAATACCGTCGGGCGGGTTACCTGTCCGATACCGTAGAAAGTACGCGGAATGGCCGGCGGGTGCTCTCCGTTCCCTCCGAGCATAAGCGTAAAATCCGGGGCATTATTCACGATGAATCAGCGACCGGTAAAACGGCCTTCATCGAGCCGGATGCCGTGATCGGCATCAATAATGATATCTTCGACTTCCAGCAGGAGGAGAAGCGGGAGATCTACCGTATCCTGCGGGAGCTTTCCGCCAAGCTACGCCCTTACCTCGGAGACATTGAAGGTTACCGCGACCTGATTGCCTACCTGGACCTCGTACAGGCGAAGGCCACGCTGGCCCGACAACTAAAAGCGGAGCGCCCCAAGGTGGGCCACCGCCCGGCCATCGGCATCAAAGAAGGCCGCCACCCGCTGCTGTTGCTGAAAAACAAGCCCTACGGCAAAAAAACCGTTCCCTTCGACCTGAAGATGACCGGTAAAAACCGTATCCTGATGCTCTCCGGACCCAACGCCGGTGGTAAATCGATTTCGATGAAGAGCGTTGGCCTGCTGCAGCTGATGGTACAATGCGGGATGCTGGTAACCGCCGACGCAGAATCAGAAATGGGCGTGTTCAAAAAATTGTTTGCCGACATTGGCGACCAGCAGTCCATTGAAGACGATCTGTCTACCTACAGCTCCCGCCTGAAGAACGCAAAGGAATTTCTGAAAGAAGCGGACGATACTACGCTGGTCCTGATCGATGAGTTTGGTTCCGGAACGGACCCTGCTTCCGGCGGCGCTATCGCCGAGGGCATCCTTGACGGACTGAACTACCGGAAAATATTCGGAGTCATCACCACCCACTACTCCAACCTGAAGATTTATGCCTATAAAACGAAGGGCATCCTCAACGGCGGTATGCATTTCGATACGGAGACGCTGGACCCGACTTACGAGTTGAAAGTTGGTCGTCCTGGCTCCAGTTACGCCTTCGAGATTGCCACCAAATCCGGTTTGCCCGAACGGGTGATGAATTACGCCCGCAAGCGCGCCGGTAAAAATGAGCGCGCCGTTGATCAACTCCTCGTTGATCTGCAACGGGAGAAAGCGGAGTCAGAAGAGAAGCTGTCTTCACTTGCCGGGAAGCAGAAAACGCTCGATGCACTTACCCGCACCTACGAAGAATTGCACAAAAGCATGGAAGTGCGCCGCAAGCGCCTCAAGCTCGAAGCCAAGGAGCAGGCCCTGGAAGAGACGGCGAAGTACAATAAGGAGATGGAAAACCTGATCCGTAAGCTGCGTGAGGGCAAAAAGATCGAAGAAGCCAAAGAGAAAGCCAAAGAGCTGCGTGAGAAGCGCACGGAAATCAGCGAGCAAGTCAACGAGCTCGTGGAGGATATTTACTACGCCCCGTCCCCCAAAGATGAGAAGCCCATTGAGGAAGGCGACTTTGTGAAGCTGCGCGCCGGTGGCGCGACCGGTCAGGTGGAGCGCATCGATAAGAAGAGCGCTACCGTCATCGTCGGTGATCTGCGCCTGACGGTAAAACTGCGCGACCTGGAGCCGGCCAACAACCCGATGACCCTGCGCCGGGAACGAAGCGTAAGCAGTAGCCTGTCTTCCTTCGATACCTTCAGCAATAAGCTCGATGTGCGTGGCATGCGCTACGAAGAAGTACTGGCTACTACCGAAGCATTTGTAGACCGGGCACTGATGGCGGATGCCAGCCAGCTACGCATCGTACACGGAAAAGGAACGGGCACGCTGAAGCGGGCCGTCCGCCAAAAACTGGCGGAATACAACCACTCCTTTACGCTCAGTACGCCGCCGCGGGAGGCGGGGGGCGATGGGGTGACGATTGTGGAGTTGTAGTGTTTCCACGCAAAAACTTCCCCCAAAACCGGTTAATCCACCCGAACATAGTTAAATTTGTTATGTTTTAGGCCTGAATGTCTCAGGCTTTATCGCCAAATCCCAGCAACTGCCCTATTGCAGTAGCCCTGTTTTTTTCCTTACTGTATACCACTCAAAACATGAAATCATTTATCCAATCCCTCCTCGTCCTGCTTCTGCTGGCCGTGGCGGTTCCCGTCCATGCCCAGTTCCGTTCGGAGATGCGGACGGCCAACAAAGAGTATGAGCTTCAGGCTTATAATCTGGCCATCGAATCATATAAGAAGGCCCTGGCCCGCCGGCCAAACGACGTAACTGCGCTCAGTCGCATTGCGGATTCTTACCGGATGCTCAACCAGATGCAGACTGCCCACGGCTACTACCAGCAGGCGATCCGTGAGCGTAAAGTGAAAGGAAACGTATGGCTTGAGCACGCACACGTTCTGAAGGCCCTGAGCCGCTACGATGAAGCCAAGCAGTTTTACCTGGTGTACGCCCGTGACTACGACCAGGTAGTGGGCAACCACTTCGCCCAAAGCTGTGACTTCGCAAAGTCGCAGGCCAATGCGGATGCCGGGTTTACGGTGCAGTCCGCCAGTATCAACTCCCCGGTAGCGGATTTTGGCCCGTCCACGCCCTCTCCCGGTCAGCTGGTATTCAACTCCGCTCGTACTGCCGCAGGTCAGGCTTTTGACGGGCAGGCCCGTAACAAACCCTACGTAGCTGCTGTTGGCCCCGATGGTAGTCTGCAACAGGCCTTTGAACTGCAAACCGGTTACACGGATGCCGCCGGCAACGTTGGCCCGGTAAGCTACACCCCCGACGGTCGTCAGGTGATTTTCACCCGCAACAACTTTACCGCCGGCACCCGGATGATTCCGGAAGCAGGCCTAAGCCTCAACCTGATGATCGCCGAAGTAAATCAGAACGGCAACTGGGTAAATCCCCGTCCGCTACCTTTTAATGGTACTGACTTCAGCACGGGCTTCGGTACTTTCTCCGCCGATGGTAACGCCATCTACTTCGCCTCCAACCGGGCAGAAGGCTACGGTGGTTACGACATCTACCGTGCGCAGCGGCAGGGCCAGAGCTGGGAATCTATTCCGGAAAATCTTGGGACAGTAGTTAACTCCGTAGGCCACGAGATCACTCCCTTTTTCGACGGGGCCAGCCTTTTCTTCTCTTCTAACTGGCACCACGGTCTTGGTGCCTACGATGTTTTTCGCGCAGAGATGGCCAATAATCGCCCTACTACGCTCTATCACATGGGCAAGGGAATTAACTCCGATCGTGATGACCTGGGCTTCACTTATGACCCCGTTACAAGTAGCGGCTTTGTAGTTTCTAACCGCATTGGCGGCAGTGGGCAGGAAGATGTTTACCGGTTGGGCCGCGCAAGCACTAATAAAGTGCTGGTGGTTCAGTCTGCCCTCGACGGTTCCTTTATTCCCGGTGCAGCGCTTGATTTCACCGCTTGTGGAGGCCAGGTATACGCTACCGATGCCGGTGGCCGGTACGTGCTGCAGCCAACCGCTGGCTTGAGCTGTGACATTGTGATCAGCGCCAACGGTTTTCAGCCCGTTCGTATTCCGCTGCAGAGCCTGCAGCCTGACGCGCAAAACATTGTCCGGGTATCCCTGAATACTGCCGGCGGTGGTATTCCCGGCGGCGGTGTCATTGGTGGCGGTGGCAACACTACCCCCTCCAATGGGCCAAATACTTCTAGGCCAATTCCTGGCGGTGTCTTGCCTCCCGGTACCTACCGTGGCATCGTCACCAACGCTCAGACGGGAACCGCCATTCCGCAGGCAAACATCCAGATCACGCAGCGGACAACCGGAGCCTCGGCCAACGTACTCACCAACATTGAGGGTACTTACATCATGGCGCTTGAGCCCTACAATACCTACGACCTGATCATTTCTGCTCCTGGCTATGAAACGGTACGTTTCCCAATCACGAATAACGACGGTAGTGACCCCAATATTCTTGGGAATATGACACTTCTTCCCGTGCAGGGAGGCGGAAGCTCAACGGGGACGACCAGTAATGGTAGCCCGAATACCGGTGGCGGAAATACCAGCTACACTCAGGTGAGTGGATATTCGGTTCAACTGGCCAGCCTCGGTAAGTCGCCCGATCTCAACAAGTTCAATAACGTGTCTAACCTCGGCCGTGTCTACGACGTGAATGATGGCAGCTCATATAAGGTTCGGCTTGGAGTCTTCACCAGCCGTGCAGCAGCGGAGGCAGCAGCCTCCCGCGCCAAGCAGGCAGGCTACAGTGGTGCATTTATTGTACCTGACAGTGGTACGCGGGCCAATTCTTCCGGTAGTACCAGTACGCCTTCTAGCTCTACGTCGTACACTCCGCCACCGAACACTACCACAACGACGACCACGTCAAGCAGTGGCAGCTATAAAGTGCAAATCGGTGCTTACGGTAAGCCAGAGAATTTTGACCGCAACAAGGCGCAACAACTGGGTACGGTGGAAACTACTTCACGCGGCAGCCTGACCATCTTTATGATCGGTAACCTGTACTCACTGAGTGAGGCCCGCAGCGTACAGGCCCAGGCCAAGTCATTGGGCTACCCGGGTGCCTTTGTGCTGGAACGGGTGAATGGACAACTGGTGAAGGTGAGGAACTAAATTATCACTCCACCATGACATACCCCAATCATTGGGGAAACCATTGCGATCAGTAATCAGCATTCGGGCCAGAGAGCTTTGAATGTTGGTTACTGATCGCTTTTTAGGAGTATGCCTTGGTGAGCATAACCAGCTGTTTCACAATAAAAATCGACCATGCTAAAACTTGCCATTGCACAAATTGCCCCCATCTGGTTGGATCGGGCAAAGACGCTTGCTAAAATTATTGACTACGTTGAAAGAGCTGCAGCTGAAGGCGCGGGCCTGGTGGTGTTCGGTGAGACGATCCTGCCGGGTTATCCCTTCTGGCCCGACGGTACGGGCGGTGCCCGGTTCAATGATCCGGTACAGAAAGACCTTTTTGCGCATTACGCCACCGAGGCGGTTTGCATTGAGGAAGGGCACCTGGATCCACTTTGTTCCCGCTGCCGGGAACTTGGCATTGCGGTAGTGGTGGGGACGGTGGAGCGACCGCTGGACCGCAGCGGAACTTCTGTCTATTGCTCCCTGGTGTACATTGACAAGGCGGGCGTCATCCAAAATGTACACCGAAAGCTACAACCTACCTACGAAGAGCGGCTGGTCTGGAGCCCGGGAGATGGCCATGGGCTGCGGGTATTCCCCATCGATGGCTTTCAGCTGGGTGGCCTCAACTGCTGGGAAAACTGGATGCCGCTGCCCCGTGCGGCCCTCTATGGTCTTGGCGAAACGCTGCACGTCGCCATCTGGCCGGGGAATGCCCGGAATACGGAGGTGCTTACGCGCTTTCTGGCGCGGGAGGGACGAAGCTACTGTGTATCCGTCTGCGGCATTATGCGTAAGGAGGACGTGCCGGAAAACGTCCCCCACCGAAAGCTGATCCTTAAGGGAATGCCAGATATGCCCGCCAACGGTGGCTCCTGTCTGGCCGCCCCGGATGGCTGCTGGATCATCGAGCCGGTAGTGGGGGAGGAGGCGCTGCTTTTTGCCGAGCTTGACCCGAAGGAAGTGCTGCGGGAACGGCAAAATTTTGATCCTTCCGGCCACTACTCCCGCCCGGACGTTACGCGGCTGGAGGTGAACCGGGAGCGGCAGTCTACGCTTCGGGTGAAGGATTGAGGCATGGATTTTTCATTGCTTGCGTTACCTCACCCTGCATCCCGCGCCCCGGCGCCCTTTGTATTATACTGCCATAAAAATCCACAATACCAAAGCGAACATCACCGTTTATCCTCCGTTTTAGGGACCGTAAGTGTACCTTACGAATTAAGAGTGACTCATTAACCAACAATCACACTACGAAATGCAAAAACTTATTATTCTCAGTCTGGCCCTCATGGTCAGTCTTACCTCCTGCGTAAGCCAGAAAAAATACGACGAACTGCAGGCAAGCGTTGAACAGCGGGAAGCCAAGCTTCGGGACGACCTGAGCAAGCGCGATCAGGAACTAAACCGCTACGCCGAACGACTCGCTGACTGCGAGCGCCGTGAAACCCAACTTGAAGGCAAGGTGCAGAACGCCGAAACACAGGTGCGCATCCGGGAAGAGCAACTCGTGGACCTGAAGCAACAGCGCGACAAGAGCGTTGAGCAAGTCGGCGATCTCACCGTCCTCAGCCAGGGAGCGAACGCCAATATTGGTAATACCCTTAAGCAACTGGAAGGCAAAGACAAGTACATCCGCCTGCTGCAAAATGCCAAGTCAAAAGCTGACTCCATCAACCTGGCACTGGCCGTAAACCTGAAGCAGGTACTCCGCGACGGTATTGACGATCAGGACGTAGACATCAAGGTGGACAAGACGGTGGTTTACATCAACCTGTCCGACAAGATGCTTTACAAAAGTGGCAGCTACCAGATCACGGACCGCGCCGGAGAAGTACTGGCCAAGATCGCCGCCATTGCCGAAAGCCGCCCCAACCTGGAGCTGATGGTAGAGGGCTACACCGACAACGTGAGCATCAATACCAACTGTATTAAAGACAACTGGGACCTGAGCGTCCTTCGTTCTACCTCCGTCGTGAAGGCCCTGCAGAACAATTATGGCATCGACCCTAATCGCCTCGTCGCTGCCGGCCGTGGCCAATACAATGCCCTGACCTCCAACGATACTTCCGAAGGCCGGTCCACCAACCGCCGCACCCGCATTATTCTGCTGCCGAAGCTCAATGAGTTCTACGATCTCCTCGATCCGGCTAAGGTTCCGGAGTAAGCGAGGTTAGCCTTTTGGCAGGACGATCCTGCTTCGCGTAAGTCTCAATATATTACACTACACCGCAAGGTTTGTTAGCGATCAGCAGACATCATTCAGGCAACATGCCCCTGAATGCTGTCTGCTGATCGCTTTTTAGCGCCATACCCTAACTTGACGATTAGAAAAAAATCTGAAATTTTAACTAATGTTCGAGATGACATAGTTTGTCAGCTCTACAATTCAATTTCCACCCAACAGTTCATACCTTGCCAACGTGCCCCCCAAATAACCGACCATGCGATTAATGCAACACAAACGGGAAGCCTACTGGTTTTACCGATACTTATCCGTTTTCTACGATAAACTCGTCAATCCACTGTTCTGGACGGAGCGGATGCGGGAGAAGTCATTAGACATTGGTTTCTGGGATGATCCGGAAGAGCTGTCCGTCATCGACGTAGGTTCCGGCACCGGATTTACCACCGAGGGCATCGTCCGCAGGGTTCCTTCGCACAACGTTACCTGTATTGATCAGAGTCCGCATCAGATGTCTCACGCCAGAGAAAAGCGGGTGTTGGCGGGCTGTACCTTTCAGTTGGGGGATGCTGAGAATATTCCCTTCCCGGACGACTCCTTTGATCGCTATGTTTCCGCCGGCTCCATCGAGTACTGGCCGGACCCGCAGCGGGGCCTCAACGAAGCCTACCGCGTGGTGAAGCCTGGCGGATGGGCCCTGATGATTGGCCCGCTGGAGCCCGTAAACCCCATCAGTAAGTTTGCGGCCAATACCTGGATGCTGTTTCCGCCGGAAGAGGATTACTTCAAATACATGCAGACGGCGGGCTTCGATAAGATCGACTACACCTACGTAGCTCCCCACTGGCAGCGGAACGAACGATACGGAATTGCGATCATTGGTCGTAAACCCCTGCCGGGCAAAAGCCCGAATCACTACGAAGCGGTAGCCGAAGAGCAAAGCCTCGTAGCGCTAAGCGACGATGGCATAAGCCTGGGCCGTGGCCTGATGCTGGCCGGCAGGGTACTGGCGGGGTCTGCCGCCGGCTTCATCTTTATCCCCATGGCACTCGTAGCTTCCATAACCGCGCCGCTGCGGGGCATTGACGCAGAGCCGGAGCCGCTGAACAAGCACCAGAAGGTAGCTTTAGCGGCCGTTGGGGTGATGGCTGCGGTGTTCATTGTTAATCGGTTGAGTCGTAGGCGCTAATCCCGTTATATTAATGGAAACCTTTTCCGTAGGGGCCGGGGGAGAGGTTTTAAATCACCTCTTCAATATGTCCAATCTCAATACCCGCATCAAAGATTTCTACGATGCCTCAACACCGCTGTGGCTTAATACCTGGGGCGAGCAAATGCACCATGGTTATTACGGCGCTGACGGGCAGCTTGAGGTTGATCATAAGCAGGCGCAGGTAGACATGATTGAGCAGCTGCTTGCCTGGGGGAAAGCGCCTGAGCAGGTGAAGTCTTTTCTCGATGCGGGTTGTGGAGTAGGGGGGAGTAGCCGCTACCTGGCGCTAAAATACCCCACAGCAAAGGGGCTGGGCGTTACGCTTAGTCCCGTTCAGGCCGCCAACGGCCAGCGGTATAATCAGGAAGCAGGAGTAGCGGACAGGCTGGAGATACGCGCACAGGACGTTTACAGTCTCGACCCGGATGAAGACGGCCCCTTTGACATCATCTGGTCAATGGAAAGCGCCGAACACATGGCCGATAAGCGGGCGCTGATAAAGCTTTTCCATAAGATGCTCCGGCCGGGAGGGCAGCTGTTGATGGCTACCTGGTGCCACCGGGAGGAACCTCCGGCATTATCCCGGGAAGACAAAAAAGTGTTGCAAAATATCTGCGATCTCTATCATTTGCCCCCGCTGGTGAGTGTGCCCGTATTGGCCAATGCCGCAAGCGTCGCAGGGTTCAGAGACATCGCTACCGAAGACTGGTCAAAAGCCGTAGAACCCTTCTGGGGAGCGGTCATTCGCTCGGGGCTTGACCCGAGAAACTGGCCCGGCCTGATCAAAGCGGGCAAAAGCACAATCAAAGGTGCCTGGGCGATGAAGTATATGAAAGAGGGCTTCCGTACGGGGGCTATTCGCTACGGCGTTCTTCGGGCCACAAAGCCGATGCGATGATTACCTTTCTTCGCTTCGCCCGGGCGCATACCATTATCGGGACCTCCTTATCCTTGCTCGCCCTCTACCTGATGGCGGCCAGGCACGTAGGGCTTGACGATTGGAAGATGTTTGGCATTAGCTTGTTTTCCTGCCTTGCGGCGAATGTTTACATCACGGGACTTAACCAGCTGACAGACATAGAGATTGATAAAATCAACAAACCTTATCTTCCACTGGCGAGTGGCGCTTACAGCCCGCGAACGGGGCAGTGGATAGTGGGCGTATGCGGACTATTGGCCGTGCTGACTTGCTTCTTATACCCGCCCTATTTGCCGCTCACGGTACTTTCCAGCTTATTCCTGGGCACGATTTACAGCGCGGAGCCGATCCGGTTAAAGCGCTACCATTTTTGGGCGGCCTTTTGCATCATTGTGGTGCGGGGATTGATCGTTAACCTGCTACTTTATTTGCACTTCAGGACGGCTATGGGCGCGGGGCCGCAGGTGCCATGGACGGTCTGGCTGCTGACTTTTATCATCTTCGTTTTTGGCATCATCATTGCCTGGTTTAAGGATCTCCCCGATACCGAAGGGGATAAGGAGCATGGTATTCAAACGCTGACGCTCCTCCGGACCCGGAGGTGGGTGTATACGCGTGGCGCTGGTTTGCTGGGCATTACGTTACTGTCATCGGCCATCTATGCCTTTTGGGCCGGGCAGCAGTGGATGGCGGGCGGGTTGGCACTGCTTTTGCTCTTCTTTGGCTTCTTTGCTACCCAATTAGATCTTGAGAACCAAAAATCGATTGCTCGTTTTTACCAATCTACCTGGGGGGTGTTTTTTGGGGTGTATTTGGTTTTTGCGGTTTGGGGCTAAAAATTTTTCGTCGGGGAGGTTTGTGTATAATACTGGTCCGCTACGGATTAACCTATAGTTCTCGTTGATTTTCCCGTGTCATTTCCCTGCCGGGGGCTTCCTTTTGAAGGGCAAAAGGAGCAAAACCGGCCAAGGACCAGATAAACATTCATCGACAAGAATTTCAGCATTCAGCGTTATACACACCAGGGAAGTCGCTAACAGTTTTCTTCGTTTATTTGGTCACGTTTTGCACATTTGTTGCTTGTACAAAAAACGCTTGAACCCGCTTAGATTAATTGTCTATATGCTAATCCGTAACCTGCTTTTCACTCTCTTTCTTCTGTTATCTTTCTCCGGCTACGGGCAAACCACGAATCAGGACACCGCCTATTGGGAAGATTTTGACGCCCGGATGGTGGACCGGATCTGGGATGGGATGGAGGAGCCTACTTATCGCAAACTTTTCGATAGCCTGAAAATTGAAATGGCTACACGCCTGCGTAATGGACCGTTGACAACATCATTGGCGTATCGGTATCATTGGATTTCTTTGGGATTGAAAGGCTTTTTTTTGGAAGAGGTTAAGCCTTACGCCGATACCGCGATAATGCTAAGGATTGAAGTGGGTGCCCCTACCGCTGATATTGCTCAATCTTACTACGAGAAGGCAAGAGTGCTGAGATCATTAGGTAGCGATCGGGAAGCACTAACATTTTTTGAAGAGGGGATTCGTATTATGAGCCAGGCAATTATTGAGTTGGACTCTACTCCCAATCTAGCTAAACGACAAGCCTACTTTTTGAAAGAAGCTGCCGTGACTGCAGGGCTAAACGGAAATTATGAGCTGGCACGGATACGACTACGTCAGGTTCCTGCTGTACTTCGTCTGGACACCTCTCCCATTGCAGCCAAAACCGGATATGAGACATTGATGTCCAGGGGTGATGTAGAAGTGCTTGCCAGGAACTATAAGGAAGCCATTCGGCTATACCAACGGGCTTCTGAGGCCGAGTATTTCTTAAATGCGGGTGCTCTTTCCATTGGAACCGTTAATAACAACCTGGGAATGGCACTTTTGCTGGATGGTCAATATACAGAGGCTGACCAAGTCCTGAATCAGGCTATAACGTCCTTTGGATCAACAACTGATTGGTTTGGTTTATCGAGTGCCTATATCAACTTAATGCACTTACGTGTTCGGCAGCAGCGCCCGCAAGAAGCACTTGACCTTTTCAATCTTGCAGAGTCAACCGCTGAGACGGTAGGAGGCTCTGGTAAAGGTATCATTTTTGGAGAGCTATATCTTTACGCTGCTCAGGCTGCAGAGCAGCTAGGGCAGAATAAACTAAAAGAACGTTTTTTGGCGAAAACCGCTACTGCTCTTTTGCTAGATACAACCCTAAACGGGCCTGCTCAATTGCCGTGGATCGAGGAGAATACCATTTACGGGCAGGCAACATTACTACAGTTTTTATCCACGAAAAGAAATATATTTCTAAAGGGCTATGGTCGAACTAACGATCTAAATGATCTATTACTTGCCCATCGAACCAGTTACAGTATTGACAGTCTACTACGCCTTAACCGCGATCAACTTAACCTTACTGCTTCTCTCGGGCAATTCATAAGTAATGAAGCGGAAGAATACAGAGCCGCAGTAGATATAGCCTTACGCTTATACCGCAAAACGAATGATATTAGGTACCTGAATGAAGCCTACCAATTTGTAGCAGGTCAAAAGAGTAATTTGCTGCGACGATATCTTACCAGTCCTGAACTGGCCGGTACGCTTGGGGTGCCTGAAAATGTTGTTGAAGAGAAAAAGGAACTGGATCTTCAAGTGCTCATTGTGGAAAAAGCACTGCAGAACGCCAATGGTGCTGACGATGCAGAGCTTCGGGATAGCCTGTTGCGACTAAACTTTCAAGTATCCCGATTGAAGGAAAAAATTGCCGATGATTACCCACTCTTTAGTAAAGCGCTACGTGGTTATACGGATATTGACCCGTTGGCTACGTCCGCTACTATGAATGACGATCAATTGTTAGTAGAGTACTTTTTGTCAGCGGACTCAGTGTATATTTTTACGCTGAGTAAGCAAGACGGTTTAGAAGTGAGTACCGCTGCCCGACCAGAAAACCTGGAAGAATTAATTGGGACGGTAGTGGACCAGGGAGATGGTACGACGGTCTTATACGAACTGTTACTGGAGCCCATTTTGACTAAACACCCTGATATTACCCGCCTGCAGTTCATCCCGGATGGTGAACTGTGGATGCTACCCTTTGCTGCCCTAAAGAAGGGAGATAACTTCCTGATTAATGATTACGCCATTAGCTTTGCTTACGCTGCGCCGCTACTTTTCGACGAGGAACTTTCCAGTAAGGCTCGCACACGTGAACTGGAATACCTCGGCTATGGAATTTCTTATGAGAGCCTGCAGCGCGACTTGACGAGTGGGCTGCGATCAGCTGACTTAAGAGACTTGAGGGCCATGGGGCAGTTACCCTTCGCCAGCAAAGAAGTGGAACGTGCTGCAGCCCTGATCGGGGGAGTACCCCGGCTTGATAAAGATGCCTCCCTGGCTAACTTTCTTGGGGAGGCTAGTGGAGCAAATATTCTTCATTTGTCAATGCACGGTTTACTCCGCCTGAATCCGATGGAATCAGCCCTGGTTTTCAGTGGAGAGGGGAAGGAGGATTTCGCCCTGCTGGAAATGAAAGATGTATTGGGTGGCGATTACCCCGCAGAACTAACGGTACTAAGTGCCTGTCATACGGGAGGAGGCACCCTGCAAACGAGTGAAGGCATGCAGAGTATTGGCCGGGCCTTTACGGCAGCCGGTAGTCGTTCGACGATCACCAGTACCTGGGCCGCCAGGGATAAGACAACCTATCAAATTCTCGAGCATTTTTTCTCAGAGTTGGAGACAGGTCTGCCAAAAGATGTTGCGCTACAACGCGCCGTAAACAAGTACCTCGCGGCGGGGACGCCAGCCGACCGTCAACCAGAAAATTGGGCCAATCTGACACTTACCGGTATTGTAGCACCCATCTCGAAAAAAACACCTTGGCTCATGATGGGACTTGGGTTGATGTTGATCATTGGCTTGTCCTACATGGTCCGAAGGTGGCTTTCCTCAACAGATTAAAAACATGTTAAACGAAAGACTAATGTGTCACTTTCTCCTTGTTCTAGGTTTAAAAACGCTACTTTTGTCACAATATGATTTCTATTTTAGAAAGCATGAAGGTGCCAACTCTATTACAAGCCTGATGAAAATTTAGTGTTATTTTTATCGCATCTTCTACTTATTTCTTAACCCTATGTCACGTTTGGAAGGTCTAAAGCTTATAGATCCAAATACAACACAGAACAAATAACGCTTCTTATTATGCAATCCTACTTCACATTAACTCTATTTGCCATCATCATCATGGTAAGTAGCGGTCTTTCAGCGCAGACGAACTGTGACCCAAGTGGA
>ENA-ORXT01003691-ORXT01003691.1-marine-metagenome-genome-assembly--contig:-NODE-3691-length-16571-cov-4.325209_pt1 | contig 16571 bp, 15 predicted proteins | sample MGYA00237868_ERZ511482 | MGnify/ENA metagenome assembly ERZ511482 | reverse complement strand
TTTCAAAGAGGAAAATAAGTATAAAAGACCTGTGCCGCTAAAAGCGGTAATCAGCCAAGAATGAATATTTATTATTACAGCATTCCTTAGGAACAAGAATAAAATAAATTTATATTTTCTGGAACTCAAACCCTTACAGTCAGTGATTGTTTTTTTAAAATAAAATATTCATTTTATTTTCCTTCGTTCCTTACCGCCTATTTCTTCCATAAATGACAACCGAAGATTATCAAAAAATAAGTGCTTCCTTACCTAAACAACCTGGTGTATATAAATTTATTAATGAAGAAGATACTATTTTATATGTCGGTAAAGCCAAGAATTTAAAAAAACGACTGGCTTCTTATTTTGGTAATAAAAAACACCAATTAAATAAGACTCGTGCTTTAGTAAAAAATGCACATCATATTGAATATATAATAGTAGAGACCGAACAAGACGCATTACTGCTGGAGAATACCCTCATCAAAAAATACCAACCTCGATATAATGTAATGCTTAAAGATGGGAAATCTTATACTTATCTCTGTGTAAAGAAAGAAAGATTTCCTAGAGTTTTTATGACTCGTAAAGTATTCAAAGATGGCTCTACTTATTTTGGGCCTTACACTTCCAATACTAGAATTAAAATTATACTTGAACTGATAAAAACCTTGTTTCCTTTAAGAAATTGTAATTTTAATTTATCTGAGGAAAATATAAAAAAAGGAAAATTTAAAGTTTGCTTAGAATATCATATTAAAAACTGCAAAGGTCCCTGTGAAGGATTCGAGGAAGAAGCAGTATACAATACTAAAATCGAACAAATAAAAAATATACTCAAAGGTAATTTTGGTGCAGTGAAGCAACATTTTAAAGAGGTGATGCGACAGTATGCTGAGAATCTAGAGTTTGAGAAAGCCCAAGATTTAAAGGAGAAATTAGTAGCCTTTGAAAATTATCAAAGTAAATCAACCGTTGTCAGTACGTCTATTCGAGATTTGGATGTTTTTTACATGGTGACGGATGAAAAAATGGCTTATGTCAATTACTTTAAAGTAGTGAATGGAGCCATTATGAATACTTACACTTTAGAAATGACTAAGAATCTCAATGATGATGAAAAACAATTATTGAGTTTTGCTATTATGGAATTGCGGGAGAAATTTAATAGTATCACTTCTGAAATCGTGCTTGCGGAGAAAATAGATTTGCCTGAAGATTTAGAAATAACAATACCCAAGATAGGAGACAAGAAAAAATTGCTAGACCTTTCTAAAAAAAATGTTACTTATTTTTTATTGCAGAAAAAGAAAGAAGCACTAGCCAATATCAAAAAACAAACTTCTTCCGAACGGATACTAAAAACCTTGCAGAAGGATTTGCAATTGAAAGAATTACCTTTTCATATCGAGTGTTTTGATAATTCTAATATACAAGGTGCATTTCCCGTATCTTCTTGTGTGGTCTTTAAAAATGCAAAACCTTCCAAAAAGGATTATCGGCATTTTAACATTAAAACGGTGGAGGGACCTAATGATTTTGCCTCTATGGAAGAAGTCGTTTATAGGCGTTATAAACGCTTAGTACAAGAAGGACAAGACTTGCCCCAATTAGTTATCATAGACGGGGGTAAAGGGCAATTAAGCGCAGCTGTGAAAATACTGAGAGCCTTGGGGATTGAAGACAAAATAACGGTTATAGGCATTGCCAAAAGATTAGAAGAGATTTTTTTTCCAGATGATCCCATCCCCATTTACATCAATAAAAAGTCAGAATCTCTTCGCCTAATTCAACATGCTAGAAATGAAGCACATAGATTTGCCATTACTTTTCATAGAAATCAGCGTTCAAAAGATTTTACTAGCACAGAATTAACGAAAATTAAAGGAATAGGAGACAAAACAGCCCAAAAATTATTAAGCCATTTTGGGTCTGTAAAAAAAATAAAAGCGGCTTCTGCTGAACAATTAACTGCTTTAATAGGCAAGTCTGCAACTAATAATATTCAAAGTTATTTTAGCGGGAAAGAATAGGTAGGGGCTTTATCTTTCCCTTAATTTACTTTTTAACTAAAAAGTATTACTCTCCAGTATTTTTAGAGGTAGCGATAGCTTCTTCTGCTAATTGCCGAAGCTCTGTCTGATAGGCCGCACCAATTTTTCTAGTCAGTACATTTCCTTCAGCGTCCAGAAATAACAAAGTAGGGTAGGCGATTATTTGATACAAAACAGATAGGTTTGCACCGTTTCCTTTTTCCGCATCTACTTTGTAATTGATAAAGTTAGCATTTAAAAATTTCGATAATTCTTTATCCGTAAATACATCCTCGTCCATTAGTTTGCAAGGTAAACACCAAGTAGTATAAAAGTCTACAAAGACAAGTTTATTTTCTGTCTTAGCAACTTCTAAAACAGGCATCAATTTATCAGATTGCATGAACTGTACGCCTGTTGGCTCTGGTTTTGGTGCGATTACTGTTTTTCTACTACTACAAGCAGCAATAAATAAGATCAGGCTTAGACCGAAGAATATTTTTCTCAAGATAGTAAGATTAGTAGACCTTACCCTGATTTGAATACACAAAGCAAAAACCGCCTATTGTAAAGACAATCTAGAAAGCTGTATGCAAAAAATTAGAATAAACTCCAGTAAAAGGAGATAGATAATAAACAAACTAAATCCCCTCTAATAGTGCAACAATGCAAATATCTAAATAATTATTGAGGTAACTAGCTAGGAGGGTTTGTTTTTTCTAATTTTTTATTCAAAAAAGTAGAAAAAACAAACTTCTCACGCAACCGCAGATGAAAGGGGAGTTCTTTTTGGTAAGAAAATTTTCAATTTTCTTACCAAAAAAAATCTCCTAACTTTTTACACGCTGTACTAAAGTTTGATTATGAAAATAAAAATAGCTGTATTTTTTAATAATTGTAAAAAATCTAATCCCAAATGTCGTCACAGAAACTAATAAAAACAGAAATAATCCTGTCAATCCACCTAGTTTATTTTTCTGCCTTTAGCAGATCTAGAGTTGACCTTTATCTTCTTTGATTCTTTGAGATCGACCAATAAAGTCGCATAGGAACTTTCCACATTTGTAGAATAGGTTTTATCATCATACTTGACAGTACCCCGTTTATTTTTCCAATCAGTAGCTAATAAAACGTATTTATTTCCTCTCTTTGGATTAGGTCCAAAAATTAAGAATTTATCAGTACCCTTGTTCTCAAAACTTACTGCCAACTTATTATTTTTAGGTTGAAATAAGGCGACTCCAGGCGTGCCTTTGGGAATTTTAACTTCTTCTATCTTGCGACCATTAATCATTTTAATCTCACCCGACTCAATCTTAGAAGCAGATTGTTTATAGTCTCTGTAGAGGACAATATCTCTTGAAAGATAAAATTGTATTTCTTTTAATTCTTCTTCTTGCCACCCATTTTGATCAATCAATCTTTGATTAAAAGGACTTAAAGAAGGGCTACATGCCCCTAAAATCAATATAAATATTGCTATAATAGCATACGTGATATTTTTCATTAGTACAGATTTTATTAGTTTAAACGAAGGTAGCCGTAATTGATTTTAAAATTCAAGTCTTAGCCATTATTTTAACCATTAATTAACCACTAGTTTTGCTTTTAAGAAATAGACTGTCACAAATTTTGAAATTTAGTTCTGATTATAAGCATATATTATAAGAACTTGCAGACGAGTCCCCGTATTAACTAATTTGATACGATGTAAGTTGCCAACTTATAAAAGTTGAAGCTCTTACAAAACGATTTACAAAGAAGGTAGCATGAAAAACAAATTTTTTTTAATTATCACATCTCTAGTTTTCCTAGTGGCACAATCTTTTGCTGCTGTAACCTATTCTGCACCGCTTAAAGGAGTAGAATTACAAATGGGAAACCTCCTTCAATGGGAAACCTCCTATGAAGAAAATTCAGACATTTTTATTGTAGAAAAATCTACGGATGGTGTAAGTTTTAAGCATGTAGGAACCGTCGATGCTTCTGGTACGACCAATGAGGATAATGCTTATCGATTCTTAGATACTGGATTAGGCGTAAAAGATAATTACTATCGTTTGAAGGTAGTTGATGAAGATGGCACTTCTAGCTATTCTCAAGTGGCTACCATTCATAAAGAAAACCCGAACCAGTTTGCTGTGGTTGCTTATAGCTCTGCATTGGCAGACAAAACCTTTGATATCACTATTGATGCTTTGTCGGAAGGTCAATTAGAATATGAATTAGTGAGTTATCAAGGAGAATTAGTTTCTACAGAATTTCAATATCTGTATGCTGGCTTGAATGAATTGTCTGTTAGTTTGGAAGATGCTACAGAAGGTATTTATAAAGTGAAATTGAGATTAGATGGGGAAGAAGAATTATTAGTGATTCAGAAAGCAGGCGATGAGTTGGCAAAGAAAGTGAATATGGCTTCTACTAAGAAAATAAAAAGACATTGATTTGACTTTAGCTATTGGTCTTTAGTCTTTGGTACGCTTAATCTTGGCTAGTTTCTACTACCAAGATTAAGCGTACTAAAGACCAAAGACCAATGGCTAAAGACCAAACTAATCAACTCATTGAATTTGTACTTCCATTAATTGCTGCTCTAAGGCTTCAAGATTTCTTTGAATATTATTTTTTTCCTCTTTATTTTTTGCAAAGACAAGAAATCCAGACATATTTTCTAATTCACTTCGGATTTCCGATACATTCTTTTGCATACTACCCGCAATCTTAATAATCCCACCTTTATATTCATTCACTTCTATCGTACAGTCTACTGCAGGAGCACTACCGCCGCCACCACCACCACCATTATCTTTCTTCATCTTTGCCATTGCCAATTGACTCTTCAAAGTGGATGTTTCTAGTTGTAAACTTGCACTATTTGTTTGTAGTGTGTTTTTTTCAGTCTGAAGGTCATTATTTCTCTGTCGTAGTCTAGCCAATTCTTCCTCAATAGATTTCACCTTTTCATCAGATTCACTACCCAAATGTTTAATAGATAACATATAGCGGTCCGCCATTTTTAAAAAATGATGGACATCCTGATAGGTACGAGTGGTATCTCTACTTTTTAATAAAAAATGCATATCTGCTGCTTTTTCTCGACACTCCGCATATTCTTTATTTACGGAAGCTGCATCTGAACGTTGTGCGTCCTCATAACGCCCCAAGGCTTGGCTAAATTCCGCAAAAGCAGCAAGTACTTTTTCTTTTTCCTTTAAATCATCCAATTCTTGCCGAGGTAAAGTTTCTTTCAATCCCATAGATTTGGTGAAGGCGAGGAAAGATAAGGCAACGGCTAATAAAAATAATCCTGCGAATGACAACATAGACATTCGGCGTTGTCCTGTGTTAGTGACAGACATTTTCATACTCTAATTTTTTGGTTCTTAATTTAGGAATGGTGCAATAATTATTCTTTCATTATTCCTTAATGCCAACAATAATATGCGTATTTGTGAACAAAGTAATAAAAAAAATTACAAAATAATGATAAAAAATATCTATATGTTACTTTTGTTTTTGCATTTTATAAAAAGAAGCTTACCTTTACAATCACTTATATAGATAAATATCTTTAAGATGTAGTGGTAGGTAATTATATTTTAATTGCTCTAAATAACCCTAATTATACTTGAATATTAATTTTTTTTTTTGAGAAATCAGGTTAACCTAAATAATCTTTAAAAAGGTTTTCCGTTCAAATTTCTAAATTTTGTATTCCATGACCGAACCTCTGAAAACAGTAAATGCAATTACTCGCCGTCTCGAAAACTTACAATTATTATGGTCAGACTTTACTCAGTCTACTACAGCTAGTTGCTGTTGTTGGTACGTTGAACAAGAGGAATTAACCATGATAGATACGTTTTATCAAGTTAATGCGGATGAATCGAGTGACACACCTGATATTTTTTTGCGATTAGAATCGCCTTTTATTGAGCCTAAACAATATACAAAAACACTTTCCAAAGAATTAGCAACTTTAGTTGATGCAGACCGAGCAGGCTTAGCGGAAGATAATATTTTTATTGATTGGCAACCGAAACACAAAGTTGATCCTAATAATAGTGCTGTTGGTTTTTTACACGATTTTTTTCATTTAGCGGATAGCTTAGATTTGGAGGAAGGAAAAGTTGTCATATTTCTATTACCTTCGGCTATTAGTAGCCCTGCAAAATGGCAAAAATGGTGGTCAGATGTATTGAGTTTAAATATTCCTGATAAGATTGCTTTAATGGTTTGTGATACTAAAGAAAATGAACTTTTACAAGCCGTAAAAAAGAAGTTTCCTAACAAGTTAATGGTTTTTAGCCCTGCATTAGATATGCCAAATGCTATTCGAGAATTGATGAGTGAATATGGGGATCAAGAAGATGGTTGCACCCATTTTAGAAAAGCATATTTTGAATTGACCCAAGCTGTTGAAAAACAAGACGCAAACGCAATCCGAGATACAGCTAAAATAGCTTTGAATTTAGCAAGACAAATAGGTTTTCCTCATTTGGAAATAACTGTTCTATGTACTGCGGGCAATGGTTTTATGTTGAATGGTAAATCGAAAGCTGGAATAACTGCTTTTGATGAAGCATTAAAGATAGCCAATGCTTCAAAAGATAAACCTTTGGTGGCAGAATTCCCGGACATGAAAGTGGATTTACCAGGTGGGAATTTATTTGAACAATTATCCGTACAGATTTTATTCTTCAAAGGGGCTGGATTTTTATCAATGAAAAAAACAGCTTATGAGCAGGCATTGAAATCTTATGAGCAAGCAGAAAAGCAACTGGCTAAAATGTTATTAGAAAAAAAAGCCACCTCGCCTGCATCGGATTGGACGAATGGCGGCATCATCCATTTTCATTTGCTAGAAGCTCTTCGGATGAGGGGCTACTGTTCTGAAAGACTAGGTAGAAAGCAGCAAGCTTTAAAGATATATGCAAAGGCAGTTTCTGTTGCCGAGAAAATGTCGCCTGAAATGCGCACAAGTACCACGCTGCCTTTTATTGGTCAGGCATTACTTAATATTTGCCACAAACAAGGTATGAAAAAGGAGTATTGGAGGGTGCAGGAGAAAATGGATAATTTATTGGGCAAAGATTGGGAAAAACAATTGCCGAAAGCGGCATGATAAAAAAAACGCAAATTATTGATAACCTTTAGAGGGTTTCTAACACTTATAAAGGAGATAGAAAATAATTTAATAAACTATTCTGAAATTCAATGTTCGCAGGTAAACAGTTCGATATGGTTATGGGGGTGGATATTCACATAATACAGCCTTCGGGACCTGTACCTCCCGTTCCAATACCACATCCATTTATTGGAATTGTATTCGATCCTATGGAATTTGTACCTATTATAGGGGCTTCAATTTTAGTGAATGGGTTGCCACGAGCGCAAGCAGGTACAACGGTGAAAGCTGTGCCATCTCATATTCCTATAGGTGGCATTTTTGTGAAGCCTCCTTCTAATGACGGAGAGATTTACATGGGCAGTCAAATAGTGAATGGAGATAGTGAACCTATCCCTTCTTTAGGAACGCCCGTTTTAACTTGTCAGGATGCTGGCATGGTATCTATACCGAGACCTAATCGAAAAAGTAGTTCTAAAGCGAAGTCGTTGGTTTTACCAACGTCAATTTTACTTCCTGTACCTAAAGGAGGTCCTGTTTTGGTAGCGGGAGCTTTTATCGTAAAACAAGCTATTAAGGTAGCTGTAAAGCAGTATTTGAAAAAGAAAGCATTGAAGAAGTTATTGAAAGAAGCAAAAAAGCATTATAAGGGTAAACTCATAAAAAATAATAAACCAGATCTAGATGCTGATAAACTTGCGAAAAAATTAGATGGAGAATCTCGTGTAAGTTTTGCTAAGGATTCACTTAAAAGAGAATTTGATGTAATTAGTAAAGAATTTATCGGGCAAGCAAAGACCAGTGGGAAACTAGGAAAGGCATTTAGAGAACAGGCTAAGGCGACTTTTGAAGCCGCAAAGGTTACTGGAAGAAAGGTCTATTATGAATTTCAAAACAAGCCTAGCGAAGCTGTTGTGAAAAAACTTAAGGAATATTCAAATAGATATGATACAGAAGTAGTCATTGATGTCGTAAAAAAATAACATTATGGTTGAATATCATGGATGGTTGAATATCTCTCAAAGTATAGATGGAGAGAATGAATCTGATAAGATTTTAATAGTCAATCAAATAAAGGAAAAGATTGCAACTGCTTTTACAGATGGACGAATTGTTACCCTTAAAATAATTAATGGGAATGTTATGCTTCATTGTGGTGGTATTGCGAATCATTGGGATAATGAAGTGAAAGACGTGATAGCATTTTTTAAATTCATTGCTACAATTTCCTTTGGAACTTATGGTCTATTATATGTTAGAGATACAGATGCGATTGATGAGCGTGCTAACAATTTTAAAATTATTAGAGTTGCAAAAGGAAAATTGACAGAATTTAAGGATACTATTCTGTCCCCTTGTAATCCAATAATAGAAGCGTAAACGAAATAATTTCATAACCTTATTTAAAAAACTTAATGTTCATAGGTAAGCAATTCGATATGATTGTCGGTGTGGATATTCACATAATACAGCCTCCGGGTCCTGTACCCCCTGTGCCAATACCACATCCATTCATAGGAATTGTATTTGATCCGATGGAGTTTGTTCCTATAATAGGCGCATCCATTTTAGTCAATGGAATCCCAAGAGCACAAGCTGGAACGGCAGTAAAAGGAGTGCCACCGCATATTCCCTTAGGAGGTATGTTCATTAAACCTCCGATGAATGAAGGGGAGATTTTTATGGGCAGCATGACGGTCAATGCGGAAGGAGAACCACTTGCCTATATGGGAGCACCAACCTTAACCTGCCATGATGTTGGTATGGTTTCTATACCTAGACCAAAACGCAAGAGTAAGACCAAGGCAAAATCTATGATGTTGCCTACCTCTACGCTAATATGTATTCCAAAAGGAGGGATGAGTATGGCTCTTGGTGCATTGACTATTTCGATGATGGCAATTGGAATGAAAGTGGGATTGGGGGCTTTTAAAAAATTGAAAGTCAAGAAGAGGAGAAAGGTAATGGCAAATTGGCGTGATGCAGCAACAGGTAAACCATTCCGTTCACATGAATTGGACGGTGCTGCCGATTTCGAGAAATTAACCAAACGAAAATTTAAACCAACAACTACTGGTAAAGGCGATTTTGAAGATGTCTCCACTGGAGAAATATTTGATCATCTTGGTATGGGAAATGGTTTTAATCATGTAGTACCACGAACTAAAGCTATAAGCCAATTTAAAAAATCAATAGACAAGCATGTGAAAAAACTATCAAATGGTGTAGATGAGCTTATAACTGATTTGAAAGGGTTTACACCAAGTGAAGTACAAGATATTAAAAAGCATATTAAAGTCAATCACTCTGATTTTCAAAGCAAAATGAATATTATTAACAACTAAAAAAATTATATGCCTAATAGTTTAATAGTATATAAAGATAAAACGTTGTGGATGGGGGATTCTTTTTTAGAAATAATTATTTATTATTTAGTTCCACTAATTAAGAATTCTCTTTGTAATGCCACTATCTTAGAATCGCATAAAGAATGGTTATTGAATTATCATGATGATATGGAGTATTATCTCCAAGGATTATCGGCAGGAGGGATTGATTTTGAATTAGAAGATATAGCTGCGGATAACTATAAGTTAACTTTTTTTAAAAATATTTTAAATGAAGTAAAAGTTATTTTGGATTCCAAAGGGACAGAATTAAGCATAAAAGAGTTAAATTTAATTGAAGACATGAAGCTAGGAGAAAAAAATTATTGGGAAGAACCAGTTAAAATAGAGAAAATAATTTCTTTTATTGAAAAATTGTATTCAATGCTTGAGTCTGAGTCAGTTTGAATTAAACCTTACAAGAATCAAAACTTCTTGGCGTTCTTTTGAGAAATACATTTTATACGACTTACTGTATTTGTATTGTTCTTATCAAACCAAGTTAGTTAAAATAAATGAAAATTATCTCAGGAGTTAGTAAATAAAATTCACTACAAACCACCCAAAACCATGATACAACTAGGATTAGACATTCCCACTTACGTAAGAGGCTTTTTCACCCTAGAAAAAGACCTACTCAATAAAAGTCTTTTTGAGATGGAAGACTTATTAGGCTATGAAAAAGGGCGATTAAAGCAAGGGGCAGATATATTGATTCTTAACCCGCCAACGAGAGCGACCGATTTTGAAATCATGGCGACGACGGTATTTCCAGGGCATAAATTTGAAAATTCCCCGCTGCACCAAAGTATCAATGGAAACTCAAAAAAAGAACGAGATTTGAGTATTTTTCGTCAGAAACGATTAATAAAAGTAGTGCCTTTACAAATTCATTTGGAGGCGATGCGAAAATACTTAAATGATGAAGAATATTATATTTTAAAAGATACGAATACGAGAGGGAAAAGCACAAAGATCGTATTAAAAGAATTAAGAGAACGCTTTAGAAACAGTCCAGAAACGCTGCAAATAATAGAAAGCAACTTTAAAGAAAGTGCGCAACTCTATCAACGAAATAAAATCAATGATGCGCTTTATCCCTCTGCTAAAAGAGGTATCTATCAATGGAAATTAAATACATCAGTACGTGCTAGATGCGTATGCCGCATAACCAGCTACATGCAAGATAGATATACTAGGATTTTTTAAATGTTTTGCTATTACTAGACGAATAGAGAGGAGTGAGGCTATACTATTTAAGCCTGATAAACAGTTTTTAAGTAAATTCTTCTTTAGAATTTAGGTTTTTTAAAAACCAAAGAGAATCGTTATACCCAAAAAAAGATGAACAGTACCATCAACCTACCACTTAGTAAAGAAGTGGAACAAGCAATAATGACTGCACAGTCAAAAGCTAGAGAGCATCACCAAGCGCAATTCTCTGGCGGGCATTTGCTGTGGGGGCTATTGAGAGAAGAAAATGGACTCCAATCTTTCTTAGAAGATATTAATCAAAATATACATCGTTTGAAGGCTTGGGCGGAATTGCGTATAGAAAATGCACCTAAATCCGCTCGTGCTACAGAAACACCTTCCGCAGACCAGCAAGTCCAAAACATACTACAAGAAGCCTATCGGCTACGAACCCAAAGGGTAGAGGTAAAGATTAGCCCGCTGACGGTTTTGGAAGCTATCTGTACGCCAGAGGTTGGGTATACTGCCAAACAATTAAAGCGTTTCCCGCTTGATTTAAATCAGATACAAGCAGGGCGTAATAATATCACCAAATTAGCAGAGGCTTTAAGCGATACGATTACCGCAGGAAATAATACCAAGACTACTACCAAAAAAGGAACGAAATCTCCTAAAGCAACAGGCACTAACGCCTTAGAAAAATACTGTGAAGATTTGACGGCAAGAGCGCGTCAAGGCAAGATAGATCCAGTTATTGGACGGGATGAAGAATTGAAAAAATTAGTAGAAATATTAGGCAAACGAATTTCCCCGAATGTAATTATTATGGGCGAACCTGGGGTTGGTAAAACAGCCATAGTAGGTGGATTAGCCCTCAGTATCTTATCTAATCGAGTACCAGAACGCTTAAAAAATGCGACTATTTATGAGTTAGATGTGAATGGACGATTGGTAGCTGGAGCGTATAAGGGAGAGGTAGAACAGAGACTAAAAGCGGTATTACAAGAAATAAAGGCATTAGGGAATGCCATCTTATTTATAGACGAAATCCACACGCTACTAGACCCAAGTGGGTCGGTAGGTTCAGGTGCGGTTAATTTATTGAAACCTGAATTGGCAAGAGGAGAATTGACGGTTATAGGGGCAACCACAGCGGTAGAATATCGACAGTTTTTTGAGAGTGATTCTGCTTTTCAACGCCGCTTTTCGAAGTTGCAAATCCATGAACCATCAGAAGAATTAGCGCAGGAAATGTTACAAGGACTCGTAGCTAGATATGAAGCATTTCACGAGGTAAAGCTATCCGAAGAAGCGATTCCTGTGTCTGTTCAATTAGCCAAGCGGTATTTAGGCAATAAAAAATTACCTACATCTGCCTTAGAAGTCATGGATATTACGATGGCAGCAGTAGTGGTGATGAACCAAACGAACCAAACAGAAATAGAGGAACTAGAAAAAGAATGGCAAGAGATTAAAAAACTGGCTACTACGGATGTAGCTAAATATGAGGCAGGTTTACAACGCTTAGAAGCAGCAGTAGTCAATCGACTTTCCCATTTATTGATTCAACGATTAGACGCTGAAAAATCCGAGATAGCTGATGATTTTCCGACTGTGAAAGGACAAGAGGGAATTCAATTTGAAAAGAAATTAGCCAATTTAAAAGCATGGACTAAAGAACCTAAAACCCTAGTAAGTGCGGAAGACATTGCTGCTACTATTGCCTATATGACAGGAATCCCTATGGGGAAGATACAAGTGGAGGAACAACGCCAACTCTTGCAGATGGAAAAGATGTTAGAAAAACGAGTGGTTGGTCAATCCCATGCTTTAAAGACGGTTGGCGAAGCATTGCGTCGTTCTAGGGCAGGTTTGCGAGAAGCCAATAAACCCGCAGCTGCCTTCTTCTTTTTAGGACCAACAGGTACAGGTAAAACAGAATTGACAAAAGCAATTGCTAATTTATTATTCAATGATCCAAGTGCATTGATTCGTTTTGATATGTCCGAATTCAAAGAAGAACATTCCGCTGCATTGTTGTATGGTTCTCCACCAGGTTATGTAGGTTATAAAGAAGGAGGTTTATTAGTCAATAAGATTAGACAGCGACCTTATTCGGTTGTTTTATTTGATGAAATAGAAAAAGCCCATAAAAGTGTCTATGATGTATTCTTACAAATTTTAGATGAAGGATCAGTTACTGATAAGCAAGGTAAAAAAGGAGATTTTACAAAAGCAATTATTGTTTTTACTTCCAACATAGGTAGCGAATGGATAGCGGAACAATTTAAGAAGAAACATGTCCCGACCAAGGAAGAATTACGAGAAGTAATGGCCGATGCGAGAATGCCCGATGGTAGCAAAGCTTTTAGACCTGAAATGTTGGGTCGGGGTATGCACTTAGTTCCTTTTTCTACTATCACACAAGATGTAGCTGGACATATTTTGGAGATACATTTAAAGAATTTTGCTAAACTTTTAGCCCAACAAGAAATAACTTTCTCCTATACAGAGGCAGCTAAAAAAACATTAGTAGCATCTGGGTTCTCAGAAGATTATGGTGCAAGACCTTTAAAAGATACCATCGAAGAAAGAATCGCTACACCGCTTTCAGAGAAAATTATAAGTGGAGAAATTGGGAAAGGGACAGCCGTAGAAGTTGATTGGGATGCAGCAGCAAAAAAGTTTATTTGGAATATCAAGTAACAGTTTTTAGAGGGAGCAACTTGGTTTTGTTTTTTGCAAAAAACAAAACCAAGTTGCTCCCTCTAAAGAGAAATATTAAATATACTTTTTACCAGATGCCAAGCCAAAGCCATTAGAATTATCTAATTATCAAAGAAATGGTTTTTAGTTTTATAAAAAAACATTGTACATGTATTCCTTAAATCCGACAACAGTAAAACAAGTGCTAAATGCTAGACTAGCAAATCATGAAAATATAGCAGTCAGAGTAACAAAACAAGTACTAGATTCTAGATTAGCACATAAAATGAATATTGGTGTTAAACCACCTAATGTCCAAAAGCCACGGTATGATCATAAACAATTTATGTACTACCATTTGAATAGATATAAATTTAATGTGAAAGCAGACATTTATACATTGACAGCTGTTGCTAAGGGAAAATATAGAGACAATAAAGGCTATCTATGGACGGAAGTACATACCGTTAAAAACTACTTTCACATGCCGAAAGGCAACTATATAACCACTTTGGCACATGTAACGAAACCATATAGTCGCAAGTTTCTGAGAAATGATAATGTGAGTGGAATCGGAGGAGAATTTGAAATGATCATAAGACATGATGGAAAAAGAGTGGATAGCCTCACGCATGAGAAATTTCAAGAAACCTATAATTTCGGTAGAACTAGCAATTTTAAAGAGCATAAATTATTCGATGTCGATCCACATAATGAAAATGCGAATTATGCAAAAGGTCCATCTACGGGTAGTGTGAAGATTATCGAATTAAAAGAAGGATAAACGTTCAGAATAGAGAACAGAGAAGTGAGAATAGAGACTAGATAGCAGATTTGTTCTTAAAGCATAGCTTATTCCATTAAATTTAGCACGACTTTATCTCTATTCTCGCTTCTCTGCTCTCTGTTCTGAACAAACAAGCAATTGAATTAACCAATAATAACAAATAAAAATAACAGAATGGCAAAACTAGTTCCCGATAATGTTGGTGCCCAAAGTCAAGACGGTATTAATGCGAAGGTAGGAATACAATACCTAAACCCTAATCGAACGGCTATGCTACTAGCCTTACAAGAAGATTGTCCAGCAGAACCAGAAGAGATGGTCATAGAAGGTAAGGATACCTATTCTATTAAGAATATGTTTAAAAAAGTGCAACCAGCTATAGAAGTTTCTCTTAAAACGGGTGATGAAACCGATCCGATACAAGATGCAAAGATTGGGTTTAATAGCATCAAAAGTTTTGAGCCTGACGATATTATGGAAGCAGTTCCTTTATTAAGAGGTTTAAAAGATAAACAAGATCTTATTCATCGTTTAGAACAATTAATGCAGGAGGCAGCTTTTCAGAAAATATTAAAAGATCCAGAAAAGAAACAAGCACTAGTTGGGTTTCTTCGAGCAGTTATCTCCGATATAGAAGAAGTCGAGGAGGAAGAATGAAGAATTGAGAATTTCAAGGACGTTGGCTATGAAGCGAATAAGTCCTGTATACAATTCTTCAGTTTTTTTCTTGAGACTTTATGCTAAACGTACCCATTTTGCTGATTATCAATATTACATACAGATAATCAATAAATTAATAATCAATAATCAATAATATGTCACCGCAAGAAAATAATGCAAATAATAGTCGAGCAGCCCGTGAAAAAGCGAAACAAGAATTAGCAGCTTTTGGTGGTTTATCAACCGTCAGCAAAATTTTATCCAAGCAATTAAAGTTGCCGAATCTACGCTATTTTGGAACAGAAAAAGAGGAAGCAGTTGAACGTCGAGAAGATTGGTTAGAAGGAGAAGAATTTGCGAAATCTCGAAAAGATACTAAAGATAAGTTGAAAATGTTAGCAGATATGCTAGAAGGGAGTGAGGATATAGCAGCAAGTACGGCTATTCAAAAACAAAACATTCAGGATTTAAAAGATCAGAATCTGAAAACCATCTTGAAGAAGTCCAGAAAATTAGAAAAATCTTGGCGAGAGTTGGACCTGTTTTTTACGAATGCTGCTGAAAATGAATTGAAGAATTTAACGATCATTAATGCAGATACTTCCCAAACAGATGAATCGGTTTTGGTAGATACTATAGGCAGAATGCTTGACACAACGAATAAGTCTGCGATAGATCAATCTAAAAGTTATTCCTTTCTAGTTGCGCCAGGATTTATAGGTCAATCACTGATTGAAAAATTTTCAGATATAGCTTATCGTAATAAATTACTTTTTCTAACGGATTATAAGGATAGAGCTAGTGTAGCAGAGGTAATAGAAGAAGCTACAGATGAAGATGCTCCGCAGTTGGGAGGGAATAATAAGTCTTGGAGTCGAACAGTCGTTTATACCAATTATGCCTTATTGAGAGACAAGTACGAGCAAGAACGACGAATGCTTTTTGGCTCTCCAACTGCTGCCGTAGCAGGAAGAATGTATGCCATTGACAACATTGCACAACCCATATCAGGTGCGCAATTTGGCCCATTGAAAGGACTAAAGGGTATTCGTTTTCCAACCTCTCAAGATGAATCTAATGATTTAGATAAAGTGAATCTAAATCCGCTAACAAATGCTTTTGGTGCCTTAATGCCTTTTAATTGTATTACTTTATTCAAAGGCGAGAATGCAGAATTGAAACAATACAATGTTGTTAGAACCTTAGATTATGTAGATAGAGTTTTAAAGCATTTTTTAAACCAATATGTATTTACCTCTATGGAAGATTCCAATATTAGAGGGCATGTGCATCGAACTATCAAGAATATGCTAGATAGATTGGTGTCTCTTAAAATTTTAAAAAGTGGTCGGATAACTCATTTTGCAGTTAATGAGGATAATGTAGAACGTTTTGATATTAAACTGGAAGTAGTTCCAATGTTTGTCGCAAGAGCTATTGATTATACGATTGGTATAGATGAAAATGGTTTAGTAGAAGCAGAAGATTAGATATTCTTCTTAAAAAGTAATACTTCCAATTTGTTTATTTGTAGATATTGTTTATTTGTTTACTAATCACGCTGCTAAACAAATAAACAATTTCAACAAATAAACTAAGTAACGATGAAAAAATAAGTTGGTCGTTTTTGAAATGGGCTTTTTTCTAATGGGTTGAAAACATAAGAGAAAAAAGGTCAATTCAAAAACAAAAAG
>ENA-ORXT01003690-ORXT01003690.1-marine-metagenome-genome-assembly--contig:-NODE-3690-length-16575-cov-7.912050_pt1 | contig 16575 bp, 14 predicted proteins | sample MGYA00237868_ERZ511482 | MGnify/ENA metagenome assembly ERZ511482 | reverse complement strand
GAGGGGGCGGGGGAGGAGGCGGGCGCGGAGCAGACGCTTCGGGTGTTGGCGTGCGCGACGGCGGCGGAGCGGAGGGAGCCGCCGATGCGCGCGCCCCCCGCCCTTGAGTGCGTGCACGTGCTGATGAGTACGCAGCTCGGCGGCTCCGGGACGGTAGGAGTAGCCCCTTTCGGGCCGGTGGCGGCGGCGGCGACGGCGACGGCGACGACGGCGTCGGCGACGGCGGCGGCGGCGGCGGCGGCGGCGGCGGAGGCGGCGCCTCATGCGGCGGCGACGGCGTCGAGCCAACCCGTGGCGTACTCGGGTAGGAGGTCTCCGTCGCCGGTCCGCCGCGGTTGTTGCCAACGCGGCACGCTTCCCGGGACCACCGGAAGGCCGCCCCTGACGACATGGTCGACGCAGACGGCGTCGTGTCGAGGAATGACGGAGCCATTTTTGCAGAGGAGGCGGGGTGGGGGCGGGCGGTAGAGGGGGGGCGGCGGGCAGAGCAGAGTGGCGAAGGAGTGGTCGGGCTCGGCAGAGACAGAAAGGGCTGCGGAGAGATGACGGGCGAGGTGATGAATTGCTGAGCAGCCGGCGGTATGGGTTAACCAAGAAGATGGAGACAAGGATTCCTCAGACTTTATACTTTCAAGTGCAACCCCCACACGCGCCCCCGCCGCGCGTCGCATGGGGGGCAGCGACGGGATGAGCTCACGCGCAGGCAGCGGGGAGCGCCTCGCCGCCGTCGCCAGCGGCATATCAAGCGGGCAGGGACGGAAGCTAGGCAGCAACTCGCCGCTGGCGCAGTCCGCATGGAAGGCAGGGGGAGGGGGCGGGACCACGGGCAGCATGCGGCGAGCAACGCCCCGACGACACAGGTGTGGTGGGTTGCACGGGAAGGGGGGGGACCACGAGAAGGCAGTGGGGAGCGGCGCGTCGGCGCCGCTGTCGCGAACGGCATGTCAAGCGGGCAGGGACGGAAGCTAGGCAGCGACGCGCCGCTGGCGCAGTCCGCATTGGAGGCAGGGGGAGGGGGCGGGATCACGGGCAGTATGGGGCGAGCAACGCGCCGACACCAACGCGCCGACGCCGCAGGTGGGGTGGGTTGCACGGGGGTGGGGGGCACCACGAGAAGGCAATGGGGAGCGGCGCGTCGGCGCCGTCGTCCAAGTGGGACGCAGCCCCGGCGGGGAGCTCCACAGCGCACAGCAGGGGGGGCACTTAATGCCAGCGGATAGGGGAGATAGGGTTCGGCATGCCGCCGTCACAGCCCGCGTCGGAGCCAAAGGGGGGAGGCGGGACCACAGGCCACCACCCGGGAGCGGTGCGCCGCCGCTTGACACAGTGTCGGCGGCAGGGGCCCACCTAAAGCAGGGCAGACACCCAGAAGCGGTGCGTCGTCGCTACAGTTGAGGTGGGTTGCACAATGAGGGGGCGGACTACGAGAAGATAGTGGGGAGCGGCGCGTAGGCGCCGTCGTCTGAGTGGGACGCAGCCCGGGCAGGGGGCTGCACATCCCTAGACAGGAAGGGCACAAGCAGCCAGCGGGTAGGGGAGATATGGTTCGGCGTGCCGCCGTCGCAGCGGACGTCGGAGCCAGAGGGGAAAGGCGGGACCACAGCCCACTAGCCGGGAGCGGTGCGCCGCCGCGTGACGCAGCGTGGGCGGCAGGGGCCCACCCACAGCAGGGAAGACACCCGGAAGCGGTGCGTAGCCGCTACAGTTGAGGTGGGTGACACGGACGCGGAGCGGACCACCAGAAGGCAGCGAGGAGCGGTGGGTCGGCGCCGGCGTCCGAAGGGGATGCAGCGTCGGCGGCAGGCTTGCACAGAACAGGGCTGGGGGGCCACGGACAGCCAGCGGGTGGGGGCAATGGGGAACAGCACGCCACCTGAGGAGGTCGGCGGGAGCACAATAATTCAGCAAGGAGCAGCGCGCCAGGTCGCGCGTCCGCGTGGGTGGCACGGGCGAGGCCGCAACAGGGCAGGCACCGGTGAGCGCGGCGCCGCCCCGCAGTTGGGGTGGGGTGCTGGGGATCAGAGGGAGATGGAAGCATCTGAGGACCGCCAGCCGCAGGCGGGGGCGGGGAGGGCTCGGCGGGCGGATCCTGGGTGGTGACCCAGAATGAACAGGGGGCGTGGGCAACGAGAGCCTATTTAGTCGTGTCGCGCCGTCCAAGCAATGACCCGTCCGATGGCACCAACCCACGACGCAGCGCACCCGACCCACAGCCGCAAGACCTCCCACCCTACCACACCCACCCAGCTGCCCGTCACTCTCCCCACCGGCATCACCCACCGCCCCTGTTGACCGGTAGTCGTCCCACCGTCTTGGGCCAGGTAAGCCATGGTGCGATGCGAACAAGTACGCCAGCTATTCGCTCGCACACCCAATAGGTAAGTACTCTCCGACGCACCTCAGGGTATTGCTCGTAGACGCATCTCAGGTAAGTGGTCGCACACGCACACTGGCAGGCCCATGACAACATGGTAGGTTTGCGTCACAGCGTTCGGGTCTCAGTAGGTCCTCCCTCTCCGTCTAAAGGAGGGTTGTAGAGCGCACGCTCACGCTCGGGTGGTAGGACAATAGTGCGCCAAGTCCCCCTTCACGGCGCGGCGCCGCCTTTCAGTTCGTCCCTCATGCAAAATGCAGCACGTGGCCATGAGAGTGCACCTTCTTTTCGCTCGTGCGTGCTGTTAGAATGTAAAAGTGCGCGCCCAACAACTGAGCTGAGTCGACAGGGCTCATGCCAGGCCATGCCACGCCAGGCACAATGACATAGAGAACATTTTCAGACGTGCTGTATGAGTGCATCTCTCTCCGGCTTAGAAGCAACGCTGGCAGAGGAGGCACAGTCGACTTCATTTGGAATCCAGGCGCCCTGCCCCCCCCCCCGCTTCTCTCTACCCCCCGCCACCCCTTCTCCCGCTCGCGCCATTACTCCTCTTCCACCCCCAGCCGTGATGTGTGGCCAGCTCAGCCGCCTTCCACAAAATTACATAGCCTTCACCACCGCGCAGAAACCGGGGGGGGGGATGCGGCAGCACTGTCAGCGGCGCCGTCAGGATGCAAATGTAAAGCGGAAAAGCTAAGGGTGTCACCCAAGGCATGCGCCATGAGACTCTGGTGCTACTGATTCACTCCTCGACGGATTCTTCCTGGAGTCGATGAGTCAGGGTACGTGGGGGGGGGGGTGTCCCACAAGATGTGCAGGTCGAAAGACTTGAAGATGCTACGACGAATCGGCACAAAACGCGGCGAGAGGGTCCAGAATTGCCCGTTCCAGCGCGGGGTCACAGCAACTCAGAACACGTTCGCAACTGGATCTATATAGCAAGTGCCCGCCACCAACCCGACCACGGCTGGATGCATCCATCATGTGTGCGCATCCGCCGTGTGTACTGCGGGCAGTCAAGTTGTGGAACCAACTGCTCTGATCTCATGTTTGTCGAAGAGTTGTCACAAGTCCCCTCCGCTGCCGACCCTACCCCTACTTAAATCACTCAAGACTCTGACATCAGGTCACTTCGAGAACGAGACGGGTAGGCCCGTGACACTGCGCAGTGGACGGACTGATCACGGTTTGCTCCCTTGCCGAGGAATCGTGAAATGCTGCACTGTTCCCTCTATACCGATATGCTCGTACCATACGACACGCAGCGGGTGAGGTGGCACCCGATAGTCGCCGGCAATCGCCGTCACACGCCGCTGCTGCAAGGCACTCTGGCACACGACCCATTTAGTACATCACGTGCATACATCCCCTGACACCTAGTGACCTCACTGCGCCAACACGTCGGAGCTCACAAAAACAAACTTCAAACGCACAGAATGCAACCACTCTAGAGCCCGTCTTGTACGTTGTCTGCAGCATGTTCTTGAGGAGGCTCTTCAGGAAGGTGGAGTGGGATTTGGTCGAAAGGATCCTCCTCCTCGAGCTCGGCGTCTTGCTGCTCGGCGAGGACAGCCATCGCCGCGCTCAGAGCAGCAGTCGCGGAGTGGTCGACGGTATCTTGTTGCTCCACCTTCAGCGTCTGCAGTAAAACATCCTCCACCGCACGCTTCGTCATGGTGGGCATGAGCAGGTACCACCGCCCCGGGAGGTTGCGCTCGTCGCTTCCGAGTGCAGCTATCCCGTCGTCCGTCGTCCAATGAGCACGGGGCTCCAGGACCATCTTGCGCAAGCAAACAGCCACGGCAAAGATGACAGAGGAAGGAAACTTGTAACAGTCACGGCCTGAGAGGGCGTGTAACAGCGCGCTCGCGACGCGGAAGAAGCATCCTGTGGCCTGGACTTGCACTTCTCCAGGCACAGCCACTGCCGAGACCGCCGTTGAGCCAGCACCCGTACCGAGTGTTGATGATGTACCAGCAGCCGCCGCATTCGCCAAAGTTAATGCGCCAGTCGTGCCCTGAGCAGGGGCGGGTCGGGCGGAGCGTGAAGACGACTTGGCGAGCGCGTCGGATGTCAATACGTGAATGGACATGGGAACGTGTTGAGGGACCGAAATCCTGCCCGACGGGGACGCCAGGTGTGCGCTCTTAAAGGCGAAGTAGGGAGAGCCGTCAGCAGACTCCAGCCCGGGTCGCGGCGCAGAGGGTTTGACCAATATAATGGACACAAGCGGTGACGGGTGGAAGATGAAGTAACCGACGGTACGCCACCAGAACGCCCGCGCCTGGCAGCGCCCGTCGTTCACAATGACACGCAGGACGGCTAGGATGTTGACGGTGACTTTGTTCTTGGAGGTGGATGCTCCCGTCAAGCCTTGAATGACGCTCGGGGGCATCGTGCGCGCCCTGAGCAGCGTCATGGCCCGTTTAAACACGGACTCGAGCAGCTCGTTGAAGTACTTGATGGCGAACGACCGCTCCCCCGACGCCTTCTTGACCGGAGGGAAGAACGGAGTGAGCACATCGCCGCGCGCTTCCGCCATTGAGTACAACTTCATAACCATAGCGGGAATGGCCACTGCCGCAACAGGCCTGACGAATGAGGAGTCGAAGACCGACTCCACCTCGGGGCGGATGACTTTCTTCTCTCTCTCCGACCACGGACGCTCCGAGGGGGCGGCCCGTGCCGCGTGAGCAGCATGGGCGTCCTCCATGCTCTTCTTGAACGACCGCAGCAGTGGCCCATTGGGGTCCGCCAACTTCACGACCTCCTTGGAAATCTCCTCGCGTACAATAGTTCGCCAGGCCTCCCCAACCGTCCCAACAGCGGCGTTTACCGTCTGCTGAACGAGCGACATGTGTGAAGCAGCCGCAGAGGAGGCGCGTCCCCCTCGGCCGTCCTGCACCGGCGCATTGCCATCAGTACCAAGCCCGGGTGCGCGACCTTGATCGACGGGCCTAACGGCGCGAAGCTCAGCAGCGCGGCGCAGTGCCAGGCGCTCGGTAGCAGTAAAGCGTGGAGCCGAGGCGGTGGAGGAGCTTGCCGCAGCCGCCGCCGCAGTCGCCACTGCAGCCGCTGCCGCCGGGGCCGCAGCAGCTGCTGTTCCAACAACGCCTTCCGCGACTGGTGCGCCGAGAGTCCGAGGGCTCCGCATGGTAGGCGTCGCCGTGGTATCCGTCGAGGTAAATGGGGGAGCAGCAGCGGAGGCCGGCCGAACGGGAGCAGCAGATGGGGAGTCAACGGCACCGAAATCGGCTGCCGCCGATGCCGCCGCAGAAGAGGCGCCAACACGACGATTGGCGCCGTCCTCCGTTGCTGCCTCCCCGGTAGCAGCGACAGCACGACGCTTGGAGGAGGCTGCAGCGGCAGCAATCGCCTTGGTACGAGCTGCCGATGCCGCCCCCGCGGAGGTGGAGGAGTGCAACGCCCCGTCACTTGACGACGCTCCGGCCCCTGACGTGGACCTCACCCTGGACCCAGACCCCGCCCGTGCTCCACCTGGCACTCCCGACGGCACCGTTGCCACTGCCGCGGTCGCCACTCCCGTCCCCGCCCCGGCCCGGACGCGCGCTCCGGCCGAGGCGACCACCGCGGCAGCCGCGGGCACGGCTGGTGTCCCACTTCCGCGCGTCCGTCGCTTCTTGGTTACAGGTGAGGATGGGGGTAGGGGCTGCATTGTCAAATGCGTGCCAGAGATGGCCGCCGAAGGTCTGCAGTCCTCGTGGTGGCCGTGGTGGCAATGCTCAGGCTAGGAGACTCGTGGTGATGGAGTGAAAGCAGTGTGATGTGCAGTCGCGACGTCCACGGCCAAAATGAGCAAAGACACCAGGTGTCAAATGTGGTGTTGCTCGTCAGTAGCCGCTCCACGCATCGAGCTCTTCACCTTGCCCCGCCCGTCGCCAACGACCTACAGAGACCGTGCCACACAGCAGCACCGCGTGCTGTCACGCAGCCGACACGCGAGAGCGGGTACTGTGGCCAATTCTACGGGACGTGGCGCTTACTCAAGCTGTCGTGAGTAGCACGCAGTTGAATGGGGGGCCTCTCGCGCCGTTCACCGCTCCCACCCCAAAGGGCAACGAAAGAGTCCGTAGACAGTCACGCAGATACCACTGTTGGTGGCTCCGCTTCGGCCAATCTCCGTCCGGGATGTCTATCTGTGCTGCATACTACGGTCCGTCACATGGCTGCATCAGCAACGCCCGAGGCGACAGTGTACCCCCACGCTTCCCCGCAGGTAAAAAGACGCAGGCCACGTGCCTAGCTCCGAACCTCATCGTCTTGCTCCCTCGGCACAGCGTATGACATCAGCTGCTGGCTGAGAACGAGAGAGAGACACCGTTGCACAAGCGCGCCACCGGGGCACATGTGAGAGGCGCCTTGTGAAGACAGTGCGGGCCGGAGACCTAAGATCGCGGCAGGCGGAAAAAGGGCCACTCGCAAGATAGAAACAGTTGGCCGCCGTTCCAGGCCCCATAGCCAGAAGGCTGAAAGCCACGACACAATAGGTCACTCATTGGCCTATGCCTGTGTGACAACGGAGAGCAGTAGCCGCATTCGCAGGGTGGGGAGCGGGACCGGAACGTGTGACTGGCAAACCACATCACGAACGATCACGAGGCCGGCCGAGCGGCGTGTGGAGGATGCCTGATCGAACATGGTCCTCCATGAGAACCAGGGGGCTCCCGGTGACACCAAGGATCCGGCGCCGGCTCGTCGGTGACCAGGCGCGATCTTTAACTTCATTTTACAAGTACCCACTGGGGAAGCAGTAGACGCTTTGCGTGTCGTCCACACAGCAATGCACCTATATCGAAGCCTGGCTAATCCAGAGGCTCTCAAGGGGTCCAATGTCGCGTGCCGCCTGACCATTGCATCTTCGGCTGCCCAGGGCCCGCTCTACATGTCACTTCGCGATGATCTCTCTTGTTGCTGATCACCAGGCCGCTTTTCTGGAGTGCCTCAGAGCTCTGTCTGCTGCCTGGTTGAAGATGCTGAGAGATGCTGAATATGTTTGAGGTCCCCGGCGACAGATTCCAGCTTGTCGCTATCATCGGTCCTCGACACACGAAGCGGCACGTGACACTGGAAACGGTGAGTGAAATGAAGCAATAGGATAGATGGCTCATTGCCACCAACGCCAGGGGACATGCAGCTAGCGAGATGGGTGCACTATGCACTATATAAGTGTGTTTGTTTGTTGCTAGGGTCCGTGCACCTTAAACGCAACTGGCGTACAACGGGTCTCCACCCTTCCTCCAGGCTATATAGGCAACGTTAACCGAAGTGAAAGTCCCCCGTCACGACCAATGGCTCATAGCAGCCAGTTAGACAGCTCAATGCCATCACCGGCGATAACAGTAGAAGGTACAACCAGACTCAATCGTCCCGACACCATTGCGGCGTCGGTTTCCAAACGAGAACTCGTCATGTTACCATGCCAAGACAATCGACATGGAGCGTGCGCGGGGATGTTGCTCACATCGTCATTGGCAACGGTACGCTGCCGCAGAGGATGCAGGTGTCGATTGCGCACTATGTCGTAGTCCTCGGAGTCTCGAACGGCAACCGACACGGTACGTCTTTCCTGGTCGCGCCCGAGCACGTAGAATACGGCGCCGTCTGGCGCCCTGTGGTGCTCGAGGAGCAGCCGGGTGATCTTGTCGCCGTTCTTCCGCGAGAAGCAGCGGAGAAGCACAGCCGGAACCACGTGCGCCGGCACGTCAAGAGCGTCGAGCAAAGCACGGGGAGACGACAGCTGCGAGGCACAAGATGCCCGACACTGCCGGAGAGTGCACTCGGACAGCGACAACCGCCGGAAGCGCACGAGGTCCACTAGCGCCCCGTAGGTACACTCCAGCTCCACCTTGACGCTAGCTTGATCATGGCCGCGACTTGTGGCACCCGGTCGCACTTGGAGACGGTCAAGGAACTTGCAGTGCAGCGTGGACTGGAGAGAGCGACCAAGAGCAAACTCCTGCACCCCGAGCACGGCGTAGAGCCATCGTCGAGGGGAAAACGCCGCGTCCGCCTCGTAGAGTTGCTGGGCGAGCTCAACCAGCGCGGATGGAACGCCAGACAGCAACTCAGCCACACGGTGGATCTCCCTAAACTGCCGCCGCATACCCTGGACCTCTACCGCCAGAGACTCGACAGAAACAGCAGGAGGTGGACGTTGTCCATCACCTGCCGCCGGTCTGGCGCTACCAATTGGTAGCACAGGAGCGTGTTGGGCAGCACCGTGAAGAGGGCGGGAGGACTGTATCTCAGCTGGGTCCTCCGCGGGCGCTGGAGGGGTGCCATTGGCCGACGCTTGAAAGAACATTGATGCGCCGTGCCTTCGTTGCGATGGAACTTGCGATGCGTCATCGCCGTCGGGAGAGTCGGAAAGAGGAGGCAGCAAGCCATCATCGCGTGTTGAGGAAGGACTGGACGATAACAAGTGGAACATGTGCCTCATATATCAACAGCATCAATCGACAATGAGCAAGGTACTGGACGCGTCAGAACACAGGTGCTGGAGAGACCCAGAGGGCGCGCCGTAAAATAGAGAGAGTTGTAAGAGCAACGAAAAATTGTCGCAAGCATGTCATCGAAGTCACGCTCAAGCAACGTACGTCGTGGCCATTGAATCACAGTTTTCCATGAGAAGGTGCAGACGCGGGCAGGTCACGAGGTGCGGGTCGGCAATGTGGATAGTGGCCCACAGCCACTAGTGCAGTTCGCGACAAAGAGTGAGCACAATGGCACGAGTGCAGCGACGAGGACACCGGTGTAGCGACGAGGAGACAGGTGGCGGCCGTAGCGGCGTGAGATTTCAAAAGAAGCTGCCGTGTGGCGGGGGCACACGGCTGTCCAGTGCAAAGACCGAGCGCGCGGCGCGGGCGGCGTCGGGATGGTCACCATGCGGGCGGGCGTTATGATGCCCGAGCACAGGCCACCGGGTCTTCGAATTCAAATAGCTTTGTCAGTTTTAATTCCTGAACAGGTGGAAGATTCCCAGTCGCCGGAGGCAGGGGAGTCACCACCCCCGCCTCAAATGCAAGTGGCTGACGACCACCAGACAAGCATTGGACTGGCCAACGTGTGCGCATGCGCCAGCGAAGCAAGAACCAAGGTACCGCTCCCGTTGACCCAGATCGCTGGATGATGTATGACGAGCACATGATGGTGGGTGACGGTGTCGTACGTAGACACAGGCGTTGAGTTTTGATAGCGACGGCACGGTGGTGCGCGCTGCGACAGAGTACTGAAACCATGCCGTCCACGTGTGATAGACTGGGGTGATAGAATGCTGTACATCATTCTTGTTCTGATGCAAAGGAATGCTCAAGCACGGACGTACGCTGCAGTGCTACACAGCCTTCGATTGGAGAGGACGATGTGGACAGAAACAGGTCATTGCATTCACGTTTGGGTGTCTCAACATCAATGTGTATTACTACAATTCTCACGCGTGTACATCGGCTGCCAATGCAGCTTGTACTACTGCAACGGTGCGAGCGGTTGTCCGCGCCAGACCAATATGCTCGGAGGTCCCCTCCTGTGCGTACACACTTCCCTGGCCACCCCTTGCCTTTGCGTACGCGCACAAGTTGCACGGCGCCCGGGCGTTGTGGCCGCGGAGGTGGCTCGACTTCGACACCTGCTCATAGTCGCCAACGTAGAACGCGACATCGGCATACACGCGCACCTTGACACCGTCAGGGTCCTCGACAACCCAGCCGTCGTGGGCCCCTGCGACAAAGTCGTCAATAACTGCCCGCAACACCGCGTCTGAGCACACGCCTCGAGCAGTGAGGGACAGCACACGGCCGCCAAGGCGACTCGTACGGTGCTTGAACAGCCACGACAAATAGCTCATGTAAACCCCCCCGAGGCCGTCAAAATCGTCCGAGTACAATGCGAACGAAGCAGTGTACCATCGCTCGCCGTCCATGGAGATGCCGCTCAATAGCCGCCGCCGTCTTGGGGGGTCCTCGAACGCAGCTCCTGTTGCTGCTTCATCACGAGGAAGGAGCTTGACGCAGCCAACGCCAACAACACAGCCGTCTACGGCCACCCAACAAATCTCGTAGTTGTCAGCTCTCCGCCAATGGCGCACGACAAGAGACCCCACCATAGCATCGTCCGACGTGCAGGGAACGACGAAATCACCGGCGTGCACTGCGTCTCCTGGTTGCAGGCCAGCCGCGCTGGTCGCGAACGAACCCGCGCCGATTGTGACGGCGCGTGGCCCCTCCGCGTCTCCCATGAACTCAATCGTAGCGGCATCCCCGCATGTCAGCACCTCTCCTCCCAGGACAAAGCGTCGCACGGTACCGCCGGCCATAGTTGATGCTTGCCGGTCCTGGAATAGACGAGAGTCACAAAACTCGGGGTGGAGAGCCCGATCGGCGTCGGTGCGCCGGTCAGCTGCCGTAAAAAGCTCAAAGGTCTCTTTAAACGCAAAGTCGCGGGCAATGTGGTCGCTCGGAAAAACGAGCAGTAACGGGGGTTGCTGTTGACCGCCCTCCACAGCTGGCCCCGACGAAACGGTCCGTAGCGGCAATCCCCAGGCTTGTCGCACACGAGGGAGCACCTGCTTCCGGATGTAGCTCAGCGACGGCGGCTTGGACCCGGGAATGACGTCTTGGATGAAGGCACGCATGATGTCAAACTGCAACTGGGTGACTCCCGCTTGGCCGCGCAGGTAGTAGAAGCAGAAGAACTCGGTGAAATCCTGGAACGGAAGCTCCCCCAGCGCACTGCCCACAGTGTGCACGGGCTCGACAGGGTACGGCACATCGTCCTCGCCGACGTCGACATCAAATGCGCCATCGTAGGGGTCCTTGCCGAAGTAGTTGGACGCCACGCTGGCTCCATCGTCACAGTCATGGTCGTCAGAAGCAGCGTCACAAGCGACGTGACGGCCGTCAGTGAATGGGTCGACAACAGCATCAGCGCGGCCACCGGGATAGTCAGCCAGATTGTCGGCCGCAGGATGAGAAGCGACACGCGCATCGATTACTCCGCCAGGACCGCCGGAATGCGGCTGGTGGCCAAGATGGGCCGCCCCGAGCGAGTTGACGGCGATAGATGGAAGGCCAAGGCGCCGTTCCGAAGACGGAGGAGCATTCTCAGGGGGGTGGACGCCGTCTCCCTGTGGGCTTAAGGCATTAGGCGGGGGATCAGGATGTAGGTGAAACGCGGGAGGAGCATCGTCCGGGGCGTTGAGGGCAGGAGGAGGGTTGACGGCACACGGGTCGCCATTGCGCGAGGTGTCGTCAAGGCGATGAGAACTGAGAGTGCAATTACTCTGCCTGTCGTCTTGTGCGGGGTGGCGGGCACCATGAAGACCACCAACAAGCGCGTCACGTTCTCCAGGGCCATGGTCATCAGACGTTTGGGAGCAAAAGTAAGAGCGGGCTTGTGAAACAACCACAATGTCGCTCACCTCAGCACCGCGTTTCTGTCCCCGCCGAGCTGGCCGGAACCGAGACATGCCAGTGGGCACGAAAGACCCAAAAGTCCGAGCCGTCAACAACACTTGCAGCTGTGACGCACCGGCGTGGCCCGTAGTTGCGAGCAGTCACGGCAGCGCAGCGCCCGGCCCTGCAAACCACGAGATTCAACCTCCCTGGAGGACGCGAAGTGCCAGCGTGCTGCCTCCAGCCCCCCCCCCCCCCGCCCTTCGGGCTGCGCCAATGAGCTCCAGAAAGACATACCCTCGAAAGCCCGCCTGCGTCACCCCAACGTCCCCACGAGATGTGTGTCGCCAGCACAGGGTACAGGGCTCCATGTGCTGCAGGCGGAACCGAGTCGTGCTGCACGTGGAAAAGATGAGGCCGCACACCCGCCTGCAGGCCGACAGACAACTCCCTTCTGCACGACGGAAGGGTCGGTTCGGTGCCGAAAAGATTTATTCTGTGGCCTGGATGAAGTACGAGAGACTCGTTACAATGCAGAGATGCGTTCCATCGAAGGGTCTTTCTGTACCCCATCGCGCGGATTTGCCGGACCAGGTGGCGGCGCCAAATAATTCTGGGATGCGAGTAGCCAACTGCGAAGGAACCCGTCGGGTGTCCGAGGAACCACTCTCTACGGCACCTGTGCTTTCCCCTGAAGCACACGAGCCTGTATCACTGCTCCTGGACCAGATGCATCGTCCCGCCCCCACCGTCCTGTCAGCTATCTCAGCAAGGCTGATTGCGTCCCGCAGCCCATCGCTGATGTTCATCCATATGCCTGCCGTGTCTTGTGCGGAGCAGCCCGGCGCCGCCAGTGCCCCCATTTTGGGGCCTGCGGTTGTCCCTGGGGAAGCGTGTTTGTGGGCGCACGGTTTTCCCGTTACTGCCCCTCGCGTCGGCCCCCGGTGCCTATCGCCGTCGTCTATGCTGTCATCCTTACCGGCACTGTTGTGCTGCCAAACGTGGAGCGCGGGGACGTTCTCGTGTGCGTCACGGCGTTGCGTTCTCACCACCCCGTTCTTCCTCTTCTACCCGGCGAACTTCAACCTCACCTTGGTGGTGGGACGGCTGTGGGTCGGCTCCGGCGCACGCGGGTTTGCCCGCGCGGTGGTCCCGCCACGTTCTATTGCTTAGCGTCGCCTGCCTCACTGCTGCCGCGGTCTCCCCGTCTTGCGCCATGAGGCACGTTGACGCTGGCCTGTTTGGCCTCGGGCTCCGGCTGGACAGCGACCAAAGTGTTTTCCACGAGCTCAGCGCCCGCCTGCCAAGCGGCATGTTCGACGGGCACCGCAGTGTTCTGCCGTCACCCGACCACCTCTTCTTCATGGGCCTAACCAAGCGCCTGTTGCAGGCCATCTTCACCCTCCTTACGCCCGACCTACGACCGACCCTCGGGGTCTCCCTACGTGAGGCCCTGGCCCATGCCGGGCTTCCTTGCACTAGGGTGTACAACGCGAGCAACAAGACGTACGTCAACAGCCTAGGCATCTCGGAGTGGGCGGCGGTGTGCATCGTCGGACCACACGCGTGTCGACGAGCCACCCCTGATGCACTGCTGACGGGACCGGTGACTGGTACATCGCCTTTGGGTGTGGCTGTGGACTTATTGCAAGACTTGTACGACGTGGTGCGCCTCGCGTACCTGTACCCCCGTGCCGAGCTCGACGGAGAAGCCGCGTGTATGGACAGGGACGGCGCCGCGGTGGAGTTGCGCCGGCGGGCGGCTGTTCTTCTGCGGTCCATCCGTGCAGCGTGCGCGCGGCCGGACTGTGCCACCCTGGCGGCAATTTTTGACGTTCCCAACATCCACCGCATGAGTGAGGCGGTGTGGCATGCCGTACAGCTGCTCGGCTCAATGCGCGACGCGTTTGAGCTTCTATTTGAGAGCATGCACCAGCCCCTCAAGCGCTCCATTCGTAGTGGCAATGGACACGACGACGTGCGCCGCGCAATGACCAAGATGGTGGACAATGAGATTGTGTCACGTTTGGCCATGGAGCCGTCCAAGTTCTCTTTGCCCCGCTACTGGCTCCAGCATGCTTCGCTGCGGAAGCTTTTTGATTCTGCCGTGCCGCTTGCGAGCAGTCTTGTTGACAGCAAGTGGACGGCGGGACATTACCGACAACCGGAAGCTGATGTGCCGAGCGCGGCGAAGCTCCTTGTCGCGGGGCGTGTGGCGGAAACGTGTCATGTCAGTTGGCGTCGTCACACTGTCAGGGGGGGGGTTGCCATCCGGCCGACGGACACTGTGGTGGTGCTAGTGGCGAGTGATGCCGGCGTTCAAGATGTGCACGTGGCGCGTGTGGGCGAGGAGGGCGAGCCCAGTGTTCATGTGAGCTTCTTTCGTGTCGTGGCAATATGGGTTGCGCCAGACGGCCAGCCGGCCGCGGTGGTGTCCCCATTTGCCTGTGCCGCGCATGGAGCTTGGACGTTGGACGAGTCGCGTGTTTTGCATCTACCCATGGGCCATGGCGTCCGCAGGGCATTGGCGCTTCATGATTGCACCAGTGCCTGTTCTGCGAGAGAGCGCAGTAGTATTTGTCATGACAACACCAACTCTTGGGTGCTGTACGGACGAGAGCAAGGCTATCCTCCACGGCAGGGATAAACGAAAACGTAGCCGCATTGCTTTCTCTTGTGTTCGGGCTTGTGCTAGCCATGGGGACAACGAGCAATGGGGGACTGCCCACAAGTGGGGCCTCACGCACTACTGTTGGAGGCCGTCGGCGACGCCTTAAAGATGTCGTTCAGGTACAGCTCCGCGAGAGGGCAACTGGAGCCGGGGGCGTCGACAGGGCCAGCCAGAGGAAGCGCTCGGGCACCCCAGCTTTACAGAGCGCCTCCGAGCTGTTGTCAGAGGTCGTCGGCCACTTCCCCTCATTGCGGGCGGTGCACATGAGGCACTGAAATTGGACTCCAGGGGGAGGGGGTGTGGAAAGGCCACCACACCAGGTGCCCTCCTGCACCCTTCAGGCAGCTCTCTCATGAGATGGCCACAACAGGTCGCCAGAGGGGGTGCTTCCGCCAGAATATGTTCTTGAAGCATCTGCTGGGAACGTTCTCAGCGAAAACACGTATTTTTCTGTGTGAGCACAGATCCGGACCCTGCTGTGGCACGTAGCGCTGGCCCGCAGTGGCGAGTCAGCCCCTCCCACCCTCGCGACCGACCTCGTCACTGACCTGTGCAGCGCGGTAAAAACGTGCGTCTCCTCTTTGCGCTCGAGCAGCCCGCCCTCTGCCCGTGCGTCAGTGCGGACCTCCCCCTTTTTCCCGCGCCGTTGCCAACGGCGCTCCGCCCCCTCCGTGTGTGCCACCGGCGCGGTCTCCGACTCCCCCCTCCCCCGCCTCCCTTCCGCCCCCGCCCCCTCCGCGGTCATGGACGTCCCTGGCGGTGTGGCCGTCACGCACCCCATTGGCGGGGAGCCCCGCTGGGTCACCCGCACGACCGTGGGCCCGCCGCTCGCCGAAATTGACGACGTGCGGCAGCCGTGGCGGGAGCGTCCCGCGGTCGTCCACGGCCCCGTCGGCACCCTCTTTGGCTGTTCAGCGCTCGTCGGCGTGACCGCCTGCGGCGTTACGGTTGCCATGACCGTCGGCGGCTGGCTGTGGCTCGACATCCTCGACCATGCCGTGCTGGGCGCCGGTGAGGCGACACCGTGGTGGGTCTGGCTCTGTATCGTGATGCCCATCGTCCTGTCTGCGGCCTGCATAGCGCACGGTGCCAGCATGGCCGCCTGGGCCTATATGCGCGTCGTGCGCACGTGCACGACGCGCGCGTACGCGCTCCATGGCCTATCCTCTGACGATGCGGTCGTGCGCATTGGCGCCGCGCTCTCCCATGACGCGGCGCTGCACATGGTCATGACGTGCTACCACGAGGAGCCCCGCTCCACGCTCGCGCCGGCCAAATGTACGGCGTCGTGGACGGGCCGCCAGCCGGTCGTGGGCGTCTCGGCACTTGCGGCCGACGCGGGCGACGACTTTGACGTGCTGCTGCCCGGCCGCGGCGAGCCGCCCGTCCGCCTCTTCCTCCCCGCCCGCGCCGTCCTCACGCCCGCCGCCCGGGCGGCCGTCGACGCCCAAGTCGATGCCTTTGTGGCCGCCAACGTGCACCGCGACACGCACCACGTGGTCGTCGTGCAGCTGGTGTTGCACGCGGGCTTTTGCCAGCGCCTAACCGTCTACGCGCCGGGGCGGCCGCCGGTGGCGCTCGGCCCGACCGCCTGGGCGGTGGCGGTGGCGGCCGCGTGCACGTGGGCGTTTGAGCTCGCCGCGCGGGCGGCGATGGGGGACCGCCAGCTGACGATTGCGCGGACGTTTGTGGTCGACGCGAGGGGGAATCGGGTGGGGAAGGGGGACTGACGCGCCGCGAGGGCGGTGCTCCACGGCGGTGAGGGAGGCGGAGGGGTGTAGGGGGGAGGGAGGCGGGGGGGTATCCCAAATCGGCCGCGCACTCAGTCGGTCGCCGTCGAGGGCACAGCGGCCGCCCCGCGGCGTCGGTGCGGGCACGGTGCGGTGGCGCGCGCCGCGCCGCTCGGCCGCCGCGGGCGGCGAGCAAGGGGGGGACGGGCGCGGGCCGCCGCGCCGCGTGCGAGCGGCCGCCGAGCGGTGGCGGCCGGCTGGTGGCCAGGACGTGGGCAAGGGGGTCGTCGGCCCGCACGGCGGCGGCGGCGGCGACGGCCCAAACCGTCAATGCGGGAGGGTGCTCAAGAGGGCAGGCGCCAAGACACAACCAAAAAAAAAAAAAAA
>ENA-ORXT01003689-ORXT01003689.1-marine-metagenome-genome-assembly--contig:-NODE-3689-length-16577-cov-5.423576_pt1 | contig 16577 bp, 9 predicted proteins | sample MGYA00237868_ERZ511482 | MGnify/ENA metagenome assembly ERZ511482 | reverse complement strand
AAAACTCTGCTTCTGGGATCGAGGCAGCTCAGCGGCTGGCTGGTCAGTGCTCGAGTGACTCACGAGGCCCCTTCGGACATGTCGAGCAAGGAGTGGACTCCGTCAGGTTCCGGCTGGCTTGCGCCAACCGAGGTCACGTCCGAGGTGGTCGTAGAGGCGCTGGTTGTCCTCGGCGAATCGCTCGGCGAGCTCGTCGAGGAAGCTGTCCGCAGCCTTTGCCTTCTCGTAGCTGTTGTAGGCCTTGGCATCGTGCAGATCGAAGCTCGCTACGTCGAGGAATTCTGTCACCGTGTTCACCGCCGCAGCAGGATCGGCGAACATGCTCTCGCTCGTCAACGTCAAGACGTTGTCGGCGCCGAATGCCTCTTCCCACACGAGGAGCTGGTCGAGGTATCGGCCTCTGGCCATGTACGAGTAGTGCTGGTGGGCGAAGCTGGTCGCGTCCGGTGAGTTGGTGATCCGTTCGACTTCGCCCCGCAGTCGTTCGGGTTCAGCGTCGATGGCATCGCGGAACGACAAGCGCTCGTGGCCCTTGGCGACCTCGTGCTGGTAGTGCGACCGAGCTCGCGAGACCGGGTCGCGCAAGAGCACGACGATTTTCGCATCGGGCAGGAGTTCGTGGGCGCGCTGAGCTGCCAGCGGGTGATAGAGGTAATACGGTGTGGCATCTCCGGTGAAGCTCGGGGCGTCGTCGACGCCCGGGAAGTGCGCCTTGTACCACTCTGGTCCGCGGGAGTAGTGGAGCGAGAAGTAATGGATCTCTTTGCGGATCGGCGCGCGATAGTCCGGATGGCGAGTCAGGTACTTGAACAGCGACGTCGTTCCCGAGCGCTGAGCACCGACCAGCAGGAACGATGGCGTCATCGCCCGGCGGCCGGGAATGAGATTGCGGAGGCGGACGGTGCGAACGAGCGATGAGTAGAAGAATTGCTCGGCGTGTCCGCGCAGCTGCTGCGAAGTGGTCACAGGGGCTCCAACGGGGTGAGAGATCGAGAACTGAGAGAACGGAACGTCCGGAGCGATCGCCTCGGACGATGACAGGCTACCTCGGCGCACGGTCTCGCGTTGGTGTCGCCGCTGCTGACAGAGGTTCCCTGCACATATCACGCAGACACCCGCAGATAACGACAGATACCTGCAGTCTTCTGCATCTCGAGAAGCCCGAGCATTGTGAGTGGAGGGTTCACGACTCTTCGTGATCTTTTCCTCAGAATTTCCGCAATGAGTGGCAAAGCATGCTTGACGCTGCTTTACTGGTGGTGCGGACATGCGAGCGCGGCAAAGGCTGTGGTCGTTCAGGATTGATTGGTCGATGAGACCGATCCGATTCGAGGGCGCACTGAAGTGGCGAAGACCAAATGGATGAAAGCGGCGGAGTGATGACGATTGACGAGACGACCCAGAAGCCTCTGGCGCGTATGCGCAGGGGAGCAGCGTTGCTGTGTGCTCTTGCCGGAATGGTTGCGGTACTGCCCGCGACGGCAACGGCGGACACCTACACCACCCATGGTGGCGTGGTGTCGGAGAACCCAGTGGATTTCACCCCTGAGGTTCTCGACGGTCAGGTCAACGCGATCGCAACGGTCGGCGACACCGTCTACGTCGGTGGAACCTTCACCTCGGTTCGCGAGCCGGGCGGTGCCACTTTGAACCTCCCGTACATTTTCGCCTTCGATCGCGCCACCGGCGTCATCGATCCGACGTTCGATCCGATCCTGGACGGCAACGTTCGGACGCTGGTCGGCTCCGACGTCGACGGCACGGTGTTCGCCGGCGGTGACTTCAAGACCGTCAACGGAGAGATCAACCGCAAGGGATTGACGAAACTCGACCCGTTCGGCGATCGGGTCGCAGCGTTCAAGGGTCGCACCGATGGTCGCGTCAAGGACCTGAAGGTCGCAGGCAACACCTTGTACGCAGGGGGCTCGTTCCTCGAAGTCAACGGTCAGCCGCGTGAGCGCCTGGCGGCTTTGGACGCCACCACCGGCGACCTGCTGCCCAGCATCGACTTCACGTTCACCGAACCATTCAGCACGTCCACGCAGCCCGGCTTCATCAGCATCGATCGGCTCGACGTCACGCCGGACGGTTCGACGATGGTCGTCATCGGCAACTGGGCAAAGATCGACAACATCGAACGGAGCCGCTTGGCCGTCATCGACCTGACCACGGCGCCGGCCACGGTGGCGAACTGGGCCACCGACGTCTTCGAGGTGCAGTGCGCTGCCAGGCGCTTCCCGCAGTACATCCTCGATGTCGACATCTCGCCGGATGGATCGTACTTCGTGACGGCGTCCACAGGCGCATACACCGGCGGCAATCCCGCATGTGACACTGCGATCCGATGGGACCTCGGAGCAACCGGAACAGCGGTCGAACCGACATGGGTGAGCTACACGGGCGGCGACTCGCTGTATGCCGTCGCCGTCTCGGGTGAGGCGATCTACGTGGGTGGCCACCAGCGATGGATGAACAACCCGTTCCGCGGTGACCGAGTCGGACCAGGCACCGTTGACCGTCGCGGCCTTGCTGCGCTCGACCCGTTGAACGGTGTGCCGCTGTCGTGGCGGTCCGACCGTGCACCACGTGGCCTGGGTACGTTCGATCTCGTGATCGAAGACGACGGTCTCTGGGTGGGCGACGACACCGAATTCTTGAACGGTGACTACCACCCACGCCTGAAGTTGCTGCCGCTGTTGGGCGGAGAAGCGATTCCGCGCCCGACGCCGACTGCGCTGCCGACGACTCTCTTCCAGCCGGTTGCTGGTGAGCTCACGGCATCGAGCTTCGACGGCTCGACAACAGGGCCGCTGTCGGTCGTCGATGTCGATCCCGCATCTGAGTGGGCTTCGGTGCGCGGAGCTGTCGAGCTGAGCGGAGCGTTGTACACCGGTCACAGCGACGGGACCTTGCGCTTGCGCGGTTTCGACGGCAACGTGATCGCTGGTGCGCAGCCGATCAACCTGAATGGCGTGACGTCGCAATACTTCGCTGTGGCGGCGTTGAACGGGATGTCGTTCGATACGACGAACGGCCGCTTCTACTACACGGTCGCAGGCCAGAACGCCCTCTACTACCGATATTTCAGCCCCGAGAGCAACATCGTCGAGCCCCGCCAGTTCGTTGCGTCCACCACCGTGGTCCCGTGGGACCTGGTGCAGGGCATGGAGCTCGTCGGGTCCCAGCTGTACTACTCGCTGGCCGATGGGACGCTGCACAGCGTCGCCATGGCTGACGGTGCTCCCGTGACCGGAACCGACGTCGTCCTCGGCGGCCCGGCGATCGACGGACGCGACTGGAGCGGCCAAGACTTCTGGTTCCGTGCTCCTGACGCAAACCTGATGCCGGCACAGCCGGTTGCGGAGTTCGAGTTCTCGAGTGCTGGTACGTCGACGTCGGATTCGTGGCAGTCGTTCGATTTCGAAGCGGTTGCTGGCGAAGAGGTCAACGTGAAGTTGGATTGGTTCGACCCTGCTGCGCAGATGAATGTGTTCCTGCGTGATGGCAACACCGTGTTGATCAAGGACAATCTCGTGGCGGGTTCGCCGAAGTGGTTGACCTTCACGCCGACGGTGTCGGGAACGTTGAACGTGGGTGTGAAGATCAAGTCCGGTGGGACTGACTTCGAAGTGCTCGTCAATCCGTTCAACGAGTCTCCGTGATGCCGACGTCGATGAGCGATTCGGCACCGACAGCGGAGAACACCGCGCGGGTGCGGATTGCGTACATCGGCGGCTGGGGGCGCAGCGGCAGCACGCTGCTCGCCCGCATGCTCGGTGAGGTCGAGCGATACGTGAATGTCGGCGAGATCCGAGATCTCTTCATGCGTGGCATCGATGAAGACCGCGTGTGCGGGTGCGGTGCTCGCTTCAGTGAGTGCGACTTCTGGTCCGATGTCGGCGAGACAGCGTTCAACGGTTGGGACAACGTCGACCTCGCACGACTCGGCGAGTTGCGTCAACTCACCGATCGTCCGTGGCACGTGCCCGCTCTGCTCCGACCGGGTCTGCGTGACACGACGGATCGTGCCGTCGCCGAGTACGGCGAGTTCCTCACGCCGCTGTATCGCGCCATGGCGACGGTGGCCGACGCCGACGTGGTGGTCGACTCCTCGAAGTACGCCTCGTTCGCAGCAGTTCTTCGGGCGATCCCGTCGCTCGACCCACGCGTCGTTCATCTGGTGCGCGACCCGCGAGGCACGTTGAACTCGTGGATGAAAGAGGTGCGCATGAGCGACGACCTCGACTCGGCGCGCTACATGCCGAAGTACAGCGTCTTCAACGGTGCGCCGCGCTACGTCGCGTACAACGCCGAGATGCACGCCGTCGCGCGTGGCATCCCGAGCACGTTCATGCGCTACGAAGACCTGATCGAGCGACCGACCGAACATCTCCGGCAAGCATTGGAGATGATCGGCGTCGGCGCTGCTGCTGACCTGAGCGACATCGCTGGCCCGCAGGGAGTGCAACTCGGGACGAGCCACACCGTGATGGGAAACCCCATGCGGCATCAGTCCGGCTGGATCCCGTTGCGCGCTGACGAGGCGTGGAGAACTGACCTCGGCACAGGTCGTCGAGTCGCCTCCACTGTCATCACCCTTCCACTACTTCTGAGGTATCGATATGGATTCTGATCAAAGATTCGGTCGCCTCATGCGACCGGTGCGGTCGATCGCTGCGCTGGCGCTCGTCATCCCGCTGCTGCTCACCGTCGTCCCGTCCGGTCCCGTCGCTGCCATCTTGCCGACTGCGCCGGAAGCGACCTGGCAGGCCGACGGCGACGTTCGTCGAATCCTTGCCGTGGGCGACAGGGTCTTCGTGGGTGGAAAGTTCGACACGATCTCCGATCACGCGAACAACACCATTTCGAGTCCGAAGTTGGCCGTGTTCGACCGGATCACCGGCGATCCGCTTCCGTGGCCGAACGTCCTCGACGGCACGGTCTTCGACCTTGCCGCGTCGCCCGACGGCGCGACGCTTTATGTGTCAGGTGCCTTCGAGAAGGCCAACGGTGTGAACCGCAAGGGCGTCGCAGCGTTCGACATCGCAACGGGAGCGCTGCTGTCGCTGAAGATCCCGCGACCCAACTACGCGGTGCTCGCCATCGGCGTTTCCGTCGACGGGTCCACGCTGTTCCTCGGCGGCGGGTTCACGAAGATGGGCGGCGTGCTCCGCAAGCGTCTCGCAGCCGTGGACTCGACCACCGGTGCGCTGACGAGTTGGGCGCCCGAGGCGAACGGCCTCGTCCGTCGTTTCCTTCCGGAATCCGGACGAACCATCGTGACCGGGGCGTTCACCAAGATCAACGGCTTGCCCGCAACCGGGCTCGCTGCCGTCGACCCTGTCGGCGCGCTGCTGCCGACGGGGCATGCAACATTCCCGGTGCTCGACATCGAAGCCGACGCGAATACGATCTACGCAGTGGGATCGGGCCCTGGCGGGCGCGTCGCTGCCTACGACCTCGCCACGCTCGACAACGAATGGATCGTCGCGACGGACGGCAACATGCAGGGCCTGGCCCTGTACGGCGGTTTCGTGTACGCAGGCGGACACCACACGAAAATCGACGGGACCGACGCCACCCAGCTCTCGCGACTCGACAAGCTGACCGGAGCGGTTGATACTTCCTGGATTCCGCTCGTCAACGGCCTTCGCGGGATCAACGACATTGCCGCCACAGATGGCCGTCTCCACCTCGGTGGCGACTTCACCCACGTCGACGGAGTAGCCCAGGAGGGCTATGCCATCCTCGTCGACGACGATACTCAGGCCACCGCAGATCTCGTCGTGACCGCGTCGGCGTCCGCATCGCAGATCACGGTCGGTGACGATCTGGCGATCACGATCGGTGCCACCAACCTCGGCCCCCAAGCGGCACCGCTCGTCGAAGTTGAACTCGTGCTGCCGATCGAACTGACCGTCGTGAGCCTCGGCTCGGATTGTGTCGAGGATGCTCCGGGCATCGTCACGTGTGAGCTCGGCGTCGTCAACTCCGGCAGTTCGGCTGATGCAGTCGTCACCGTCCAAGCAGCGGACCCCGGCGATGTCGTGTCGTCGATCTCGGTGTCCGGCACCGTCGTCGACCCCGACGCGACGAACAACGTCACATCGTTCGTCACCCAGGTACAGGCGGCGTCCGGTACCGCAGATCTCTCGGTCGAACAATCGGTCTCCATCGATCCGGTGCCGGCGTCGGCTCCGTTCGACTACGTACTCACTGTCACGAACAATGGTCCAGACGCAGCGGACTCGGTGGTCGTCACGAACGAACTCCCCGCCGCCGTGCAGTGGGTCGCCTCGACTCCTTCCACCGGAACGTGTAGCGGTACCACGACCATCGTGTGCGACCTCGGCACGATGGCAACAGGCACGACTGCGTCAGTTCAGTTGTCCGTCATTGCTCCGGCTTCAGCGCAGACCATCCAAAACAGCGTGTCGGTGACCACGACCACCCTCGACCCCGACGACACCGACGATGCCTCGACTGTCTTGACCAGCGTGGGTTCCGGAGCTGACAGCACGCCGCCCGGCCTGGTCTCGGCGCTGATGCAAGACCTCGACGCTGACGGCCGGGTCGACAACGTGCGCGTCACGTTCGACGAACCGCTGGCCATCTGTTCGACGTGCGTGACCGGTTGGGTGCTCGACAACGTGCCATCCGGAGGCACCCTCCTCGACGTCGTCGTCAACGGCGCGGTCGTCGATGTGCAGATCGCTGAGGGCCCGTTCAACTTGGACACTTCCGTGGGAGCATTCACCATCGAACTCGACGTGGCGAACACGATGCAGGACGCGAGTGGCAACAACGCATCCTTCCTTCCCATCGCCCCAGCCGATGGTGCGGGCCCGGTCCCCAGCACGTTGCGAAAGTTCAATGCCGCCACGAACGGGATCGCAGAAGCCGGAGACAAGCTGACCACCGAGTGGAGCGAGGAACTCGACCCGTCATCGGTCGCACCGTCGGCCGACGTGTCCTTGATCGACCCGGGCACCGGTGGGAACGACGTGGTGTCGATGCAGGGCTTCCAGGACGGCGACATGGACACCGGTGCTGGAAACTATGTGTCGGCCTCGGGATCCCAGGCAGACTTCCTCGGCTCGCTGATCGAGATCAAGAACGTGAACGACACACTGACCCTGACGCTGGGACAGTGCACGAACGACTGCGCCAGCTTGACCAAGGGTGACAAGACGACCGTCATCTACCGGCCGCCGTCGGGCCTCACCGACCTCGCAGGCAACCTTGCGGTCGGGGAGTTCGTCAAGACCTTCCGGCTGTTCTGACGAACGGTACGATCACACCATGAGTGAGCGAATGAACACAAACTCTGAATCCGACACGTCTGCGCGGCCGCACGACGCGGTCGATGTGTTCGTCACGGTCGGTACCGACCACCATGCTTTCGACCGCCTCGTCGAGTGGGTCGACGACTACGTCGAACGCCGTACAGCCACCGGTCAGACGGTGCGCGCGGTGTGCCAAGTCGGCACGTCCCATCAGGCGCGCGTGGCCGACTCGATGGACTACGTCAAAGCCGAACGGATGGCGGAACTCTTCTCCTCTGCCGCTGTGGTGGTTTCCCACGGCGGCCCAGCGACCATCATGGAGGCTCGCCAGGCGGGTCGCCGCCCCATCGTCGTGCCTCGGGACCCTGAGCGTGGCGAACACGTCGACGGTCATCAGCAACGCTTCGCCGCGTTTCTTGCCGAGCGAGATCAGATCGACCTCGCCACCACCCGCGATGAGTTCGAACGGCTCCTCGATCTGGCGCTGTCGAACCGGGAGGGCGCCGCCGCCGAGATCGAGTCCGGCGAAGTGCAAGCCACCGTCGAGCGCATCGAGGCCATGGTCGCTGACCTGTTGGTTTCCGGCGAGCGACCCGGACGCCGCCGCCTCGGCCGTCGCTTCCGGCGCGACGTCGCTTCATCGCCGGACACAGGGCCACGCGTCATGGTCCCGACATCCGGAGGCGGTCACCTGGCACAATGCTGGAACCTCATGCCATGGCTGTCGGAATGCCAACGCTCCTGGGTGGTGTTCGACAGCGTTGCGGCCCGCTCCCTGCTTGCTGACGAAGACACCGCATGGGCGTACCAACCAACGACGCGTAACGTCAAGAACTTGGTGCGCAACACGTTCCTGGCATTGTCGTTGTATCGACGGTTCCGACCGGACGTGATCATCTCGACGGGCGCCGGTGTCGCCGTTCCGTTCTTCTGGCTGTCGCGAGTCTTCGGCGCAGTCACGGTCTTCGTCGAAGTGTACGACCGCATCGATTCCGCAACCCTGACGGGGCGTCTCGTCCGCCCAGTGACAGATCTGGTCGTCGTGCAGTGGTCCGAGCAGCAGCAGCTGTATCGTGACTCGGTGATCGCCGGACCTCTGCTGTGATGAACGAAAGGTCTGTTTCATGACACGCCCAGGGTCTTTCCACGACGAGATGACCGTCGCCGAAACGTATATCGATGTCGTTCGTCGGCGCTTGCCATGGGTGGTGCTCGGCACGCTCGTCGTGCTCGTCTTGGGCAGCGTCTTCCTGTCGGGGCGAAGTGCGCCGTTGCCGTCCTACCAGGCTGAAGTGATCATCGAGACGCCGGACTCCGTCGATGCAGACGAGGGTCGCGGAGCCGAGGCAGCGCGGATGACTTCGGATCGCGTCATTGCCATTGCGCAGGACCGTCTGAACGCTGACGGGATCGATCTCTCGGAGATCACAGGTCGAATCCGCGTCGACATTCCCGAGGATTCCGACCTCGTCGGTCTGCGGCTGACGGGCGATGACGAAGCGACTGTCGAACTCATCGTCAGTGAAATCGCCGAGGCATATGTCGTTGTCTCGGAAACCGACATCCGTGCGACGCGAGACGCTCGACGCGATCGCCTCGCGGCCGAGATTGCGCTGCTCGACCAACAACTCACCGACGAGTCGACCATCGTCGCAACGCTCGACGAGGACTCTGTGGAAGTTCGCAACAGCGCAGCGATGGTCGAAGTGATCCAGAGTCAGCTCATTCGGCTGCGAACCGATCAGAGTCTGGCTGCGGTCCAGGACCTCGGATCTGCATCGCTGATCAGCGGCGTGGAGACAACGGAGACAACGGGTCGCCAGATCCCAGCGGCGGCTGCCCTCGGTGCGATCGCAGCACTCGCTCTGATGTTCGGGATCGCACTGGCATTCTTTGCTCATCGCCTCGACCGGACAGTCCGGTCTCCGAGGGAGGCATCGGCAATCGCTGGCAGTCAGATTCTCGGCGCCGTCCCGTGGACTGCTCCGGACACGGACAATTCGTCGTTGCCAGATCAATTCCTCGCCGTCGCCACGCTCTTTCGGGCCTTCGAATGGGGCTCTGGAAGCGATGCGGTTCTTGCCATCGTCGGGGACCGGAAGCCTTCTCGCGTCGTGGAGAACGTCGTGCTCGGCTATGTCGACGTCGGTGGTTCCGCAGTCGTCGTCGACAGGTCTGATGGCGCACTGATTCGTCAAGCGCTGGTGCGCCCGGATGCTCACCTCGAAGTCCTCGACGCCGAAGCCGAGAGCGACGCGAGGGACTACGACGAAGACACGAGTCTCTTCGTCGTCACGAAAGGCCCGTTGGTCGATGCAGCGTGTCTCGAGCTGGCACGCCAGGCCGGCGTGCTCGTGGTCGTCGTCCGTATCGGCTCGACGAAGCGCGAGGAGTTGGCAACTGTCACCCAGATGGCGGCAGCGAACTCTGACGTTCGACTGTTCGTGATTGCCGAAGAGCGCAAGTCGTGGCGTCACCGGGCCAAGCCCGGGCGACGAGGCGTTGCTTCGACCGCAGCAGGACCCGGAGACTCAGGCCGGTGAGTGTGCTCGATGCTCCGGAGCGTCAAAGCGATTCGGCCGCAGCGCGAGTGCCGAGACTGAGCACTCGAACGCGGACGGGTGACCGTTCCGGCGTTCCCGACTTCTTCGACGTGGAACCTGTCGAACCCGCCGAGGTGTTGGTTCCCCAGGAGACGTCGACGGCACTCCTCCCACCGTGGTGGCCGCTGGCTCTCGTGACGGTCGGGTTCCCGATCTGGTGGATTCTCGGACTCTCCGTTGTCGCCTGGCCGATCGTGGCGATCTTCGTGATCGGCCCGAAGCTGGTGATGCGGAGCGAACCCATTCGTGTGCCGAGTGGCTTCGGCTGGTGGATGGCGTTCATGTTCTGGGTCGTGCTGTCGGTCACGCAGTTGGACGGATCATCCGATGTCGTGGCGTTCGGTTACCGGTTCAGCATCTACGTGACGGCAACACTGATGTTTCTGTACGTATACAACGAGTCCGAAGCGCGGCTGCCGACTGAACGAGTGTTGTCACTGCTCACCGGGCTGGCGATCGCTGCGACCGCCGGCGGCTTGATCGGGGTGCTTGCCCCTCGGTTGAATTTCCCGAGCGTCTTGGAGATCGTCCTCCCGGACCGGATTGCCCGGAACGAGCAGATCCAGACGCTGAGCCATGTGCAGTTCGCACAGGTCCAGCGACTCTACGGCCGAGTGATCGGCCGTCCGCATGCGCTGTTCTCCTTCACCAACGAATGGGGCTCCGCTGTCGGGATCCTGGTGCCGATCGCCGTTGCGTCGCTGCTGGTCAAGACGACCTCGACATCTCGCCGAATCCTCGTCTCGGTGCTCTTCCTGCTCTCGGTGTTCAGCGTCGTCGTGTCGCTCAACCGCGGTCTGTGGATCAGTTTGGCAGTGGCGTTCGGGTACTCGACGTTCCGGTTCGTACTGAAACGCCAAGTGCTGCCGATCGTCTTGGCAACAGCAATCGTCGGGCTGCTCGGAGCAGCGCTCTACTGGACACCGCTCGGTGACCTCGCCGGCGAACGAGTTGCGAGCGGACACAGCGACGAAGGGCGATCGAGCCTCTATCAACAGGCGATTGCGCTGGCCAACGAACGGCCAGTACTCGGCTGGGGAACGCCCCAGCCGCGAACAGATCAACCCGACGGGCCGAAGGTGGGAACTCACGGCCACCTGTGGTTGGTGGCTGTCAGCCAAGGGTGGGTCGGCCTCGCGCTCTACCTGGCTTGGTGGTCGCGCATGCTGTGGACGGGATTCCGACAGGCGACAGCGGTCGGAATCTGGATCCATGCCGCCGTGGTCGTGTTCGCGGTGCAGCTGGCCTTCTACGAGCACACGCCAATCCAATTGCCGATCGTGATGGTGCTTGCCGCCGTGTTGGCGCGCGCCAAGGCCCGTCCAGTTCCGCTCTCGATCACGTCCCGCTGACCCTCAAGTCGAATCGACGACGAAACGGCGAATTCACGGCCATGAAATTGGTCCTGAGCTGGCACAATCGAACTGCCCACCGCTATCGTCGCCCCGATGCAGGCGAACACGAAGAGTGGCCAGATCAGACGTTTTGCGACCAAGGCCCTGATGGCGGTGACAGCGGCGTCGCTGAGCATCGCCGTCGGCGCCGGATCGCTGTCGTCGGGCGCAGTGCAAGCTCACGAACTCGATCTGCCGGACGGATTCGTCGGCTCGACGATCATCACCGACCTCGTCAACCCCGTGGGGATGGAGTTGGGGCCGGACGGCCGGATCTACGTGCTCGATGGTCGCTCCGATCGGCGCATCTCGGTCATCGACGAAGCCAACGGAACGCGATCGACCTGGCTGGAACTGCCCGGCGCCGAAAACGTCGAGATGGGTGTCCACGGGATCACCTGGCACCCAGACTTCGCAAACGAGCCGTACGTCTATGTGTCCTACATCGCAACAGCCACGGACACTGCCCCGCAGCGCTACGAATTGAATCGCTACGAAGTGGTCGGCGACGATCCCGTCGAATCCAGCAAGAGCACCATCTTCACGATCAACGACTGGAACCCGGGCCAGAAGCTGCACCAGGGCGGCGACCTTGCATTCGGCGCCGACGGCAAGCTCTACTGGGCACTCGGCGACCGCGTGACCACGAACAACGTGCAGAGCTTCACGTCGTTCGCTGGCAAGTTGCTACGCCTCAATGACGACGGATCCATCCCCGCCGACAACCCGTTCGTCGAGGAAACGACCGGGAAGCGGCAAGCCATCTACGCGCTCGGCCTTCGCAACCCGTGGCGCGTCGAAACCCGGCCGTCGACAGGTGATCTGTACATCAGTTCGGTCGGCCCGCAGACGTGGGAGGAACTCGACGTCGCTGCCGCCGGCGTCAACTACGGCTGGCCGATCGTTTCGGGTCCCAGCACTGACCCGGCTTACACGAATGCAGCGTGGTCCTACCCGCACGTCGTCGATGGTGCGCCCCTGGGTTGCGCGATCACCGGCGGAGCTTTCATGCCCGAGACCACGACGAATCCCGTCATTCCCGGCGGGTCGATGCTGATTGGTGACCACTGCTTCGGATGGATCGACATCGTCGATGTCGACGCCGGAACGAGCACTCGATTCACCGATGGTCTGGAGCGGCTCATCGACATCGTGATCGACCCGACCACGGGAGCGATCTACTACCTCGACCGAGAGTACGACCACGACGATGACAATCAATCCGGCGGAATCGGACGTATCGACTACAACCCGTCGGCGACGCTCAGCATCTCGACCCAGCCGCAGGACGTCACCTCGTCCACCGGGCGAGACGCCACGCTGTCGGTCGAAGCCAGCGGTCAGCCCCCGGTGAGCTATCAGTGGTTCCGCGATGGCGCGCAGATCGACGGCGAGACATCAGCAACGTTGACACTCACCGATCTCACCGTCGCCGACAGCGGCGCAAGTTTCTCGGTGACTGTTTCGGACGCTGCGAGCACGGTGACGAGTGAGTCAGCAATAGTGACCGTCGCGCCCAACGAGTCACCAGTTCTCACGATCGACGCGCCGGTGGGGGAGACTCTGTGGACCGCAGGCGACACCATCAGCTACTCCGGTTCCGCCGTCGACCCCGAGGACGGAACGCTGCCCGACTCGGCGCTCACGTGGGACATCGTCTTCCATCACAACACGCACACGCATCCGTTCATCGACGGCGTCGAGGACGTGTCGAGCGGAACCTTCGTCATCCCGACCACGGGCGAAACAGCGCCTGACATCTGGTACCGGGTCTACCTCACTGCCACTGACACCCAAGGCGTGTCGTCGACGATCTTCCGTGACATCTTCCCGATCACCGCGCAGATCACCATCGATTCGACTCCGAGCGGCGCCACGCTGCTGCTGGATTCCCAGCCGATCGTCACGCCGTACACGTTCACCGGCGTGGCTGGCATCGATCGTGAGCTCGAAGCTCCGAGCCAGCAGGACATCGCTGGGCAGGCCCTGGGCTTCGACTCCTGGAGTGGCGGGCAGAATGATTCATTCACCTTGGTGACGCCTGGTGAGGACACGACGATCACCGCCACGTATCTGCCGATCGACGCATCGTTCACCTGCAGCGTCGACGGGACCACCCTGTCATGGACCGATCAAGGCATCGACAAGTACTTCATCCGCCAGATCGTGCAGGGCCAGAATGAGTACGTCGGCGTAGCCGTTGGTGTACTGGACTACCAGGTTCCCGCGACGGTCGGGTCGTATCAGGTCGTGGCCTTCGTCGGCGGAACGCGAACGACAACCGATTGCCAGAGCGCGGCGGTGTTCGAGTGTGTCGTCGACGGCGGCGTGCTGTCGTGGACCGATGTCTCCTCGAAGAAATATCACGTCCGTCAGGTCGCAGGTGCCGGCTCGACCTTCCTTGCAACGGTGACAGATGCACTCAGCTATGACGTCCCTGACTCGAACACCTATCAGGTGGTGATCCACGTGTCCGGCACGCGAGTCGTCACCGAGTGCTCGGGGTCCGCAGGGTTCGTCTGCGCCGTCAACGGCTCCACGCTCTCGTGGACGGCACAGGAGGCATCGACGTACTTCGTTCGTCGTCTCGTCGGGTCGAACAACGAATATCTCGACACCGTGACGAACGCCAATACCTTTGCGTTACGCGATCTCGGCGGCGTCTCGCGCGTCGTGACCTTCGTCGACGGCGAGCGACTGGTGGCAGATTGTGCGCCGGCCGAGCCGCCGTTGTTCGCGTGCTCGGTCACGGCAGGCACGATCTCGTGGACTTCCCAAGACACGACGACGTTCTATGTGCGCCGCCTGGAGGGGAACACCAGCAACCTCGTCTCCGTCGTGGCCAACGCCACTTCCTACGATCTGACCGACACGCCAGGAGCGTACGAGGTGGTCGGGTACCTGGCCGGCCAACGCACGACGACAGCCTGCTCGAGCTGACGGCTCGAGGCGTCTCGGTGATCGTGACGCACTGATCGACGCCATCGCTCGACGACGCCCAGCGCCGCCCGGGTGGTCCGCCGGACCCTGGGTCGGCGGCGGGAGAGTCATGTGAGATTGCGGTACTTCGGCCGCATATGTTGCGGTTGTGCGTCGATTAGTTGTAGGTTCCGTGACCGTCGTTGAGACGCGTTTGACAAAAGACGCGTTGGCGCACTCGCCGTGAGGAAACTCGCGCGGTGAGCGTGTACGGCGTAGCGTTCAACCGAGAGGGACTCGTCATGGTCAGATCAACTGTTTTTCAACGTCTGCGACTCACCATCGCTGCGGCACTCGTCACAACGACCGCCGTCGCCGCCGGCGCTGCACCGGGGAGTGTCGAAGCGGCGCCGACAACGGTTGCGTTCGTGAGTCGCACAGTGCCCGCTCCGGGCGCCGACGCTCCCGCCGTGGCCCAGCTGGAGCAGCTCGGCTTCCAGGTGAAGTTGGTCGACGACGACAAGGTTCGTCAGCGTGGCGAGCGGGCGATCGGCGCGGTCGATCTCATTGTCATCTCCAAGACGGTCTACCCGTCCAAGGTCGGCAAACGGCTGTCCGAAACGGCGATTCCGATCGTGTCGTGGAACACGTCGCTCTACGACGACCTCGGCCTGACCGAGAAGGGCGGATCGAACTCGGGACGAGTCGGGCCGACATCGTCGCTCACGATCGCTGACCCTTCGTCTCCGCTGAGTGCTGGCCAATCTGGTTCCGTCATCGTCACGACGAAGCCGCTCAAGGTCAGTTTCGGTCGACCGGCTGGCTCCGCCATCGTCGCCGCGCACGTTCCCGGTAAGCCTCAGCAGGCAACGAACTTCAGCTACGACGCTGGTGTGCGCATGGCGAATGGTCGCACCGCACCGGCGCGCCGGGCGGCGATCTTCTTCGATCAGGTGAGCCCGAGATTCGTCAACCCGGCCGGCTGGGCGATGTTCGAAGCCGCGATTCGGTGGTCGGCAGGACTCGAGCCAGCTCCGACCGACCCGGGTCCGTCTGTGGGTTCGATTGCGCCGTCGTCGGGGGCGTTGTTTGGTGCGAATCCGAAGAAGCGTGGTGGTGATAGTCGTTATGAGGGTGTGAAGACGTTCGAGCGTGAGGTGGGTCGTGGGATCGATGTGGTGAATCGGTTCCATGAGTTCTCTGATGGGTTGGATCCGTATTATTTCGTGTTTGATCGCAAGCATGTTGCTGATGGTCGGACGGTGATGATTTCGTGGCGTGCGACGGATAATCGTGGCGCGTTGGCGGGGCAGCCGGATCCGAATCGGGCGAAGAAGATCACGTCGGGTCAGTTCGATCGTGAGATCGATGGGATGGCGTTGCGGGTTCGTGAGTTGGGTGCGCCGGTGTTGATTCGGTTCAACTGGGAGATGGATCAAGGTGTTGGTGGTAAGCAGCACATTGGTACGCCTGCGGAGTTCATTGCGGCGTGGCGGTATATCCACAAGCGGTTTGATCGGGCGGGTGTGAGCAATGTGGAGTGGGTGTGGGCGCCGCGTGCGGCTGCGTTCAACAAGGTCGATGGGCCGTTGTTCTATCCGGGTGATGCGTTTGTGGATTGGATTGGTGGGTCGGCGGTTCCGATCTATTCGTTCCGGACGCCGGAGAAGATTTATGGCAATTGGTATGACTGGGCGAGTGAGCGTGACAAGCCGTTGTTGTTGTGGCTTGGTTTGCGTGAGAATCCGGATGATTCTGCGTGGAAGGCTGGGTTCATTGATCGGGTGACTGAGTTGACGACTGGTCCGTGGGGTGATGTGAAGGCGTTCATCTATTATCACTCGTTCTCGCCTGAGGGGTTCGAGTATTGGGCGGATACGTCGCCGCAGTCGTTGCAGGCAATCCAGGACCTGGCGTGCTCGGACCGGTTCTCGGTCAACAACTCATGTTCATGACCACCCAAAGCTGAGAGGAACCCTGATGCCCGCTTCAACACTGATATGTCGATCACGGCGGACCGTGGCTGTGGCCCTGGCGATCTCATCGGGAGTCTTCGTCACAGCCGCATCCGGCCACATCGGAGCGGCCCCGCAACCGGATGTGGGCAGTGTCGTGAGCCCGGTTCGTCTCGACGTCTTGGCGCCCGCCGTGCGCTGGCCCTCCGGGCAGGGCCCTGTTTCCGTACCGGTACCGGGTGGGCCGTCCAGTCCGTCACCATCACCATCACCCGGTCCGTCACCGTCACCCGGTCCGTCACCGTCACCCGGTCCGTCACCGTCACCCGGTCCGTCACCGTCACCGGGTCCGTCTGTGGGTTCGATTGCGCCGTCGTCGGGGGCGTTGTTTGGTGCGAATCCGAAGAAGCGTGGTGGTGA
>ENA-ORXT01003688-ORXT01003688.1-marine-metagenome-genome-assembly--contig:-NODE-3688-length-16578-cov-4.421187_pt1 | contig 16578 bp, 15 predicted proteins | sample MGYA00237868_ERZ511482 | MGnify/ENA metagenome assembly ERZ511482 | reverse complement strand
TAAAATAACGCCTCATAAGGCACTCAAAATAATTGGCAGTTAATTGTCAACTTATTTTTGTCAGACTACTTAATAAGGGTGAATTTGAGACTTTTAATCGTTGAAAGAATCAAGTTTAAGAAACTTTCAACAAGCTGAATCATATTGAAATAAAAACGAAACCATAAATTGTGTTTTGTAAAAACTTTGAAATACTTTTGGCATTCAATAAAAGATATATGATTATAAACACCGCAAAGCGATTGGAAAGTGTGAAGGAGTACTATTTTTCACGAAAATTAAGGGAGATTGCGCAACTCAATGCCGACGGACAAGACATCATCAATCTTGGCATTGGTAGCCCCGATATGGCGCCATCTGAGGAAGCAAGGGAGCTTTTGGGTGCACAGGCGGTAAAGGCCGATGGTCATGGTTATCAGTCTTATAAAGGGCTTCCTGCACTGCGAACGGCAATGGCAGCATTTTATCAAAAATTCTATGGCGTAACCCTTGATGCCGATAGTGAAGTTTTACCCTTAATGGGAAGTAAAGAAGGGATTATGCATTTGTCTATGGCATTTTTGGACAAAGGCGATGTGGTATTGGTGCCCGATCCTGGCTATCCAACTTATACTTCGGTGAGTCGTTTGGTGGAGGCGAATGTTCAGACCTACGATTTGTTGGAATCAAACAATTGGTTGCCCGATTTAAAAGCTTTAGAACAAACAGACTTGTCTGCTGTTAAGATAATGTGGATTAATTATCCAAATATGCCTACTGGGACGAATGCTTCAAAAAGGCTTTTTGAGGAGCTGGTTGCGTTTGCCGAAAGGAATCAAATTTTATTGATAAACGACAACCCATACAGCTTGGTTTTGAACGACAATCCAATGTCCATTTTATCCATAGAAGGAGCAAAAGAGGTAGCGTTGGAGTTAAACTCTTTGAGTAAATCACACAATTTGGCGGGTTGGCGAGTAGGTATGTTGATGGGTGGAAGCGATTATATTTCGGCTGTGCTCAAGGTGAAAAGTAATATGGACTCTGGTATGTTTAAAGGAATACAAATGGGGGCGATTGCAGCTTTGGAACAACCAAATTCATGGCACAATGAGCGCAATGCTGTTTATACAAAACGTCTTTATTTTGCACACGAGATTATGAAGGAATTAAATTGTTATGTGAATAAAAATCAATCGGGGATGTTCCTTTGGGCTAAGATTCCTGATTGGGCAAAAAGTGGGGAAGCTTTTAGTGAATACATTTTAGACAACAGTCGGGTATTTATTACGCCTGGTTTTATTTTTGGTAAAAATGGAGACCGATATATTCGAATTGCTCTTTGTAGTAGTGAAAAAACGTTGGAAGAAGCCTTTAATCGAATTCGGTTGTTGTTTGCGATTGCTTAGCTTTTTTTAGGGGTTTGGTTTTTTATGGGTTTGGTTTCTGTGGTTCTTGCTCGTTTTTCTTGATATTCAATATTTAAGCTTTAGTACGGAATATAGGTAAATTCGATACTGAACCGTCATTTACTCATTCAACAATATTTAAAATTTAAAACTACAATATGGTCATTTTATTATCTCCAGCGAAGACATTAGATATGGACAATGTGGCGACTTTGGATCGTTCGACACAGCCTGCTTTTTTAGATGATTCGGAAAAGCTGGTAAAGAAATTGGCTCGAATGAGTCGGTCAAGTATTGGCGAGTTGATGAAGTTGAGTCCTCAGTTGGCTGACTTGAATTACAATCGTTATAAAGATTGGTCTTTGCCTTTTACTGATAAAAATGCTCGGACGGCTCTTGATGCTTTTCAGGGCGATGTGTATAGAGGATTGGATGCTGCTTCTTTTAATAAAACAGAGGTAAAGTTTGCCCAAAAACACCTGCGTATTTTATCGGGGCTTTACGGTTTGCTGCGACCATTGGATTTGATGCAGGCTTATCGCTTGGAAATGGGTACTCGTTGGGAAATTGATAAAAAAACGAAGAATTTATATGCTTATTGGGGCGATAAAATTACCTTGGCAATCAATGAAACACTGAAAGCGAACAAGAATGATTTGGTGGTAAATTTGGCGTCTAATGAATATTTTAAAGCGGTCAATACCAAGGTGTTAACAGGTGAACTGATTACGCCTGTATTCAAGCAATTGAAAGGAGAGGAGTATAAAAATATTGCCATTTTTTCTAAAATTGCTCGTGGTCAAATGACTGCCTTTATGGTGAAAAGTCGCATTAAGGATAAGGAGTCTTTAAAGGCGTTTGATGTGGATGGATATGCTTTTAATGAGCCGTTGAGTAACGACGCAGAATTTGTTTTCACACGATGATGAATTATTGATTGGTTTTATCTGCAATCACTCCATTGACAATCCAGTCTTTTTTCTTTTTTTGTAAAAAAACAAGTGTTCGTATTTTATGGTTAATGGTCGTTTCTACTTCTGCAATATGGCGATCAATGACAATCCCTGTTAATTTAAAATCTTCTATTTCTTCGATGGGCAAAGCCAGCAGCGAATAAATACCTCTTTCAGAAGACAACGATGCCGCATAGGGAATGTTCCTCTCTTTTAGGGCACAATAAAAATCAGTTACTCGATTGGTAATGGCAGAATAAGCCAGTTCTTGAGGTGTTTTTTCAACCACACATGTATCAATGATGGGTTCAATTTTTATATAAATGCGAGTTGGCTCTTCTTCGGGTAAATAAGTGGTAAATTTCCAAATACAGCCAAAAGTCAACAACAATAAAATAAAGATTTTTATGATGTTTTGTTTCTTCATAATAGCGGCTGTTCTTCTTCAAATTGATAATCGCCTTTGGGGGTAATAAGCATGTTGGGAACCTGTCTGTTGGATTCGAAATAATTAAAACCGCCTTCAAGTTCTTCCCAAAAATCAATGAGCTTATTGTCTTTTCTTTTTACATATTTTAAGACATCATAACGCAGCGCATTCATTTTACAAGGGAAAATATGGACAGGAAATGTCTGTTGACCATTTGCTTTTTGTTGCTTTAATAAGTCGTATAGGTATTCAATTTTATTATTGCCAATAGCGACACAACCAATAGAGGCACAACCACCATGAATCATAATATCTCCTCCAGGATTGGCAGCATTGGTTGTCCTAATTTTATCGGATTGATTCGGATAATTAATACGCAGGCTTAAGTGATATTTACTATTGGGATTAAAATGGCTGATGCGATAAAACCCTTCTGGTACTTGTTGGTCGCCCTGTTTTCTTTTAGGTCCTAATATGCCAGAAGCCGCACAAATCGAAATGGTCTTTTTCTTTTTAAACTGTTCACCTACTCGTTTCTGTTCCCAAATTTCCAATTGATCTTCATATTTGAATATCCGAATAAACAACGCATTGGCATCACCGCTACTATCTTGTGAAAAAGAGAAAGCGATTCCACAAAAAAGCAGTACAACGGTAGATAATAAGGAGAAGCGTTTCATATTTCAGTATTCAATTTTTCTGATTATAACGGATTGCGTTGATGAATAGAATCATCTTATAAAACCACCCCTCGGCTACGCTCGGGGCTCGGATTTCCGTACCCCGAGCGTACGGTTCGTCGCTACGACCGAGGGGTACAATTTGGGATAAAAATTTGCATCGAGCAGAACACACTTTTCTGAACACTCCCTTATTTGAGGAACTCTAAACTCTATTCCCACATTGAGCATTCCTTACCTAACCCAACGCCACATTTCTTTTAGTGTGATTTTTTTACCAGTCAATAGAATGGCGGTTCTATATATTTTGGCTGCGACCCAAGCAGAAAGTAGGAATCCACCTATTAGTAAAACGATGGACAAGATAAAATCTAGGCTAAAAGGCGACAATCCATATGCGATGCGAGCAGGCATGATGACTGGGGAGGTCAACGGAATAACAGAGCCCCAAAATGCCATACTGCCATTGGGATTTTCGATGATGACGGTCAGCATTACAAACGAGATGATGATTGGAATGGTGATGGGGAAAACCAATGCCTGCGATTCGTTGCTGTTGTCGCCAACGGCCGATCCAACGGCAGCAAAAAGGGAAGCGTACAACATATAGCCACCGAAAAAGTAAAATAAGAAGGTGAAGAGCATCCAACCAAGAGGAAGACTGCTCAGTCCACTCATAAAACTTTCGACCATCATCTCTGCATCTTCTGGGCTAAAGGTGGATCCACTTGATTGCGATTCCGCCAATTGCTGTGCAGCAGCGGGATCAATAAATAAGCTCATAATAAAACCAGCAAATACCACCACCAGACCAGCACTGACAATCCAAATGGCAAATTGAGTCAAACCGACCAAGCCGATTCCAATAATTTTCCCCAGCATCAGCTTAAAAGGTTTTACCCTAGAAAGCATCACTTCGACAATTCTATTGGATTTTTCTTCGGCAACCCCACGCATCACCATAGATCCATAAATAATAATGGTCAGGTACATGAGAAAACCCATAAAACCACCTGCACCTGCTGCAATCTGACTACTGGTTTCAATTGTTGCTTCACTGTCTTTAGATACCTTGTTCTCGCCAATGGTAACAGATGTTTTTAAGTCATCTAGTTTATCGGGATCAATACCATATTGAATGATTTTTTCATTGCGCAATACCCTAGACAACTCCTGTTCAATCATTGTTCTAGACGCCAAACCCAATGGTGATTCAGAATAAAATTGGATGCCATTGGGATTTTCTATATCTATTTTAGGAACGTGTAAAACACCATCAAAACCTTGCTCAAAGTAGTTTTCCTTGAGCGATTCCAAACTCTCTGTCGAAGCCTTAAAATAAAGGGTAGGGCTGTCTTTCATTTTCACCCGATTGCCTTCGGTAAAATAACTGCTTTCATCACTAATGACGACCCTCTTTTTTTCAATACCTTGTGTGATAATGAGTACTTGTACCACCATTAATACCAAAATGCCCAATGGCGCTAGGGCGGTCGTAATGATAAAAGATTTGCGCTTTACTCTACTAAAGTACTCGCGTCCTATAATTAACCAGACTGATTTCATTTTTTAGCTATTTGGTTTTTTTAGGTATTTGGCTTTTTAGGGGTTTAGCTTTTTAGGGGTTCATATATTTGATTTTTTTAGGAGTACGTAACACAGAAACTAAACCCTAACCTCCTAAACCCCTAATTCAACTCCTGACTACCGCTTACTTGATCAATAAATATTTCGTTGATGGTTGGTAAGATTTCATTAAAGGCATTGATTTCTACCCCTTTTTGTAATAAAAACTGGAGGATTTCTGTTGCCGATTGATTTTCCTTGAGTTTTACTTTCGCACTATTATTGCCTTCCCACCGAATGTCAAAACGGTCGTCTTGGAAAGGTGTTACAACAGGATTAGAGAATTTAATGGAGAAAAGGTTTTGCTTAAAACGCTGTTGGACTTCGGCTGTTTTACCCTCTAATACTTTTTTTCCTTTATGAACCAAGGCAATGTGGTCACAGATTTGTTCTACCTGTTCCATACGGTGCGTAGAGAAAAGAATGGTTGCGCCATTGTCCCGTAATTTATCAATTTCACGCCGGATTAAATTGGTGTTTACAGGATCGAGTCCACTAAAAGGTTCGTCTAAAATAACAAGTGGTGGCTGGTGAATGACTGTGGAAATGAACTGTATCTTTTGCTGCATTCCTTTAGAGAGATCCTCGACTTTTTTGTTCCACCAATCACTGATTTCAAAATCAGCCAACCATTTTTCTACAGCTTCTTTGGCTTCCGCCTTAGAGTGGTTTTTAAGTCTTGCCAAATACAGCAATTGCTCGCCCACCTTCATTTTTTTGTACAGCCCTCTTTCTTCTGGCATATAACCCACCTGATACATCCTTTTTTCTGGATTGTTTTCTCCTTCTAATAAAATGGAACCAGAGTCGGGCGGTACAATATTGGTGATCATCCGAATGAGTGTGGTCTTACCAGCTCCATTGGGACCCAAAAGTCCAAAAATGCTTTGTTTGGGTATGTTAAGGCTCAACTTATCAACTGCTACAGTTTTGTTGAAATGTTTGGAGACTTCGTTTATTTCGAGAAGATTCATTTGTTTTTGTGGGTGTTTTGCTTGGGCTTCATTTAATCATAAACCACAGTAACGATAAAATAGTTTGTTTTTAGGGATAAAACGAATGGTCAAAAATAAAGAACTTCAATGGAGTATTTACCATGTTCCTCTTGAATGTTAAAATATTTCACACCATAAAAAGCATATGTAGGGGTTCAATAATTTAGTTTTACCTTTGATTTGTCAATAGGACACTTTTAATAAAACGTATGCGTATCCAAACTTGGAAAGAAGAATTTTATAACGGGCTTACCCATGGTGTCGGTTTGTTGATTGCCTTGGTGGCGGTTCCTGCATTGGTCGCATTCGTGGCTCAGTTTCAAATAGGATCTTATACTTTGAGTGCAGCCATTTACGGATTTACTATGTTGATGGTTTATGCATCTTCTACCATATACCACAGCGTTCCCTATCCTCAGGTTAAAAAAATGTTGCGTTTATTAGACCACATCAGTATTTACTTATACATAGCTGGTACATATACTGCATTTGTGGTACTGCTGGTTAAAGTAGATGTCGCTTTTTGGCTGATTCTTATGTGGTCGCTGGCAGCTTTGGGTATTTTTTTCAAAGTAATACAAGGCGTTGGTACCAAGAAAACTTTTTCGGTCATTATATATTCTATAATGGGCGGCATGGCAGTCTTTTATGTCCCTCCAATGTGGTCAGAATTGCCTGCTCTTAGCTTTGGTTTATTGGTATTTGGTGGATTACTTTATTTGATTGGTGCCATCATTTATGCAGGCAAGTTTTCTTACAATCATGTTGTTTGGCATTTGTTTGTTATGTTCGCTTCGGCAGCGCATTACGCCGCCATCTTTGTTGGGCTGAACAGTCAGCAGCTATAAGAAGTGCCAAGTCAGAATAGCGTGAAACATAGTCAATACCCCTCCTCTAAATCAACAACATCTTTCAATTTTTTCCCACGAATAAATCGTTTTAGATTTTCTATAGTAGGTTGCCAGCGAGCAAGGTCATTAAAGGGTGAAGCGGCTCGGTGAGGCGAAAGGACTGTGTTGTCTAATTCGTGAAATGGGGAGTGATAAGGGTGTTTTTTGCCAGTTTCATCTTCTGTTGGCTTGTATTCATACCATACATCTATGGCGGCTCTTTTTATGGTCTTTGTTTTTAAGGCATTAAATAAATCTTCTTCATTTACGATTTTTCCTCTACCGACATTAACCAAGATGCCTTCTTTACCTAAAAGCGTCAATTCTTTTTTGGCAATTAGATTTTCTGTTTGAGGCGTACCTGGAATGGCAATAATGAGGGTGTCAATTTGTTTTAAAAAATCTGATAATTGAGCGGAATTATAACAGTCGGTATCTATCAAGTTTTCCTTTTCTTTTTTGGTCCAATTTCTCTTTAATATGGAAATCTCTGGTTCAAATCCCAACAACATTTTATGAACCATTTTATTAACAGCACCATAACCCAATAAGCCAACTTTACGATAGCGCAATGGCAACGATTTTCCTTCTTTGTCTCCTGTTCGCCAATTACCTGCTTCCATAAACCGATGGTGTCTTACAACCAAATTGCAAGCACTCAGCAATAAAGCAACGGTATGTTGCGCTGTAAAATAAGCATTGCCATGGGAATTAGCCAATAGAATATTTCGTGCTAGAAGTAAATCTCTAATAGGTGCATACTGTTCTACTCCAACACCCGGATTCAAAATGAGTTTTAGGTTCTTTGCTTCTTCCAACATCGCTTCATTGACCATCCAACCCACCAATACATCAGCTTTATGAAGTAGGGGATGGGTTTTTGTTTTTGACTCTTCAACAGTTGGAAATATCAAATTAATCGCTTCCGCTTTGAGTTTTTCTCTCAAATATTCTTGGAGTATTTCTTCGGTATTTCTTAAAAATAGAATATTCATTTTGGTTTTTTTTGTTAAAAGTAAGCAGCATTCTGAGTTTTTTGCATTGTATATGTGAGGACCGCTTCGCTTTATGACCGCTTGCCTTCGGCATTGCTTTATGACCGTGCGCTCCGCTTACTTTGGGACCGCTTCGCTTTTGGACTATTTGTTTTGGTTGTTCGCTGTGCTCACTTTTGGATTGCTTTGATAGCGTATCATTTATTGAAGCATTATAAAAATGATTTTTGCGACTTACAATTAACCATATTTAATCGAATATTAAAAAAAGCAAAACAGTAGAGTCCAAAAGTAAGCGAAGCGGTCCAAAAGCCGAAGGCGGTTCAAAATAACATTAACACAACAACAATGAAAGAACAATACATCGCACACATTTGGAAATATAGATTGTACCAATATGAGCATCTTACGACGGTGAAAAACATTCCCTTGGAAGTTATTCATCCGGGAACGCTTAACCATGATTCGGGGCCTGACTTCTTTAATGCAAAGATAAGGATTGGAGATACGCTTTGGGTAGGAAATGTAGAGATTCATCAAAAATCTTCGGATTGGGAAAAGCACGGTCATGGCAAAGACGATGCCTATGAAAATGTTATTTTACACTTGGTTTATGAATATGATAAAAATATTTATAGGCAAGATCAGTCGTTGATTCCTACTTTGGAACTTAAGAATAAGATTACTAAAAAGATTGAGCAAAACTTTTTTTATTTGTTTAATACACGTTCTTGGATTCCGTGTGAAAAAAGAATTGGGGAGGTTGATGGTTTTATGAAAAGCAGTTGGTTGGATAGGGTATTGGTGGAGCGATTGGAGTTGAAATCGGAGCAGATTCTGAAACAATTAAAAGCAAGTAATTACGATTGGGAAGAAGTGTTTTATAAATCCGTTATGCAGTCATTTGGCTTGCGTGTCAATAGTGAATCTTTTGGTTTGTTGGCAGATCAATTACCTCTGTCTGTTATTGGAAAACACCGTCATGAGTTGTTTCAATTGGAAAGTTTATTGTTTGGGGTTGCTGGTTTTTTAGAGAATGCTCCTGAGGATGATTATCAACGTGAATTGAAAAAGGAATTTGCTTTTTTGAAGCAAAAATTTGACCTGTTGAGTATGCCAAAAAACTACTGGAAATTTTCCACAATGCGCCCTTCTAATTTTCCAAGTATTCGTTTGGCACAGGTCGCTCAATTGTTTTACAAAGAAAGTAAATTGTTTGGTGCAGTATTGAATTGTAAAAATGATTTTGAATATAAAGAGTTGTTTGATTTAGAGGTTTCTACTTATTGGGAAACGCATTATCAGTTTGGAAAAGAGCGACAAAAAAGACAGAAACGATTTGGGAAAAATGCACTACAAGTATTGCTCATAAATTCGGTTGTTCCCTTTTTATTTATTTATGGAAAGGAGATGGGTAATCAACAAATTGAGAATCGTGCCTTGACTTTGTTAGAGGAATTGCCTGTAGAAAAAAACACCATTATAAATGCTTGGAAGGAGTTAAATATGCCCGCAAAATCTGCTTTTCAAAGTCAGGCTTTGCTGCACCTGAAAAAGCATTATTGTGATAAAAAGAAATGCCTTGATTGTGTGCTGGGACATCAACTTTTGAAAGGTTGAGGATACCTATTGATTTACGTGAATTAACTAGATTATAATGTTTAATTAATTTAAGGTATGCTTAAGAATAAAGTTAAGTGCGTAAAATCTAAAGTGTTTTTAAGTGGTGGAGCCTTGTAATGGCTTGTAAATACGGTTGCTGAAATATTTTTTTAGATAACAGATCGGTTCTAAGGAAAGCTAAATGCTTTGTTAATAGATGATTTGGCTACCCAATCAATTAGGAATTACAACCGATAGCATAGACTTAAACGCTTTGTTAATAGGCGGGTAGCTGCTGGTTTTTGTAAATTATTGGTATTCATTATATTGTGAGCAGTTTGGCAACTTTAGATTGGTAGCCAGAGTGTAAAGTTACTTAATCTACTTAATTAAGTGGAAATGTGAACGATATATTAGTCAAATAAATGAAATTATAGCTCACACCGAAGATTTGTAGATTGATAAATTAGTTGCAATTTTAGTTTAAAAATGAGGGATTGTTCTACTATAAAATTAAGCTTGTTCAGCAAAAGCTAATTTAGCGGGCATTGCTAATTCAATACTGCTCATCGGAATTGTAAAGAAGAAAGTTGTTCCCTGTCCTTCTGCTGAATCTATCCATATTTTACCATCCATATTTGTGATTATTTTATGACAGATTGCCAATCCGACGCCACTTCCTTCATATTCATTTTGGACATTGAGTCGCTTAAATGCTTCAAAAACTTTATCGTGAAATTCAGGTGCAATACCTATTCCATTGTCTTGGACTTTAAAAGTAAACAATCTATTTTTGATATCTTTTTCGTAAGATATTTTTATATGTGGGCGCTGGTTTTTTTGTTGGAATTTGAGGGCATTTGAAATGAAGTTTTGGAACAACTGAACGGTCAATGTTTCTTTTGCTAAAATTTTTGGAAGCGGTCTTTTTACTTCAATGATGGCTTGGTTTTTATCAATTTCTGTTTTTAAATTATTTAAAACATAACCAATGACTTCATTTAAATCTACGACTTCTTCACCCGGTAAATCGTTTGAGATTTTAGAATAACTCATCGTGTCATCTAGTAGGCGATACATGCGTTTTGTTGCATCAATCATAAAGCCAAAATACTCCTTTGCTTCTTCATCTAGTTTGTCAAAATATCTCCTTTTTAATAAGCCAGAATAGCTGCTGACAGTTCTCAATGGTTCCTTTAAATCATGTGAGGCAATGTAGGCAAATTGTTCCAGTGATTTGTTAGAAGCAATTAGTTTGATGTTCTGTTCTTCAATTTCTTTTTTACTCTGTGCAAGCAGTTTGTTTGTTTCTTTTTGAAGCTTATATCTGCTTAGTAAAAGCAATGTGATTAAGGCTAAAAATAAAGTGATTCCACAACCGCCAATGGCATACATTTGTGTTATTTTGGAGTCTTTACCTAGGAGTGCTATTTTGTTGTCCCTCTCAGATTTTTCTATTTCATATTTGGCTTTAATAGTTGCCATTTTTTCAATGTTCTTTTCATTGGTTAATCGTTCTTTTAGGGTTAGGTGTTTATTCAGAAAGACCAATGCTTGAGTGGGCATATTAATTAAGTCATACGTCTTTGAAATGTTTTTATAGAGTTTTTGCAAACGAATATCGCCATCTATCAATTCAGCAGCAACCAATGATTGATCAATGTATTCGATGGCTAATTTTTTATCGGTATTTAAAGCAGCGATTTCCGCCAAAGCACTCAATACTTTTATACTTCCTCCTGCATCGTTTATGCTTTTCATATTGTCGAGTGCGACTAAGAAGTAAGCTTTTGATTCCTTTAATTTATTAAGTAGAAAATAAGTTTCAGCAATATTGGTATTGGCACTAGCGATACCATAAGCATAATTTAATTCCTGAGCAATTTCAAGAGATTCTAGATGCATACACAATGCTTCTTCTTCTTGATTTAATGCAGAATAGCAACTGGCAATAGCAGCCAAGCTGTTGTAAAAAGAATAAGGATCATCTGTTCCAGCCAAGACTTTGGTCTTCTCATAATATGCCAAAGCTTGATTGTAATGCTCTTGATAATAGTGCAGCGTACCCATTTCGTAATAAACAAATCGTAAATAGTCAGGTTGCTTGCTTGCTGCAACTTTGTCTTTTAATTGGAGTAACCGCCTATACGCTTCATCGGAATTACCAAGGCTGGTATAAGTATAAGCGATTTTTACATTGAACTTAATATAGGTTTTTAAGTCGGAGGTGTTTTTAATAAGTTGAAAGCCGCTTTTAAAACTTTTGAGCGCTTCAGTGAAACTTCCTTTGCGGTTATAGATCATTCCAAGATGAAAATAAATCTCTGATTGTATTTTGGGGTCCTGTATATTTTCTCCGTAAATTAGGGCTTGTTCAAGACTTGCTATGGCCAATTCGTGTTCACCTTTGTCATAATGAAGTTTTGCCAACTTATCACATAGCTTAACAGATTTAGTGAAATTATTATCTGTAATGGAGGCATTGATTTCTTTTTTTAACTCAGCAACATTGTTTGCTTGAGTTATTAGATTTCCAAATACCAATGAAATTATACAATATAATAAGGATATACGAAAAACCATCTGATAAAACTTTTTCAATAGTTAGTTAATGGTATTAGTCAATAAGTTGGTTAAATACGGAGAGGTCTAGGTAAATGTTTTGGTAAATGCCCTAATGAGAGTGGTTTTTAGTTTGTATGGTTCATCAAGGCAGGATTTGTGAAAAATTGACGGATCTGTTTCAAAAAGGATTTGAATATTGGGTAATATTCAAATCCTATTGAGTGACCTCATCAATACTTTTTACTCGAAAAAGTAAGAATCCTACATATGTGGGCACTGCCCTGGAGGATCCATCAATGTTTTGTCTTCTAATTGAAATTCAGCTACCAATAAAGTATCTGATTCAAATTTTAGTACTTCTTTTTCCTTTTCTTTTCCTTTCTTCTCCTCTTCTTTTTTCTTAAAATCACCATCAACCCAAGTTCCTCCACTTAAGGTGCTACATTGCCAGGATGTAAGCGGTCTTACCTCTAGGTCTTTAATGAAATTGTCTAAACGTTTCATAAGTTTGAAAATTTAATTAGATGAAATATTATATTGCTAGACATAGATGTGTGTATTGATATTATAGGCTTTTTTGACTAAAAACTTTCAAAATCAACTGTTCACCATAAATATTCAAATGTCTAGCATTGTAATAAAATAAATTTATCAACGGATATTGAAATGTAGGCAATCCTACTTCAATAGGGGGAATAAAAATAAGGGCAATAAGGGTATGAAGAGAGGTAACTAAATTGGAAAGTTAGTATTTACTGATTCCTTAGTAATACGTAAGCTTTGAAAAAAGGTTTCAAATAAAATATGAAAAAAAGCAATGATTTTTTAAACGATTGGAAATCAGCAGGTTGTTTTTGATATGGGTTACCCATCAGTAGTTTCTTATGTGGATGTTTTACTAAAAACTCAATGCGCCTCTTGTATCCTTTGTGGCTCTTTGTGTAATAACCAATGACACTGAGAGCTATTACACGGAGTTTCACAGAGAAAACACAGAGCTACACAGAGAAAAGCAACCTATTTTGTATCACAAGAAAAACTGCTGGACATTCGTAAGATTTTCTTCAAATTAAGTGTAAGAACAGCTCAAATTAACCCTTACGTTTACCAATGTCTTTGCGATAATAATGATCTTTAAAACCAACTTTTTTGCATTCTGAGTATGCCTTTGTTATAGCGTCTTCTAGTGTGTCGCCCTGTACAACAATGTTGAGAACTCGTCCGCCATTGGTGAGTATTTGATCTTCTTCTTTTTTGGTTCCAGCGTGAAATGCTAAGGTGGAATCTGATAAATCCGACAGACCAACAATCGGAAATCCTTTCTCATACTTTTTAGGATAACCACCCGATACCTGAACGATATCTACGAAATATCCCTTTTTAAAAACCATCTTTTGAGTTGCTAAAGTTCCATCAAAGCAAGATAAAAGAATGGGTAATAAATCGTTGTCCAAAGAAGGTAAAATAACTTCCGTTTCAGGGTCGCCCAATCGACAATTGTATTCCAAAACCTTTGGTCCGGTATCTGTAATCATCAAACCAAAATAGAGGAAACCTTTATAATTGAAATGCTCTTCTTGTAAACCTTTTATAGTCGGATTAATTGCTGTTTCATAAATGGTTTCCATCATTTTTTCATCGCAAAATGACACTGGAGTATATGCACCCATTCCTCCAGTGTTGGGACCTAAATCACCATCCAACAATTGTTTATGGTCCTGCGATGCTTGTAAAAGTTTAATGCTTTTTCCATCGGTAATGCCAATAATAGAAATTTCATCACCCAACAATTTGTCCTCTATCAAGAACGACAATTCATTCCCATACTGCCCCTTGAGTTCATTCAATGCTGTTTCCGCTTCCGCTATATTATTACAAACATAGACTCCTTTGCCAGCAGCCAAGCCATCAAATTTTATGACACAATCGCCTTTTTTTTCGGCTATATATTCATGGGCATCTTCTATTTTATTAAAAGCCTTAAAATCAGCAGTCGCCACACCATATTTTTCCATAAAAAGTTTGGCATAAATCTTAGAGCCTTCCAATGTTGCTGCTCTTTTATCGGGACCAAAAACGTTGACGGGACTATCCTCAAAATAGTTGACAATACCATTGCTGAGGGGAACTTCTGGACCAACGACCAATAAATCTATTTGCTCTTTTTTACAAAATTGTTCAATGGCTGCAAAATCAGCTATATCCATTGGGATGGAATTGGGAATTCCGCCATTGCCGGGAAGTGTAAAGATTTGAGTTTGTTGTGGCGATTGAGCCAATTTCCAAGAAAGAGCGTGTTCTCTTCCTCCTGACCCAATGATTGCGATGTTCATTATCGTTTTTATTAATGATTTATTGAATGTGATTATTTAAGGTGGCAAAAATAAGATACTTTTGCAAACTATAAACAAAGTAGAAATTTTATGACCATAGCAATTATTGCCCATGATGGAAAAAAAGCAGAAATGGTGGGTTTTATTAAAGACCACATAGACATTCTTCAGAAAAATGAAATTAGTCTTGTTGCAACAGGAACTACTGGAATGCATTTGATCAATGCTGGTTTGGAAGTAACGACAGTAGAAAGTGGTCCGAAAGGTGGTGATGCTCAAATTGCCAGTCGGTTGGTAGAGAAAAAAGTAAATATGGTCATCTTTTTTAGAGACCCTTTGGGAAAACATCCGCATGAGGTAGATGTGAATATGTTGATGCGTTTATGTGATGTGTACAATATTCCCCTAGCAACCAATCCAGCAGCAGCCGAACTATTCTTTAGTAACTTTAGAGATTAATATGTTGAAAAAAGAAGCAGTCAAATTGGTCGTTTTTATATCTGGGAGAGGCAGCAATATGTCGGCAATCTTCAAACAGTGTAAAACGGGCATTCTCAAAGACAAAGCGGTAATAACCTTGGTGTTTTCTGATAAAGTGGGTGCTCCTGGAGTGCAAGCTGCGGACCGATTGGGCATTACAACGGCAAGTATCGATTCTAAAGGATACGATAGAACTGAGTACGATCAGTTGGTTATCGAATTATTGGACAATATCGACTTTGACTACATCGTTTTGGCAGGATATATGCGTATTTTATCGAAGCCTTTTGTCAAAAAATATCGTCGGAAAATCATTAATATTCATCCTGCCGATACCAAGGAACACAAAGGGTTACATGCTTATGAGTGGGCTTTTTCTAATAAAATCGAACAAACTTACATAACAGTGCATTATGTAGATGAAGGTGTTGATACAGGACCTATTATTGGTCAAAAAGAAGTAGATTTGAGTAATGCTAAGACCCTTAAAGCAGTTGAAAAAGCTGGGCTAAAAGTCGAACATACTTTTTATAGTGAAATGTTGCTCAAAGTCATTGAAAGTGCTTAGTGCTTGAACTTGAGTTTGATACTTCATTAAACGATTACCGATTGTTTCACATCTAATATCTCATAATCTGAAAATTAAAAAATAGTTATATGAAAAAGTACACAGCGTTTTTACTGATTACCATATTTGGATTGCTTTCTTGTAGTAAAGTGCCCATTACTGGTCGAAAGCAACTAAATTTATTACCTGAAAGTCAGATGATGTCGATGAGTTTGACCAGTTACGATACCTTTTTGAAGGAAAATAAGTTGGTGCCAAGTGGAAAGCAGGTAGAACAGGTGAAAACCATAGGAAATGACATAGCGGAATCTGCAACGGCTTATCTTAGAAGTAAAAAACAACTTAAGAGGGTAAAAGATTTTCAGTGGGAGTTTAATTTGGTACAAGACGATTTGGTAAATGCTTGGTGTATGCCTGGCGGTAAAGTGGTTTTTTATACAGGTATTTTGCCTATTTGTGCAAACGACGATGGGCTTGCAGTAGTTATGGGGCACGAGGTAGCGCATGCTGTTGCCAGACATGGTAATGAACGTATGAGTCAAGGATTGGCTGTTCAGTTGGGCGGCATCGGTTTGGGCGTTGCTTTAAGAGACAAACCAGAACTCACACAAAGTGTGTTTAATCAAGCTTATGGTATTGGATCTACTTTGGGTATGTTAAAGTATTCTAGAAAACACGAGTCAGAAGCTGACAAAATGGGTTTGGTATTTATGGCTGCCGCAGGTTATAATCCAAGAGAAGCGGTTGACTTTTGGGGTAGAATGGCGAATGCCAGTGACGGAGCTGCTCCTCCTGAGTTTATGAGTACACACCCAAGTCACGATACACGAATTGAAGATTTGCAGGAGTTTATGCCAGTCGCATTGAGCTATTATAGTAAAAAAACGAAATAGTCTTTTTAGGCTATTAAAAAATAAAGGGCTAATCCACGATTTTTATCGCAGATTAGCCCTTTTCTTATTGCTTTTTGAACCATTAAGGCATTAAGAAAATCAAGTTTGGTTGTAACTATTTAGCTAAAACATATAAGGCATATAAGAAATGGATTCTCTTTGAACTTAAGTGCCTAGAAA
>ENA-ORXT01003686-ORXT01003686.1-marine-metagenome-genome-assembly--contig:-NODE-3686-length-16580-cov-10.523905_pt1 | contig 16580 bp, 29 predicted proteins | sample MGYA00237868_ERZ511482 | MGnify/ENA metagenome assembly ERZ511482 | reverse complement strand
ACGCCGCCTGCCCCCGTGCAGTGATGTGTCAGTCCTTCAGAAAACGCGCATGTCTCATTTTTGGGACACGCACCATACTACAGCCGTTCTTCGAAAGTTTTCGCACTCCATTTGCTACAAGATAGCTTTCCGAATCGGCCTCTGCGGGGTCGTAGAGGCCGATTTGGAACTCTTTTGCAACTGTTGGAGTGCGTGATTTTTGGGAGAACGGCTGTAAATGTTTTACTTCAGCGAAGAGACCCCTACATCTCTCTATGCCTCTTTCTTGTGGCGCACAGCGGTTCTAGGGCAACATGGGCGAAGCGCCGTGAGACCACTCGTGCCGTATCAGCCCGCCAAACAGGTTCTTTTCTTGTACCAGTCCGAGACGCAAACTATGTGCAAACAAAAGCAGAGAAAACTTCCAAGTGGTAGGCATTACGCAAAGCACGCATGGGGCTGCACCATCATATCCTCGCCCGACATGTCCGCCCTCCCCCGGTGGGTGGGACAGTGCAGCTTGGTACGCTCGTACACCGACGTCCAGAAATGCAAAACTTGGCTATACAGTATCGAGCGGAAAAGCATGTCTTTTGACAGCATGCAGCCGACAGGGAGCAGGTAGTCCTCAAACTCTGCGGCCAGCCAGCAGGCGCTCACGCAGAACCCCTCAGGCTTGGCCACGTCAAGCATCAGCTTGTCGTGCCGAACAGCGAACATTGGGGAGTACGACGGCAGCGAGTCCCGCGTGCTGGACAGGAGGCGCTCCATGGTGGCCACAGAAACATACACCGTGCGCCTGTCCGCGGCGTAGTCCAGCGTGACTACTGACTGTGGAACGGCCACACGAGCGCAGAGACACTGTGTGCTCGACTGAGTGCCGTTGGGAACAAAATACGGCGTGCACTGCGCCGCAGAATACCCAGGCGGCCACACGGCCTTGACGACAGCGTCGAAGCCCGCCGGCGCGACCGGGAAGCGCGGAGACAAGACAAAGAGGCGCTGCAAGTGGACGATAGATCCCTCAGGGTAGAGGGTGCCACTCGCCCCACCACCAACGGGGCACGCCCTACGAACAGCGGCGCCCGCGCAACCGCCAGCAGCATCCCATTTACTGCCACCGGCGCCCGCCCCACCACCAGCGGCGCTAGGGCGAGGAGCAACGGCACCCGCCCGACCACTAGTGGAGCACGCCTCACCAATGGCGGCGCCCGCGCAATCGCCAGCAGCACCCGATTCACTGCCACCGGCGCCCGCCCCACCATCAGCAGCACAAGGGCCAGCACCAGCCGCAGCAGCCCTAACATCAGCGGCGCCCGCCGCGCTACAAGCGGCACGTATGTCAGCGGACATGAGACCTGGCTCAGCGGCGGCCGCCTGAAGAGCCGAGTGGAAAACCTGATGTGCCACCGACACTGTTGCTCCAGAGGCCGCCCCAGGGAGGGACACAACTCAGGTGGCGTCCGCCGCCTGCCTGCACTCTGTCGCATGCTCTTTCCGCGTGACCGCATGGTGGCAGACGATGGAAGACATGGCGCTTGCGGTGCCGCGAGTGTCGAATTGGCTGCGGCCCGCTCTGTAGCGGCGGGCATGAATGCCAGCGGCACCACCCCGGGTGTGCCGAAGGCGGCGCACGATGCCGCGGGCCGGCATTAAGAGGGCGCCGCCTTCCGGAAGCGGCGGAACGGCGGCGGCGGTAGAGGCGGCAGCCTGCAGATGGGTTGAGGCGGGTCGTGCCCCTGTCAGATTGACACCAACGCCGAGTGGCGCCACCGGGTCGAGCATGGTGGCCGGATGCGACACTTGGTTGGCCGAGGCGGGATCCGCCACCGCAGTGTTGACGTCTGCGTCGTGCGGCATCGGCTTCATGGTCGCCGTGGTGTGCACCACAGCGGACCTTGCAGCCACCGAGCGCGTTACCGGGCGTCCTCCGTCACCGGGCGCCTTTGCGCCAGAAGTGCAGCTCAATCGCGGGTGTTCGTGGATACAAAACCAATTATGGAGGTGGGAAGGAAAACCAGACACGACCTCCAAGTGCCCGCCCGTTGACGGCAGCAGCCGATCTCAAGAAAGGGCGGCGGGAGCCCGCGGAGCGGATGCTTGTGGTGTGGGGAAAAGATCGGGCTAATGCCATGGCAGACCAGTCCAGCGGTAGAGAGGTGAAATCACAGCTCGTCGGCACCTGGTCACGGAGATCGCTCTGAGAGGCGTATGTCTCACCTCGCCACAAGTACTTGTTCTGGCCAAATGTATTTGTATCGACCCCCTTTGAACGGCCACCTGACCATGGATGACAAACTTTCAAATCCTTAACGGTGGACTTCGATAGATATGTTGATTATTCGAAGATCTTGTGCCGCACACATCGTGTTGTCATTAACAGTTCGATACACAATTGTACATTTAACATGTCTTCTAGATTATACTTTCCATGACACCATTGTTTGAAGCAACAGAATTGGATACACACAAGTGAACCATATATACGCAGGTTGATTCCAAAATGTGATTGTCCTGTGTGTGCTCTGCAGGCAGAAAAACGACTGTCTTAACGTCCTCTTTTTCGGGCCCCTCGTTCCAGCCTGCGCTCATGTGCCGCCAACGTCTCGGTGGTCGCGCCATCATTGCTGTCCACCTCTCCCACGCCCAAGCTCCAGCCCGTCCCCATGCACACTCGGAGAGGCGCGCTGCCTCGTCGTGACGTCTCGGACCCCGGTGCCTCGCAGCTGCCGGATGCGAACTGCGCTGGGCCTCCTGCTGTGGCCCAGGACGCGGTTGACGACGGCGGCGTGGCTGGAGCCTCGCAGCTGCCGGATGCGGCCAGCGCCGGATCTCCCGCTGTGGCCCAGGACGCGGTTGATGACGGCGGCGAAGTCGCCTTTGTGTACTCCCGAGGCCCCTACACTGGCATCCAGGTCTCTCGGGCGGATGTCCGGAGTTTGGACGCTGGTCAAGAGGCGCGTGATGGTGTCATTGACGCTCTTGCTCGCTACATATGGCAAGAAGAGCTCTCGTCGAGCGACTCCCGAGGCTGTCTTGTGCTTTGTAGCGTCTTTTGTAAGCTGCTACGTGAGCGCGGGCCTGCTGGGGTGCTCGCGATGACGCAGGGTGTCAACGTGCTTGACTATTTCACGTGGGTGTTCTTTTTTTATGAGGGGAACCACTGGCAGTGTGCTGTGTTGTCTGGTGTTTTCTGCATGTAGCGAGTTATGAGGGTGGCTGCAGATGGATGTGCGCCGCATACGCGTCAGCCTGTTGCAACACTGGCATTCCTCAACTCACTTGGCGGTTGCAGGGCCGCCACGTGTTCTCTCGTGCATGACGAGATATTTAGTTAGGTTCATGCTGTGGCGCTTGAGAAGCTGGCTGTCGAGACCGATGCGCTACCGGCACAGTGGATCTCTTCTTGCCTTTCCGTCGTTTACCCATTAACGCCACAACAGGGGGCCACAGTCGCCTGTGGTATGTATGTTTTGTCCTATTTTCCTCATTTTTCAAGTGCTCTGTGGAGAACCGTTGTGCTCTACTATACTCGGGTGCGGCGGGGAGGTCTGCATGGAGGCCTGCATTCGTCCTCAAGTCCCGTGAGGAGCTTCGCGCCGTTTGTGACGCGCTGGAAGCACGCCACATTGCAGCAGCAGTTCGCAGACGGCCGCCTCGGCAGCTCAAGATCAAGATCAAGCGGACACTAGATGCGCGTCTACTAAACGCCGCCATTGTGGCGTCCCAGACAGCGAGGTCACCGCACGATGCGACTTGCTTCCCTGCGTTGGGCAAGATCCCTGAAGATGGGAGCACCTCGTTCGGCAAGACTTGTGCTGTCGCCGTCATCGCACCGTCTACACCAGTGGCGGTCGTCCAGACATCCTCGAGCATCCCTCAGCCGTCGAACCCTTCTTCAGGCGCAGCTCTCTCGTCCTTGCTTGCCTTGGCTCCTCCCGGCCTGCCCGACGGGAAGCGTGCTGCTGCATCGGCCCAGGCGCCACCCTCTGCTGCAGACGGCCAAGCCGCTGGTCGCCGGCTCCTCACACGCTCACAAGGGTTTGGTGCTGCCCCTTTTAAGAGGAAAGAACCTACGTGGGCGAAAGAGACAAAGAGACGGCGCTTGTGAAAGGAGGACGCCGCTGCGGCTGCATGGCTCTCCGCATTCAAGACATCCCCACGGCAATCTTCCAACCCGCCGCGCTCTGACGCTGTCGAGCAGGTTCGATTCCCCGTCCGAGGAGGCATTCCTCCGGGGCCCACGACGCCCGAACCATCGCTGGCTCCGTGACGGTCACCCTTTGAAGAGTTTTCGGCGCCCTCGGCGCCGGTCCCCGTCACCCCTGGTACGTTCATGACGAAAGGACGCCGTCCTCCTTCCGGAGAATCACTCTACTCAGACAACCACAGCAGCTCAGTCACACCAAAGGGCACGATAAAGACACAGCGAAAAACCACAGTAAGAATGGGCACAGGGTAGGCCGACTGATCAGGAAGGGCAGAACCCTGTCCCCCGCTGATCCACCAATTGTTATGGTTTCTGCCCGCAAAGCCAACGGGGCACGGCCCCGTCAGAAAACCCAGCACAGGATGCAGAGCGACACAACGGCAAGACAAAAGCGCCTGGATCACAGAGCGCGAGGCGTACTGAAACGCCGGAGCTAGCACAAGCGAAATGCTGATGTTTTCATTGAAGCAGGTCGATCCCAGAACTCACACTCATACACCCTCGGGGGGAGCAAAACGCGCAAACGAACACTGCCCACGAGGCGGTCGTGGCGGGTCCGGTGCCAAATAGGCCACGGTCCTGGAACAGGAGACTCCGGTGGCCTCTGTTACGGATCCAGTGAAACTCTTTCACTGGAAAGGATATCTGGCACATAGATTATTGGCTTAGCCTGGACTGGTAAGTCCCTCTCAATCCCAAGGGACGTTGCCCCAGTACTTTTCAATTCTCCAATGGAATTCCTTGGGAAATACTTTCAATGACCGGGATCTGATCTCGGTTCTGGGTCCTTCCCCGAGTGGGGAAGCTTCCGAGCGCTTGTCGGCCCCTCCAGGGGGCCCTGTTGAAGGGGGCCGGCGCCTCTTTCGTCTCTGTCAGGCCCCACCGGGAGGCTCGACCAGGAGATGCTCATTCGTTAACGCCACAGGAGAGGGTGTTAGGGATGAGGTTGGGGGCCACTCCGGGCACTCGCCCGGGGGGGCGCCACACGTCACCCCCGTCCCGAGAACGCTCCGTGGAAGCTCGCGAACGGCTCCCTCCGGCCTCGGCTGGAGCGTCGTGTCATCTGAGTTCAGGGGGATTCCCCCACAGTGTGGGCGCCCGTTTGGGGCGCAAGAGAGCCGCCTTTTTGGTTGGGCTGCCCCAGGACACTGTGGGGGCCGCTTCTGGACAAGCGGCCCAAGTGCAAACCTGAGTCGGCCACCTTCGGGGAGGCCGGCTGGGTCGCAGCCCGCCCCTCTATTGGGCAGAACGGCGTATCCACGCCATCGCCGTGGGCGCCCCTTTCGTGTGGGCGCCTGCCGGCGGCCCAAAAGAGCCACCTAGTTGGAAATTCGCCCCAAAAAAGACTGTTTGTTCTGCCTCCGGACAGGTGGCCCCGGTGCAAACCTGTATCAGCCACCTTCGGGGAGGCCGGCTGGAACGCGGCTTGTCCTTCTGCTGGGCAGGACGGCGTATCCACGACGTCGGCGTGGGCGTTCGCTTTGTGTGGGGCCCCGCCGGCGGCACAAGAGGGGCGCCTCTGTGGTCAGCCGGCCCCAGGACACTGTTTGGGCTGGCACTGGACGGCTGGCCCCTGTGCGAACCTGAATCAGCCATATTCGAAGAGGTTGGCTGGAAACCGGCCCGTCCTGCTGCTGGGCAGGACGGCATGTCTTCGCCGTTGGCGTGGGCGCCCATTTCGTGTGAGCGCCTGCCGGCGGCCCAAAAGGGCCGCCTCTTTGGGTTTTCGGCCCCAGGAGACTGTTTGGACAATCTGTAGACAGGTGGCCCCGGTGCACATCTGATTCGGCCAGCTTTGTGAGTGTCGGCTGGATCGCGGCCCGCCCCTTTGCTCGGCAGGGCCGCGGATCCAAGTCGTTGGCGAGGGGGCCGTTTCGTGTCGGCTCTCGCCGGCTGCGCAAGAGTGCCGCCTCTTTTGTGAGACGGCCCCAGGACACTGTTTGAGCTGCCTCTGGACTGGCGGCCCCGGGGCAAACCTGAGTCGGCCGCCTTCAGGGAGGCCGGCTGGATTGCGGCCTTCCCCTCTGCTGGGCAGGGCCGCGTATCCACGTCGTCGGTGTGAACGTCCCTTTCGTGGAAGCGCCCGCCGCCTGTGCGAGAGTGTCGCGGTTGTGGCAACCGCTGGGATGGTACTTGAACTGCACAAGGTCGTGGAGGAGCAGGCTTACCCGGGGTGGGTATTCGTAATACGAGGGGATTTTCAACCCCCAACTTGGCTTGAAATCATGGATGAAATGCCTGTGGCCTAGTGGTTTAGCGCGCGAAACTACTATCTTGGAGGTCATAGGTTGGATTCCTACTCTTCGATATTCTTTTTCTCCCAATACCGCCACAGAGAGGGCTACGTCTTTTGATTGGCAGGCCTAGGACATTGTTTGAGTCGCCTCTGTGGTAAGGCGGTCCTGGTGAAAACCTGAGTCGGCCAGCTGCGGGGAGGCCGGCTAGATCGGGGCCCGACCCACTGCTGGGCAGGGCCGCGCTTTCGCACTCTCTGGTCGACCGCAATTGAAACATTACGACCACAGCGCTGTCATATCATGTCCCGACACGAGATCAGGCCGCGTCCGGAGACAGTTGGGTCACTCCCGGTATGTCAAAGCACGGTTGTCCGCCGAGGTCCCACGGCGACGACGTCGCAATGTGGGGATCTTATGAGATTGCGTTGCGTGGTGTCATTTATGGGCGCAGTCAGCAGCGCCGCTTCAGTCGGGCCCGAGCAAACGGGGCTTGCCTGGCGGCTGAAATGCTGAGGATTACCGAAGCCGCGGCAGCAGCGTCCGATGCCTTGCAAGGCCCACGGCCAGACGAAGCCCTGCCAGTGGCTCGGCCGGGCGAGGCTGGGCCTCGCCTATTCAAGCCCAAGCGGCGTGGTTCGGACGGCGGCCGATCGGGACCGAAAGATCTTCCAAGCCTCCCTGCTGCATTCGCGGAGTCTCGCGTGCAGACGGCAGCCATCGCGGCGTCTGGCAGGCACGCGGATCGCGCGCGGCCTGTTGGGCAGTCTCTACCACTGGTGTCCGAACAGGCATCGGCGTAGACTCAACACGCTATTGGGTCAGGCCCTGCAGCACCAGCGGTTCAAACCAGGCCTCACCGTGGGTGTTTGTTGATTGAGTATACCCATGAGTATGTAGGCGTCGGCACCCGTGCCCAAAAGCTTGTAACAGGTGGGTAACTACACCCACGTTCGGGAACGCACACAAAACAATACTCATGCGACATCCAGAAATGAGTATGTCACGTGTAAGCGGAGGCTTACAGGCCTACGAATGAAAGCGCCGCGGAGCTGCGAGCATTCTCGCAGTCTGTTCAAGCGAAGCACTCGAAACGGAGGCTCTGAATTGGCCGCATCAGAACACAGCTCCGTGCGGCACTCCGTTTGGCCAGTGAGAGATCGGATCGCTTTTGCGGCTCCCCTCGCGGGCTATCTCTAACATCAGTATGAAGAGGCACACCTTGGCCGACACCTTGGCCGTCGGCGCCAATTACCTTACAAGGCCCAGACTGCTCTGTACCCGTCTTGCTCCGCATGAGGGAACGAAAGATGTGCTGAGGTTGCGGTACGGTATTTCGCGTAAGCTCAAACAGTCTCAGCGCCAATTTCCATGCACAAAGAAGCGGGTGCCATGCACACTACTGATTGCTAGTCCTTGGGTGCTGCTTGTCGCCTTCGATGCCGCGGCTTGCTCGCCCGCAGGTCGCTAACCAGCAGCAGTCTCCCCTCCTCTTTTCGTTCGCGCCTCTGCAGTGGCCTCTTTCCGAAACTGTGCGTTGTTCCTTCTTTCTTGCGTACTTTTCATTGTCTTGCCCGCCCTATAGCCTCTGTCTGCCACCCCTGGCCAGCAGCCCTGGGCACCATCTCTCCAGTCGTCGACCCCTCCACCGTTTTGCGCAACAGATGGGTTAGTTTGCCGTCGGCTTGTTCCCGGCCGAGACTTCTGTTTCGACGTCGGCATACCCCGTCCCTTCCTCACGGCGATCCACCATTCCGGAATTTCATAAAGGCTGCCTCCCCCGTTCACGTGCTGCGAGACTTTTCCTTGGACGCTGCGGCGCACGCTCGACGCACATCCCCACTCTCTGCACTCGTTCGGTGCAACAGCCATCATTGCAGAGGGTGTTCCTACATCGACATGGTCAGGGCAACAGTGATGGGCCACATCACGAAGGCTTGACGGTACGAGGCTGTCACCCGAGTCTGTCGCCACGACCAATCCCCGCCGTCGCCGAGCGCTTCCGATGATGTCCGAAATCAAAAAAATCGCCCCGATCAGATCTCGACAAGAAGTGGTCCCCCATTTCGCAAAGAAGCCCCGCAACACGATTATGTGTGATGAGTGAGTAACAAATACCCACATCTTTGGATATTTCATATACGAATACTCACGCTGCTTTTCCGAAAGTGCAAAAATACTCTGTCCCAAGATGTTCGGAGGGAGAATATCCACGGCCAAATTCCAAACCCATGGTAGGGCCTGGTTCAAACTCCATTCGTGTCCGTCTCCCAAGGGGCTCGCGGCAAAACCATTGGCTGCCTCGGCGGGCTGACACTTGGAAAGCTCACAGTGGCGCTAGCTGCGCTCGAATTCGCCGGCCCAAGCTTTCTTCCTGACGCTAGGCGCCTTGATATAATGCAGGGCTGTTCATCGGGATGTGGAAACGTGGCTGGCCTTGAGTCGACCATGTTGGGAGCTGTATGCATTCTACGAAGAGGCTGCTGCGTCGCGCAGGCAGCTCGATTTCTTCTCGAATGCATCTTGTCGCACGCCTGCGACGAAGCGCGCTGCAGGGCGCCGCGTCCCTCCTATTTACTGGTGGACTCGCCTTCTGAGCAAACAGTGCGGCTGCCACCCCGCCATTCCTGCCCACGTACGCGACACGCCTTGCGGTCATCGTCTCCGGGCCGTCGCTTGCCCCCGCTCTCAAAGTGGCAACGCGGTAACCCTCGGCCAGCGATCCCGTTCCGGAAGGTGCTGCAGACAGACACACCGACGCTGGCTCGCACAAGCCCGACGGGGGAATCATTCAGCTGCCTTGGCTCTTTTCGCAAAATGAAAAGCGCCCGGTGAAGCTTTCCCGCTGTACGTCCCAGTCATTTTGGGGCAGGGGCGCGTTTGCACAGAGGATTGTGGACGGCGTTCTCTTTTTGTTCTTCTCGAGGTCATTCACCCCCCGATCTCGCGGCGGCTTCCGAGTGCTCTCGTCATTGACAGTTTACGATTTTACTGGCGCTGCTGCTGGAACGTCGTGGGGCGCTCGATAAGGGGGAAAGGCGATCAAGGACGGCATGACTCAGAGCGGGGGCCTGTCATTGATGCCCGTGCGCACTGATCGTGTGTTGTGGGAAGCTGCCGGTCGGGACATGGACATAGTTATACCGCTGTCGGTCACGGACATGAGCAGAGAGATATAATCCGCGAGGGTCTGAGAATCGTCTGAGGGAACAATCACCGTCATCGATACATCTGGTGTGGGAAAGGGAGATGGCGTGTGGAATGACCGCGTGCTGAATGGCCTGTTCAAGATGCTGGTCAGAACGGACGCCCAAACGTAATCAATCAACACGACCGAGCTCGGTCACACCGAGAACAACTTAAGGACCATGCTTCCGATGCGTGTCGTCGCACCGAAGCGAATCTTCGCTGACAAGACTGCTGACAAGCTCCTCGCCTTCGTGGCTGCTCTTGTTGGGGTGTCCGTTGCCACGGCTCGAGAAGCGCTGCTGAACGCGGAATCCTCGGATTGGCGGAAGGCGCACTTTCACGCCAATTTTTGCCACCTCCTGCGACACCTTCTCGAGGCCCACTACCCCACGAATGCCGAGCTCAACGAAAAACAGCAAGCCAAAGCGATAACGAGCAAAAGGGCTACCAGGGAAAGCAGCGGTGCCGACAATGGTGGAAGCCCTTGCAGAGATCATCGCATAAGTGACCGCCGAGACAGCAATGACGATGACGAAGGAGGCCCAGGAGATCGGCGCGCAGCAAAAGGAGGTAGCAGAAGCAGCCGCTGCGGAAGATCTGGTGGCAGCAGTGGCGCGGGCGCCGAAAGCAGCCGCCCTGGCAGCGACGGTGGTAGCCGATCTGAGGGTGACGGCAGTGACGAAGGTCGTTGAAGTCGTGCTGGATCACCTCTTCGACGGCATGAGGCCGTCGTCGCCTGTGGAGAATCATGTCGTGGCGGCTGTGTGGCTCACGGCGGGAGATGCCGTAATGATGGGCGCGTGCGCGGCAATCGCCGTCGGTCTCATTGCAGTCGAAACGGTGATGGTGTGGCCAAGGTGGAGGTGTTGGCGAGAGGCGTTGTGGTGCAGGCGATGGGCGAGGTGAACAAGGTGCCGAGCTTGGCGGCGCTCGTCGTGGTTCTGGCGGTGCTCGTCGAGGACCAGATGGTGGCATAAGTGGCGGTTCGCGGAATGGCGAAGATGCTGGGGTGCGTCAGCAAGATGGAGTGGTGGGGGCTCCGCCCCGATGTGATGGTAACCGTGGCGGCCAAGGTGAAGACGCAAGCACTAGTCGTGATGGGGCTGACGGAGAGCAACTTACTCAACATCAGTACCCACGCGGTAGCGACTGATGGCGTCAGGACGAGACTGGTGGCAACGATGAGCGCTGGCGTGGCGGTCGCCGTCGGTCTGACGGTTGTCGGGATGGTTGCCGTATTGGCCCAGTCGGAGGTGCAGTTGGTGCACGTGGTGGTGCAGGCGGTTCGCGAGGTGTGCTAGATGACGAGCGTGGTGGCGGTTTTTGAGGTTCTGGCAGTGCTTGTCCAGGACCAGATGATGGCACACGTGGTGTTGCAGGTGGTGACAAGGAAGCTCGAGTTGCTCGACACGATAGATTAGTGGGAGCCTGGCCTCAGTGTGATGGTCAAAGTGGCGGAAAAGATGAGGCCGCACACGCCGGTCGTGCTGGTGCTGACGGTAAGTAACGTGGACAACATCAAGACCGACGCGGCAACGACCTGTAAAGTGTACTTTCGCAGTCCTTCAGGGACAACTGGCCCTTTCGTAAGTCGTAAGTCTTCGTACTTTGGTGGTGGCACTCCAGACACTTGTTTGTAGATTTTCCAGCGCTGACACCATCAGGTGTTCAGCTCCGAGGGGCATTTGTGTGGGGAGCTGCGCTTTCAGTGTGAGGCTGTGGTCGCTTTCCGGATATGCGGGAGCTGCCCTGGGAGGCGCCGTGCCGGCCTTGCCGGCCGCGCCATTGGGGGTGCCTGGGAAAGCCCTGCGGCTGAGGTGGCCTGTGGGATATCAGACACGCCTTGGCAGGCCTAAGAACGCCACGCCAAGAAACATAACGCACCCACTCAACATTATCGACTACACAGGTTATGGGCCCAGTGTCGCTGGTGGTGATTGTCGTCTTCCGCTCTGTCATTTGCGAGATGGCGCTCGTTGGGCTGCAGTGTGTTCCGGCGTCGTTCGGGCGGGCTCAGCCTCTCACGTCGTCAGTGTCGCGCCTCGGGGCAAGGTTGTCATCGTCATGTTGTAGTACAGTCGCTACGGTGGCCCTCACGTCGCGCAGCTGGACGACGAGTACAATGTCTGGGCCGTGTATTGCCGTGCACAGCTTGTCAGGGAGAAGGTCTGGTCGGCGGTATTGCTGATCTCCCAATTTTGTGCTCATCACACGGAAACGGGACTGCTTGTGTTTCGCACCTAATAAATCTTATGTGAATCATTCTTGAATAGTAAGCGACTTCGTTGCAGGACTGACAATCGTTTCTATCCTGAATGCGACACGCGTCCTCATCCAGACGATACAATTGCTGCCATTGTACCCTCTGGCGGTCCAGCTGGCGTGCCACCTGCCTCTTAACAGGCAAAATTGCCAGAAAGCCGACGAGCGTGCCGCCTGACAGCCACCCAGGCCACAAAAGGGGGTACTGCCGTCTTCATGAGGGTGTCGCTGTCGTCGACATCACCGTAGTCCTCACCAGCACCGTCGCCGTCTCGCACACTGTCGGTGTCGACCTACTACCAGTGTGATTCCGGTCGTCTCGTCCTGCGTGACAGAAGCAGCGCGCCTCAGCCGGCACCATGAACCCGGATGCCCCCGCTCCCGTGGCGTCTTTCGAGGCGTCTTCAACATCTGGTGATGCTACCCCGAACGCTGCCAGCCCCGCAGGTGAGTTTTCTTGATCATTCTTCCATCTTGCGACGTGCGTCGTCCTTTCATAGGGTGTGGTACATCCTGGACATTGGTCTCTTCTCCTTTATTCTATTGGCTGAAGCGATCGTATCTGACCTGAATCATGGGCGCTTTTCTGTGATTTCCTACATGCATGGGACTCTCAACTATGATTTCGCGCATGTCCAGGCGTGTCGAACTCTGCAGGTCAATCATCCCAGGGCAAGCGAAAGTGCCGAGTGTGCCGGATGCAAGGGCACACCATCACCACGCGCCCGCTCCACATGACCGCCAATTTCTTCTGTGGCTGCTGCCGGCCAACATGCACTGTGTGCCCGGTCGCGTGCAAGACGTGCAACGTGCCCGGCCACAGCGAAGACACGCAAGTCGCCAAGATCTCGAAAGGATCTCGCCAGCGAACAGCATGTGTTTTCGGTCCGAACAGCATGAATGACATGCACGCACGCTTGGCGAAGATTATGCGCAAGCGACCCCTGACGGCGCGTCAACAGAAATAGAAGCGCAAGAGCGGCAAGGCGTCGTTAGCCGCGGCATCTAGCGATAATAGTGGCAGCCAATTGGCAGCTCACGTCACGCAGGCTACTGTTGTCGATGAGTGGGGCCTCAGAGGCGCGGCAGCTGGGCTGCGGGCGCGACGTGCGGACGCGGTAGTGGCGGCCACGATGGACGCTGGAGCAACAGCTGGAGGCGCCGGCCTGGCCGGCCCTATGGCTGCGGACGGGAGCATGCACGGCGACCGGGCGGTGACGGCACCACTGGTGGCCCTCTCTCGCTCGTCGAGCGCTGGGTCGACGGTGGAGGAGGAGCGCTCGGCCGCGCTGGCGACTCTCGATCAGGCCTTTCGGGCGCTGCAGCAGCTTAAGTACACTCCCAGGAAGCGCAAGTCTATCAAGGACGTCCTTGGCGAGGTCAAGATCAACGCAGCGCGTATGGGTTCCAACGCGCGGATTTTCGGCTTCAGCAACCCATTTTCGGTACGAAGGAGCGCCGAGTTGCGAACCGCAAGGATGAGGTTTGTGGACGCATCTGATGTAGAGCTGTCATCTCAGGTGAGGCAAACGATGAACGCCTGTTTTGACGACCTGCACTATTTTAGCGGGTGCTCACTGCAGGCCGAGAAGGTGACGATGGATGCTGTAATAAAGATCTTTTCCGAGTGCGCCGTCAAGGCAGGCCTTTGCAACGCTGCTGCTCTCTTGTCCGTGAAGCAGTTCATCCTGGAACTGCGCCGCGTTAACTACAACATTAGCGCCTACTTCTCAAGGTACGTGTCGCGCCTTTACCGGCAAGCCACCAAAGGAGTGAGGACAGTGACGAGCATTGTGACAGCCTTACCCTCCCCCGCACACGAGCACGACTGCGCCCGTGTACGGCCAGCGCCGCAAGACGCGATGCGTGCTCAATCTTTCACAACGTTCGGACAGTTCATTCGGAGCTGTCCATTTGTCCCTGTGCTCTCTGTTCTTTTCTGCCCATTCTTGTAGCCTCTGACACTTTCTGACCCAGCCAGTGAGCTCCCTCGGCCCAAAAATATCGGGGTTTGGGGAGGCGGCGGCGCCGTCGGATTGCGTTCAACACGAGAGCACAGGTTCATGCTGCTCGGCGGCGCCCGCCGCGCCCCTGGTTCTCGGGCTGACTGTGTGAAGGATATTGTGGGGGCCGGTGTGGCCGGGTTGCTGGAGTCGGTGGGACGAACAGGTATGTAGAAAGCGCGGGGTGCTGGCTGTTGCGATCGTCTTGCCTTGCGGACGTCCTGTGTTTGTGTGCGCCACTGTGTGCGGACAGTGCAGGTCAAGGGAGGGCCTTGATAGCCGGAGCCTGCACCGTCATGACGGCACTGTTGCACAAGCGCCAATGCCGCTGTACACTCCATGCAATATGGACCTGTACTGACTCGCTGCGTTTTGCTGAGCCAATGGCCGTTTATTCGCATCGTCCCGTGTTCTGCGTTTTTTTCGGTGCGTGCCCGTGGTCTGTGACTTTTTCTGACCCCACCAGTGAACGCCGCTTGCCGGAACAGTTCGGGGTTTTGGGAGGCGGTGGCGCCGTCGGATTCCATGCAGCACGAGAGCAGAGGTGCACGCTGTTTGGCGGTGGGCGCGGCGCGCCGCTTTTAAGGTTGTGCTTCGCTCGTGGCGAAGCCGGTTCTTCCTCGCACGGTTTCGGTGCTTGTCTTGTTTTGTCTTTGTCTTTCTGTTTTCTCTCCCTTTGCGGCTGCCTGCGGGCTTGGGATGCTGTTGTTTCAGTTGTTTGGCCACCTTTTGTTTGATGCCGCTCACGTGCGGGTCTTTTTTTTGCCTTGAGCGGTGTTTCTCGGGGAGTCACCATGTTCCTTTTCTTTTTTTGTTTGTTTCCTTTTTTTTTCTGTGTTGTTGCCGCTGTGCGGCGGTTGCGGCTGAGAAAACCGTGGCATATGTTTTGGTTTCTTTTGCACGACAGCAACAGGACGCTTTCTTGCGGGCTTGTTGCGGGGCACCTCGACGGGGGGGGCAACAGATACGATGGTGCAACTCGCAGCTGCACTGCAGGGGGCGCACATCGGCACGTTGGGTATTTCGAGAGGGCGGGGATGGATGGGGGCGTTGGAAGCGCAAAGAACACTGGTGCGGGAGGCTCAAAGGTCGGCGAAGCGGCGGTGGCACCACTCGAGAAGAGCTCCGAGGAGTCTGCACGGCGGGGGGGGCAGGCATCTGGGGTACGCTGGCAGCAGCGTGAGGAATGGTAGTGCAGGACAGAAAAAGACGGGAAGTGTGGGGGGGGAGCTATTCGGAGCAGAAGGCTGCTGGGAGGAATGCTTTGTGATGGAGAAGGGGCATGGCAGTCAGGTCCGCCCAAGTGGGCGGAAAAAAATGGAGCAAGCCCAGGTGGGAGGGGGGCCGTGGGAACTGGAGGGGAGGAGGGTGGCATTGAAACAGCTGATGCCGGCGAGGAGGCTGGCAGGTACCCTGTGCGGTTAGCAAGACGTCCGCCCAGGGGCTACGGGCGCCCAAGAAAGGCTCACGTGCCCGAGCCCAGAGGGTGCGTACATTCGGGGTGCAAGCACTGCACGAGGGCCAATCAGAAAATCAAACGCAGGAGCTTGGAAAGGCTCGGAAGAACCCCCCTCCACGCTGTCAGGTTTTGGTGTGGGGACGACACACGGCCACCTTGCCCACTGGCACGGTGGCTCGAGGTGAAGCGGCAGTTCATTTTTCGGAATGGCGCCTTTCCAGAACCCTTCTCCGCGCCGTCTGGCTTGGGGGTGGGACGGCGCACGGCCACAACACCAACCAGCACTGCGGCTCGAGATGAAGCGTCAGGCCAGATTTTGGAATAGCGGATTTGAAGATCCCCTCACCGCGCTGTCTTGTTCGGGGGTGGCGACGGCACATGGCCACAACACCCCCGAACACGGCGACTCGAGGTGAAGCGTCAGTTCAGATATCGGAACGGCCACTTTCAAGAACACCTCCACGCGCTGACTGGTTTGGGGTTGGGGACGGCACACGGCCACAGCCCCCACCAGCCCGGAGATCTGAGGTGAACCGCCATTTCGGTTTTCGGAATGGCGGATTTCCTGATCCGCTCTCCGCGCTGTCCAGAAAGGGGGTGGACACGGCACAGAGCCATACAATCCAACGCAGCCGGCGCGGAGAGCGGATCTGAAAATCCGCCTTTCCGAAAACCGAAATGGCGGTTCACCTCAGATCTCCGGGCTGGTGGGGGCTGTGGCCGTGTGCCGTCTTCAACCCCGAATCAGTCAGCGCGTGGTGGTGTTCTTGAAAGTGGCCGTTCCGATATCTGAACTGACGCTTCACCTCGAGTCACCGTGCTGGGGGGTGTTGTGGCCATGTGACGTCGCCATTCCCGAACCAGACAGCGCGAAGAGGGTATCTTCAAATCCGCTATTCCAAAATCTGACCTGACGCTTTATCTCGAGACGCAGCGCTGGTTGGTGTTGTGGCCGTGCGCCGTCCCACCCCCAAGCCAGACGGCGCGGAGAAGGGTTCTGGAAAGGGGCCATGCCGAAAAATGAACTGCCGCTTCACCTCGAGCCGCCGTGCCAGTGGGCGATGTGGCCGTGTGCCGTCCCCACACCCACTGCACATCGCGAAATTGAGCAAAACGAGCTCCAACGGATCGCTTCTGGGTTTCTCTGCTGTTCTGGTCATAACATTTTATTTGGTGCTGGTAACAGATAACGTGCACTCAACTTCTCGACCTTCGTGCAGCGATCTGCTTTGTGATATTTTTAA
>ENA-ORXT01003685-ORXT01003685.1-marine-metagenome-genome-assembly--contig:-NODE-3685-length-16580-cov-11.978671_pt1 | contig 16580 bp, 25 predicted proteins | sample MGYA00237868_ERZ511482 | MGnify/ENA metagenome assembly ERZ511482 | reverse complement strand
CGCCGCGTCTGCCGCCCGCCGCGCCGCCGTCTCGGGGAGGGGCACCGCGCCGCCGGCGGCAGCGGTGGCGCCACCGCCGCCGTTGCGGACGCCGCAGCGCGCGTAGAGGGGTGTGGAAGCCGTGAATGTGTCAAAGAAGGTTGCGGCTGCGGCTGGCGGCACAGTGCGGTCTAAAGCAGGTTCCCTCGATGGTAAAATTTGGGGTCCAGAGGCTCGTTTGCGGCCTCGAATCGGGCCTCTTTTGTGCAGGTCAAACAAAAAATCGTGCTATAACTCTGAAGGCGCGTGCGCGAATACACCCTGGCCTGAGAACCTGAAAATGACCAAACTGAGAAAGATACGTTCACCGCACGTCGCAACCACAACCCACTTGCCCGTCAAGCCCCCCCGCCCTGCCCGCCCTCGCCCGCGGCGCCGCCTGCCCCTGCCTATCCCCGACGCTTGCCAGCGGACGCGCCCTACGACCCGTCACAGCGCCGCACGGGTTCACACGAGGCTCCCGCACCGCAGCTTGCCACAGCGACCGCAGTGGATCGCGGTCGCGGCGCCGTCGGCCGCGCCCCAACCGGCCGCCGTCGCGGCCCTTCACGACCCGGGCGTCATGGCGCCGTCGGCCGAGGGCGCCGCCGACGCGGGCAGCCTGCCGGTCGAGCCCCGCGCGCCCGCCGCGCAGGCGGGTGCGGCCCACACCGAACAGCCTGCGCATTGAGCCCCCCGCGCCCACCGTGCAGGGCTGGTGCCGCCCCGTCAAGCTCCTCATGGCCGCCCTCCGCGCGCGCCTCGTAGCCACTCTCATGCGCCTGTCGGGTGCGTCGCAGGCGCTCGTGCTCGCCGCCCTCCGCCGTAGAGACGTGCCGGGGCGCGCGGTGCTGGGCGCGTTGGCCGCCCTGGAGCGGGCAGGCGTCGTGCGCCGCACCTGCGTGGCGGTGCCGCCGCCGCCGCCGCCGCCGCCGCCGCTGCTGCAGGGCGGGAAGAGGGAGGCGGGCGGAAGCGCGCCTCGCGGAGCCCACGCCGCCGTCGTCGCAGCGCGATTCGGACGACGGGAAGACCTCCCCCCGTCGGCGTCACCGCGCCCGCCGACGACGACGGGGGCAGACGAAGACGCGCGTCGCGCGCCGGCGGCAAGACGGCCGCCGATTGAGCCGCGCTTGATCTGGCGGCGCCGCCGCAGAGGACCAAAAGTCTTGCAACGGCGCCGCCGTGCCCCAGCGCCACGCCGGCGGAAGCACCCCGTCGTTGCCGCCGCCGCCGCCGCCCGCCAGGGGCGGCGCGCCCCCACGCCGAGAACGTTGCGGCCCCCGACTTCCCCCTTTGCCAGGGGGGAAACGCGCATCGCGGGGACCGCGCCACCGTCATTGCAGCGCGGTTCGGACGACAGGAAGACCTCCCCCCGTCGGCGTCACCGCGCCCGCCGACGACGACGGGGGCAGACGAAGACGCGCGGCGCGCGCCGGCGGCATGAGTGTCGCGTATTGCTTAAGGGCCCGGTCACGCGCAGCCAGTACCCCAGCGCGCCTCTCTTGCGACCTCGTCGCCGTCGATTTGCGACGATGAGCCCAGCAACGCACGCCGCGCGCGACGACGACCACGCGCATTTCCGCGATCGGCTCGGCTGCCAGTCACGAATCAGCATTCGCCCCGGTCGGGCTGTCCGGCTCAATCCCGGGGGGAGTACAAAGGCCACGTCGGCGACCGCCGACACCCACCACGAGTTGGACCGCGTCGTCGACGCTCTTGTCGGGCCGGCACCTTTGCATCTGCCACGCCCGGTGGGCGAGGCACCGCGGGCCCGCCGTGCCCGCGTACCTATGAACCCCACGAGGACGGCATGGCTGCCGACGCCGGGGCCAAAGACCAGTGCCGCCTGCTCATTAGTTGAGATGGCCCGTGAGCCTGGCGTCGTTTTGTACCGTCGTTGACGCCCAGAGGATACCCCCCTTTCGGTTTAGGCGCTCGTTACAATGAGCGCCCGCCCCGGCGGGGCTGTCCGACACCGATCGCACCAGCACCGCACCATATTCAGTTCCATTTCAGGTAGGAGGTAGGCGGCCACGTCGATGATCGACCATGGTTTCACCAAATCTGGCCGCGTCGACGCCGCCCCGACTCAGTCGCCGGCCCACGGCGAAGGGCGGACTGGTCGAGTGTGTCGAAAACCGTCATGGGCGTCGCCCCCCGTCCCTTTTTCAACGGGTCCGACCGTCGCGGCTCTGCCGGCCCAAGCACGCATCGTTCCGAGCCGGCCCTCCCCCTCTGAGGCGGGGCGCTGGTCACGAATCAGAGGCCGCCCCGCAGGGACGGCTCATTGCTACCCGTTCCGGCGGTGCCGGTTCCGTCGGATCTATCTCGGGTCGGAGGGAGAGGACAGTGACGCCGATGTCCGCCCGTCGCGCTGCCTAATGCGATCAGTTCAATGAAGCCCTTGATCGGTCGCCGTCAGCGACTCAGTCGTCGATGCTGCCGACGTGGCGCCGCCGTCGTCGACAACCATCCGTCCTCGGGGATGCCCCGCGTTGACAACGAGCGACAACACCTCTCAGGGGCGTCACCCGGCGCCGGGACTCTGCCCGCGCCGTCGTCCCCACGACACGGGGACAAACAGGCCTCGTGCGCCGACGCCCGTCAAGGGCGTCACCCCACCCGTGTCGTGGGGAAGAGGACAACCACTTCGATGACCGTCAGTTACGGATGCGGATCCGAGTTCGGCGGTGCCGCCGGTGACAACGCGCCGTCGTCGCAGTCGGTAAAGCGGTTCTCCATGGCTCGTCGTTGTTCTCGCAGCAGCCCCCTTTGTGTCTTGCGCTCGCCTCAATATCTGCTTCCTCTCTCTCTCGCGTTGCGCGAGACCAGTCGCGTCTTATCTCGCCCGGTCCTTGTCGCAACTTCGTAACGCTGGCTGCCGAGTGCCTCGCATGAGTCCGGATGTTCTCCGAGAAACTTGACAGGGCCTCATCACCGGGATGGGCTGCCACGAGCAAAGCCCCACCCACAGGTCCGGCGCCGCCGGGGGAAGACACCGATGGTGACGATCCCGCCAAAAATCTTGGTCTTCATCCGCCTCACGCTCCTCCGTCGATCACCCCGCCGGGAATTCCTGGGAGAGTGCTCCAACACGGAGCACCGCCGCCGTCCGGGTCGCCAATTCGACACAGTAACGTAGCCCAGCGCCGAGGACGCCATCTCAATTGTACCGCGGCGCGGTCGGGATGAACTTGTCAGATCCATCGCCGCAACCGACACAGCTCACCGGCCGAGCACTGCTTGACGTCACACCGACCCCAATGGGAAGTTGCCAACTTCCCATTGCCCGGCGAGCCTTGTTTCTAGGGGCTGTTTGGAGGCCCCCTGGCGGCCATCGTGGCAAACCGTGCCCGCAGTCACCCGTTCCGGATGATGGGGGGACGAGTCCCGTTGGTCGGCATGTGGCCGGGGTCCTCGGGGAGGGAGTCCAACTCACCTACCACCGGACGACCGCCGCCAAGCCGGGGCCGACCCTCTGCCGAAGACCCGGGTCCCAGGTTGGCCGCGCCAGCGAGCCGTCGTCTCCCGCCGATGGCGTGGTTGCTTTGGATGCTTGTCAGGCATGCAGGTCTACCAAGCGACATCGTTGAGCGGGGAAGGAGAGGAAGATCCGCAATCCAAAAAGACAGCAGGAAGCATGGTCCCTCGGGACGTCCTCGCTCGACCGTCAAATTCGCACCCAAGACAACCTCTCTGGGGTCACGCGATCGATGCACCAACACGGTTCGTCCCCGGCACCGCGCTAGCAATGCCAGAGTCTTACCCGGAGCGCCAAATGTAGTACAATGAATCGCGATCACCTCGGAGAGTAGGGAAGTACCGGCCATCCTAGCCGCTCGTGCGTCACCCGCTATGGGCCTCAAGGTCCAGGGCGTCAGGCCGACCGAATCGCCAAGACAAACAGGCGCGGTTTAGTTGCCGGCGACGACGGTGCCTCCCACCGTCGTGGCCCTTCGTCCCGAAAGTGCGGAAACCGCTGCGCGGGGACCGGGGCCAGTAGTTGGCCCGGACCCGCGCTGCCAAATACCTACGATGCAGATAATTCCCTCTAATGCATGACACTACCCAATTTGGATTGACCCGCCCCGCTGTCAGCACATGACAATCCGACGAGTTCACCCGAACAGATGCGCCGTGAGCGCTCACAAGCTGCAGCGGCACGCGGCAAAGGCGACACACCACAGCGCAGCGGGCCCAAAACCGTCGTCAAGAGCACGTCGGCGTTTGGGTGTTTTTTGGCGAACAGATAATCTACAAACCACCCTGGGGTTCTGTCAGGGCTGCTTTTTTCCAGAAAGGGCGCCAAAATCATCTGTTCGCCGTGATAGATGCATCTCCACTCCTAAAAAGAGAGACACAGCATAAGACGTATACACTTCACCCTTCCAGAAAGAGAGAGAGACGGAGAAGCATCTATGGCCCTGCTAGCAGGCGCAATTTGTGGAGTGAGGAACGATTCCTGTTCTCGCAAACACACATTTGCAAGGACCTCGCATGGGATGGCCTCTAAGAGCCTGTCAATGGGGGTCGATCTTTTCTTGCACAGGAATTCTGTTTCTTGAAACAGGAACACGGGCCTCCAAGAGGACTCAAAACAGGCCAAAACAGACGTGCTTTTGACGACGGTTCTGGGCTCGCTGCGCAGGTCACCCAGCTCCCGCGCACCAGCGCCCACGGCCACGAGTACAACGCTTCTGGCGTAGTACTACAGTTTCGTGCACGCAGGGCCCCGGTGTTTGGGGCAGAGATACCAGCGGTACCCGCCACAGTCTGCGCGACTCATTCTATCGCAAGTGCAAGCGAACAGCATGTCGAATGGAGACCAGCCCTCCTCCTTGCGCCCCCCCTCATCCTCACCCTCCTCATCCAGGTTGAGCAGCTGTCTTGGCACCCTCTCCATCCTTGCCACCCGTCCACGCGGCGGCGATTCCCCCGACGCTCCTCCTCTCCTGTCCGCTCTCTCCCCCGTGCCGTGACGCGACGGCTGGGTCCTCTGTGGGTGCACCGATGCTCCGTGTATTGCCCCTCGCCACCGCATATCTTGGTGCCGGGACAGTTGACCTCGTGTCGGGGAGGGGCTGCGTAGTGTGCGACGCGTCAGCGCCAACCGTCCACGTGTCTGTCGAGCAGAAATCTGCCGCTCAGCTGGCAGTACCTCGCAAGCAGGGTCTTGACGCGAATCTCGTGCCTGTTGCGGCTGCAGCAGAACAGCAAAACCCTGGGGCGGAGTCTAGCCGCCGCCTGCCGCTAGCCTCGGGTTAATTGGTGCCAAGAACGGCAACCCAGCCTCCGGCAGTTCCCGATTGCCACGCATTCCCTGATGGCCTTCTGGCTGGAAATGACGCCAGGGAGGGCGACAAATCGGTCCTGGAAGCAATTTCCAATGCACTTTTATTGCACAGCAAGCGCCTCAAGATCCGCCCGAAGCTCAAAAACGGGCGCGTGCGTGTTTACAAGAGGCAGCTGTCTCCAAGGAAAGCTTTGGGGAAGACCAGTCACGTCAACAAACGCCGTGCAACTGCGCGCCGGCTACTTGGCGTGACGCCCGAAAGGGCAGCGCGCACCCAGCGGCGCAGAACGCGCCCGACGAGCGCCTATGTGCGCCTATCCGTTGCCGAGCAAGTGGGCCTGGTGGCAGCCCTGTCGATGAACCACATCGGCTTCAACCGTTGGCGCCTGGCTCTCGGGGGAGCGGTCACAGACCTGACGAGTCTTTCGGCGCTTCGTGCAGCGCGCCGGGAGCTCTCATCCTCACCTGGGAAGAAGGTCATTGTGACCGGCGCAGGCGCCAACATTGCTTCCCTCACGGCAGCCCTACAAGAGAGGGTGTCAGCTCTCTGTGCCGCCGGGCGAATTATCTAACGGCCAGTTCGCGGCGCCATGTATGTGGCCCGCGCGCGTGCCGGCGCGGCGGATCTGCCAACCCTTCCCGGCTCGCCTCTGCCCTCGGTGCCGGATGTGCAAGTGACACTCGGTCTGGAAAAGGGCGGTGACCCGGGGACGGTGAAAATCGTCGCGACAATCATCAAACAAGCCCACCCCAATAGACCGTCCAAGATCTTCTTGGCAGGAGCTTTTCCCTGCCAGACGGACGACAACGATGACTTCGCGAAGATGTTATAGATGCACCTGCCACAAATAGACGCTCTACTGCGCGACGGGGTCTGGGTGCGGGGCGTGCGCCAGCCGGTGCGGCTTCTTCTTGGCCGTGACTACGCGGCGCAGTTTCGGCGTATTGGGCAACAAGGGGGCCAGTGCGACGCAGCCCTGTCTCGGATGCAAGAGCACCAGGGTGCCCATCAAGGCGCAGGCCCTACTTGACGTGGCTTGTGGTACGCTAAATGATGTTGTGGTCGGTCGGCATCTGCGAGAGGCTACTCACTTTGCCAGTCGTATGGTGGCTGACGGCGCCGCACCGAGGCTGGGCGCGCCCGGCACTGCCGAGCACCACTGCTCGGTTGTGGGAAGCCCACTTCTTGCGATCAAACCGGGTCACATTGTGCCAGCTCCCCTGCACACCACCCAAGGAGTTACTCATCGGTACATGCGGCTGATGATTGAGATGGTCATGGTTTGTCGGAGCGCGAGTGTCGGGGCTGATGCTGGACGGCAGGCGGCGCCGCCTTTGCCGCGGAGTTGGTCAAGCTCCTGCACGAGAAAGTGCGCGTGCGGCCGACGTCATATCACGACGGGCCGCCTATGGGCCGAGACTGCTGTAAGATCGGCAAGAACAGCGCACACGTGTGCGACGCGCTGAAAAGGAAGGTCTCGGAGAACCACCTGGCCGCGTATGAGCGGGCGTGATCATTGTGAAACCGCGCGCGCAAGACGCTGAACCGCGCAACCAACATCTCTGGGGACGAGGCCGCGCAGTTCCGTGCCGACACCGGGTCTAAGGTTACTCTCTTGAAGGGCTTCTTTCCATGGCTCTTAATCACTCCCAAATTGCACATTTCCATGTGCCACGCTCCAGACGTTCTGGAGCGTTTTGGTAGTGTTGGGCTGTACGGGGAGCAGGGCCTGGAGGCCTGGCACGGACGCTACGACCAGAACGCGGTTGAGTACCCCGGCGCCACGGAGTTCCAGCGCGCCGCGGCGCTCACGCGGGCGATGGCACTCGCGCGGGAAGCGGGTTCTTACGTACTGGCGTTCTACTCGCCGTCGAGAAAGGCAGCCAGGGCTGGAGCGCGCAAGGCGACGAAGCTTGGCGACATGCGACGACGCGAGTACAAGCCACGGTTGCCGGCATGCGTGGCCGAGAATCGCAAAGCTGGAAAGAAGCGCAAGCAGTGGGCTTCTGGAATATCTGAAGAGGTGGGCACGACTGTTGGTGCGTACCTCGAGCGAGAGCCAAGAAAGGGTGCACATGCTTAAATATTTGTTGTCCTCGTTTTCGTTCCACATCGCTCGACACCTTCAAAAACCTCATGCTGGTGAGCGTCTGCAGGAAGCCATGGAAGTTGACAGATGTAGCGCTGACATCAGTCCCGTTACAGTGGGTATGTCGAGTCATGATCATGACACAGAACGTGCTTGTGAGCAATTCCCGCTCTTGAGCTGTCACGTGTACTCAGAAGCTGGTGCCATTGACGTTTTTTTTTTGCGGGCACCGTGGATGTTCATGCGGTAGCGAGTCATGAAAGATAAAGCACAGTGCCAGAGAATGAGCCAAAGAACACTTCAAGCGGACAAGCAGAGCCAAAGTTATGCTCGATTGTCTCCAGACTGCCCGATATTCCCATCGGCAAATATGGTCGGGGGGGTCTGCTAGCGTTATGGACTGCTTCCAGCAGGTATCCCTACATATTTCTCGACAAATGAGACGTGTAGAGGCAGAATCTAAAGTCTGTTAATGAATCCGACCACTTCCCGCGAGATGCCGGTCTCATGTATGCACACGGTACTCCCTCACTACATTTTCTCTGGTCTTTGATCATGCTCAGGAGTTGACGGTTCGTGCACAAAAGCGCAGAGCGCAAGAAGGTGCCGCGGAGCAGTTCGAGAGCATATCCATCCTCGGAGATGTCGCTGGTTTTGTCCTTGTGCTGTGTGCATCTGTTCCGTGTCTGTCGGAGCAGGCTTGACGCCACCTCGATGCATGTCAATTTCTTGCCCACAATGCTCTGTGGTTGACTGTTACGCGCCGGCTCCCACTCGATGCCACGTGCGAGCCGTTCTCCAACATTCCCATTCAGCAGATGTTTCAGATGGGGAGGCTGCCGTTTCTTGACCACCCCCTCAAGAAAGAGTGGACGTCCGTTCTCAGGTCGTTGATGAACGCGCGTCAACACCACTTGGTGTCCGACCGCTCGCGGTTCGCGCCGGCGCAGCTGCCGATGACAGCGCGTCAGCGGTACGCGGCCGTATGGCATTTCAACATCACTTCGCGGGCGCGCGGCTACGGAGTCGGCTTGCCCACGAAGAACTCCAAGCCCAAGTGTTGCCACGTTCTAAATTACGTGGCATGGTTCAGGTCGCGTGTCGTCAACACGAACCGGGCAGTCGTCTTTTTTTGAACCCCGAGTATGGGTGGTCTGTCTCTGACGCGCTTAACGACGGTTTGGAAGGTGTTCTTACCGCCCCCATCGCCTGTCTTGACAGGGAGGTGGTGCGTTATCGCACTGCGTGCAGACGCCGGCGCAGCGGGGGGGTGCCCGACGACGAGTCCGCCCCTGACGCGGACGAGGCCGGGATGCCCGAGGACGAGTCGGCCACTGGCCGGGCGGAAGCAGAGGTGGCCGACGTCGACCCCGCCACCGCCAGGGCGGAGGCGGAGGTCGACACCCAAACGGCGGACGTCGGGGGGCATGCTGGTGGTGGCAGTTCGCCACGCCGGCCGCGCAGCACTCGCAAACGGCGTCGCCCGGAGGGCGTCGCCGAAAACGACGGGAGCTGGATAGTGGACATGATGCGCTCGCTGAATCCCGCGAGTGTGCCTGGCGTTTAACAGCAGTTGGCCAGCGGAGCATGCCGGCCTCCCAGCGCAGGATAGCCGACAACACCCGACGGGTCGCGTTGACTACTGTACCCGGGGAAACCCCGAAACGCCGAGCCACGACAAGAACAGATGCCCCGTTGCCATAGTGGCCGAACCGAAACAGAGCAATTGCGAGATGTATACGGACGGAGAGCTGCGGGCGCCCCAACTGTGACAGCTTTACTGCTTGTCAGGCCTCGGCACGGGGCCCTCTTTCAGTCACGACGGGGTCAGCCAATCCAAGGAACCGGTCGGTCAGGATCCACTACAAATCCCGACCATCGTCAAACCCGTTCAGGGCAAATATTTTTCAGTTCCGCATATTTCGAGTCGTTCCGGTGGCGACCCACTTGTGATCACCCCGTGGCTCACCAACCATAACCGCGATCTCGAGACTTCCCTGGGACTAGTCACACCCCGGGCGGGCCCCCAGTTAAAGGCCTAATTTTGTGAAAGCCCGGCTTGGACTATTGACCAACGTTACACCGCGCCTCTTACCCCGAGGCGCCGCGTGGGTGTCACGTAGCACCCTTTCCCCGCCTCTACTCAATGCGGTACTCGAAGCTTCGGCCGTCCCCCGTTGAGACTGGCCCCATGGGCCCTGAGGGGAGGGTTTTCCGAGGGTTCTTTGAGGGTGTCTGAGGGAGGTTTTCTGAGGGTTCTTTGACGGGGTCTGAGGGGGGTTTCAGGAAGGTCTGAGGGGAACGGACGGGATAAGAGGGCGAGGCGTGAGTGTTTTCTCGAGGCGTTCCACGCGGGCAAGTAACCTTCCGGTCACACAATTCGTGTTTGTCGCTCGGGGCGTCTCCCCCCGGTCGACGCCGTGCGTTTGTGCTCTTCGGGGTTTCTTTCCTCGGCGCGTATTCCCCGACAGGACTACCCGGCGATATGGTTGGGCGCGCCTTCTCCCTCACTGGGTGGGGTGGGCTGAGCGTGTTGCCACACTGACGGCGGGTGAAGAATATCAGTAGCCGTCGAGTCCAAACGAGTCACGAGGTACGCAAATGTGCTAGGCTCCACACGCAGATGCGCAATGAAGTACGGGGGCGGTAACGAGTGCAACTCCCTGTCCCTCCAGTCTTTACACTGAGGAATCCGGTTGCGGCGGGAAAACATGTAACGGGTCGTCATAAGACGAATGAGGCGCTGGCGGGCACGACGCGCAGTCAATGGCGCCCCCAACTCGGAAAACAAACACGGTGTCAGAACGATGCGCGAGTGCCGCAACGCGACAACAAAATTCGCCCGCTTCAGCAGCGCCCGGAGGCGACGAATCTACTCGCGCCGCGCAGACACCATCTCTCGGGCGGACTACGGCGCACACAATACGATCCGCGCTACGTGCCGGGGACGCGAACGGCACGCGCTGTGCAGGGAATACGCACGCTCGCAGCGTGCAAAGCGCAGCTACTCGATGGGACAATGCTTGGCAGGCGTGCACACGGTGCGTCCTTGACGTCACTGTCCGCGCCGTCGTCGTGGACGTGGCGAGCCTGCTGTGTCGCGTATCGTGACGCGTGGTCAGTGTGCTTGCCCGAGTTTCGCCGTTCGCGGTCCGTCCGTCTATGTTGCCTCGCGCTGTTGCGCCGACTTTTTCGAATGCCCCCCTGTTGCGGGCACGACCCCCCAGTTGCCGGTCCCGACGGGGTCCTCGTTGGAACACAAGATTCATATCTCGTGCAGCCTCGTGATCAGAGAATTACCGAGTTAATGTAAGTCAGCATTGCCTCAATAAAGAGGTATTGTTAAGAGATAGCCCCCCTCGAAAGCATGACGACTACCCCTCCGAAACGGCCCCCCCGTGATGCATGCTTCGACCCCTATTGAACTGGCCTACTCACGACTGGTCGCAGCGTGTCAATCCCTCGTTGCTGCGCGTTTGCAACGTCCACGCTTGGGTGTTACACTAGGGAGCACGCGGGCCGGCCTCTTCCGGGAAGCAGGCGACCTTTTGACAGGGGTTGGCATCCAGGCGATAGACAACACCTTTGACAGCACGGACTGGCGGTCGCGCACCGCGCAAGCAGCCACTGACGCGACTGTGGCCCCCGCATACGTCGTGAGCCTGCACCTGACACCAACGACGCAGCGGTGCGCCCCAACGTCGGGTGGCGGTGCCGCTTTTCGGGCGCAGCGCCGCTGTCGCGTTTGCAGGACGAATCGCAGCACACTCGTGTGCTCCGAGTGTCGCAATCCGAGCATGGGTGGTGCGATGTTCTTGTGCGGGCCGAAGACGGGTCGCGACTGCTTCCGGTTCATTCGCATGCTGCACACGACGCCTTGCTTTGACAACGTCTGGGTGGGCGGGTAGGATGACAGAGGGGGATCGCGACTGCGCATTCCACGCCGTGAATAAAGGACCTTGCATGTACAGTCACATCCAGATCTGCTCTGCGGTCGGCCGACCTCACCGGAAGCGCAGCCAACGACTGGCTGTCAGAAGCTGGTTGCAACAAGGATGCAGGGCGGGTGGAGTTGCACAGAATAGGGCCACGAAGCAGTCGTTCGCTTTGCGTCCAGGACCATTCAGACTGCACCGAATTCATCCCTGCCCTTTGAACACACCGCCCGTCGCTCCTATCGAATGATGGTCAAAAGAAACAAGTAATCCTTTTATGTGCAAGCAGCGGGCTTTTGGGTCAGCTGTGACATTCTCAAATTGCGAGAACACCCGAAACCGGAGAGATACCGCGGCTCCGTGAACACAAACACGGGGTGCACGAGAAAGGTAACGCCCCTGCGGATGGTAACAACTCTCTCGGATATTTGTTCTTAGAGACAAGACATGGGCAATCCGCAGCCAATCTCTGTTTCCTGGCAGGCATTCTGTCCGGTGCAGAAGGTCGACAGACTGTAAGGGACGGCGTCTTTTTGCCAAACGGTAGAGCGTGCTTCAGAGACAGTCGGTCCCCTGCGACAGCAATGTTCCGTGAAGGACGGTGTCCGCGAAGGCGGTAACCTGAGAGCCACGGAAGTCTCCTGAGGGATGGGTAGTTTCGCAGATATCGAAACGAACACAACGTTCCGTAGGTGTACCTGGAAAAGAATTATTCACAAACTGTTGAGAACACACACACATGCCAAACGGTTGAGACCCCTCTTTTTCTATAGTAACAACTCGTATATATTGCTTTATAAAATCCTTTCTGACCATGCTGCGCAGGCAGTGCCGTTGGCAGCTTTAGTTGCCATTGCCCCGTGCGGTGCGGAAAGGACGACTTTCGTAGGTCTTGCTGTCATCAGAGTGGAGGTGCCAGCAGGGCGGCTGGCACCCTTTCTTTTCACTCAGCTACAGCTGGTAGGATGTAGTGGATAAAACAACCATATACGACACATACCGGTGGATATCTCGGTTCTCGTAACGTTGAAGAACGCAGGAAACTGCGATACGTAATGTGAATTGCATGACTTTGATTAAAGCCTCAGTTCGTCCACCCGCCTGCCCGCCGGCTTTGCCGTCGTGATCACAGGTGGATCACGGAGATCTTGTGGAGTCTTCGCTCGTTCGATTTCGCGTTGGCCAAGATCTCTTCGTGCTGGTCGACCGAGTCCAAGTGCTCATACCGTTTGAGAGAGATAGGCGGCGCGTAAACGTTATGCCGTCTAGTCCTCCATTTCGGAGGGCGACACACCAGGCTATCGGGACCCTGCCCACTCGCCGTCTTGGTCTCGTGGGAACTTGTACAATTCTACCCAGGCAGCGAGGCATAAAGAAAGTAGCTGCCTGCGGATCTCGGTTAGTGGCCGAACCACCGAAAAAACTTGTACAGGGAGGCGATGTGCAGTCGAGTCCGTATTTACCTGAATCAACGACGGACCGTCTCAACGACTGCTAAGGTGTGGGTCATTTGGATTTCGAAGTTAGAAGGGCTTGAGGTACAATCTTTTCCCACCCGTCAATGGTGCTTGTGTGAAATCCCTCGAGGGGGAACTAGCACAAGGGCTGGGGAGTTGCGGAAATGCTTCTCCCCTGGACAGCCGGTAGAAACGAAGGTCGCCAATAGCCTCGTCATCTAAACACTACCTGGTTGAGATAGTCTGTGTGGAAAGCTTGTGCAGGCTGGTACCCCCCCTTGGAGACTCGACGTCTCACGGGTGCGACATTCCTTGTACAGGGAAACCTTCCAATCTTAGGCGTGTGTTACCATCCCCGCGGGGAAACTCGCGGCGGGAATGATGACCGGAGCCGATAGTGAGAACCCATACGGCCTATGGAGTGACCCAGTGGTGAGAGGCTAAGTCGCGCGTGCGATATTGCATCCGTTACAGAGACTGAACGGGAGAGGGCTGGAGGAATTTGTGTGCCTTCGGCTTAAGATTCAGTCCGGGCCCCAGAAATGGAAATCCTGGGTAATGCACCTGAGCTAGTGACGCGCGTCAGTGGATTAACGAGATTCCCACTGTCCCGATCCACTATCTAGCGAATTCACCGCCCAGGGAACGGGCTTGGACATATCTGCGGGGAAACAAGACCCTGTTGAGCTCGACTATAGTACGACTTTGTGAGACGAGTGAGAAGGGGTAGTTTATATTGGAGGGGCAACCCAACCATGATATGCCTCTACTCTGAATCTCGTTTTATTTACTCCGCCGAGCAGGAGTGCATGGTCACACCCTTTCTCTGGTATTTAAACTGGGGCGTGCAAGTCTTTTGAATTGATACAGGCTCTTTTGGGCCATTCGGGACGAGCACCTTCGCGTTTGCCAGACGCGTTTGACGTGTCGCACAGTTCAGCGAGTTTGGAACGCTGAAAACTCCGCGCGAGTGATTGGACGAGTGCGTCTCTCTAAACTGCAGCACATGGACCCTGGGATGGGAAACTTCGTCCCTCACGAGCAAACGCAAGAGGCGCTTGCGCCGCTCTGGCAGGACAGGCTGGTACGTTGAGGGATCGCAATGCAGGGTCGCACGAATCGATTCGAGTCGCTGTCATGAGATGCTGTAGCAGTGCCGCCAGCTCCCGAAACATGCCTCGTGACAGGCGTGCAATCTGATCTGTCAGATCCAATATCGAAGTTTCCGGGTTTTCATCCGCACTACAGTGCGACCCCTCACTTGGCCGCCCCGCAGTTGTGCCGATCGGCACAACTGAGGGGGGGGTACGCATCAAGTGGCCCTCCACGGAGGAGAGAATTCGGCATATATTTACTCTCTTTGGAGACCACATGGGAAAAATTGCCATGTCACTTACTCCGGCAGTAATTGTACTTGGCGATATTTTGTGGACGATTTGTCGTCGCCGCTCGCCGTCACTCGCCGTCACTCGTCCACCCCCGACGGAACACGCCACCAGCTGCTGACCGACCGCCATGCTGCCTACGGACGCTCCTCATCCCTCCCCGCACCCCTGACGCTCTCTAACCTCTGTTTGATTGACATGGACGACCAGGCGCAAGAAGGCCCTTCCCCCAGACCGTCCCTCATTGCTACTCTTTTGACCGCCGCCGCCCTGATCCCGCAGGCGTCGGCTGTGCTCTCGGCGCGACCTGGGACAGCGGAGGCGGTCAACGCGGCGGCAACAGCTGCCCTGGACGCCGTTCGCCAAGCAGTACAAGGGAGCCCCCCCCCCCCAGCTCTACCCGCACCACCAGCTTCCGGGGCGCCTGGGGTTGCTGCTCTAGGCGCCCCACGTGAGGCGCCTGAGGTTGCTGCTCCAGGCGCCCCACGCGGGGCGCCTGGGATTGCTGCTCCCGGCGCCCCACGCGGCGAGCGACCGAGGAGGGCAAGTTTGACCATCCAGCAGGAGCAGCTGCTCATCACTCCAGTCGACGACAAGGTCCCGCGCGACGTGCTGGCGCAGAGGTATGGCATCTCCAAGAGGACCATCCATAGCGTGTCTGCGCGGCGGCGTGAGGTGTGGGCCGCCGCAGCTGCAGGAGCCCCCTCGTTTGCGCGCTGCGTCCAGCCATGCCGCTTCCCACTGGTAAACTCCCTCCTTTTTGAATGGTTTTTGCGTATTCGGACCATGGGGCGCAAGACGATGCCCCTCTCTCGGCTGGCCTTATCCGTCAAGGCCCGCGAGCTGGCGCAGCGCCACTACCCTGGCCAGGACTTCTCAGCGTCGAACGGGTTTATCGACCGCTGGGCGAGGCGCCACGGAGTTCGGAGCATCCACCTCCACGGCTCCGGTGGCGGCGTGGACAATGTGGAAGGGGAAACAAGAATGGCAGAACTACGGGCAAAAATGGTTGGGCTTGACCCAGACTGCATTCTCAACATGGACGAGGCGGCGCTATCCTACCAACTGGCGCCAACCCGCTCCTACGTGATGGATTGTGATGCTCGGGAGACGCGCGGCACTGCTATGCATAGGGCCAAGGCACGCATCACGCTCATCGTTTGCATCAACGCAACGGGCACCTTTAAGTCCATCTCCGTGATTGGGAAGGCGGCCGAGCCGGTTTGCTTCCGTGGGGTGCAACAACTTCCCTTAAGGTACTACAGTCAAAAGAATGCGTGGATGGACTCCACGGTGTACGCCAAGTGGCTGGCCGACCTCAGTGCTGATTGGGCGGCCTTCACGGCGCAGCGCGGCTTTTTGGTCATAGACAACGCGTCTGGCCACGACTCGTCGAAAACGAGTGACCGACTGGACATCGAGTGGCTGCCGCCCAATACCACGGCGCTTTTTCAACCGGCAGACCAAGGCGCCATCAACGCGGTTAAGTCAACATACAAGCGCGGCATGATGCGGGAGATGCTGGGGACGTTTGACCAGCAATTTGAGGAGACCCCGCCCGAACGGGACGCCCGGCGGAGGAGGGACGCTCGGGCGAGGCCCGGGTCCCTTGGGGTGGCGGATGGGCGAGCACCGCACGTGCTGGACGCCATGCGCCTCGTTAAGGAGGCTTTTTCTGGCCTGTCCGCCACTGCCATCATGCGCTGCTGGCTACGCGCCAAGTGCACCCCCCCTGACGTCTCGCGACTCATCCAGCTGAGGCTGGACCAGGCGGTGGCGGCGGCCCGGGAGCCCCCCCCGACAGACGATGCGCAGGCCATAGTTGCATTGCTGCGCAGCGCGAGGAGCCTGGGCCCGGTCGGCGGTCAGCATGTTGGCGAGGGCGCCAACCGCGCGCATGAGGGCTTCATTCCTGGCAGCCATCCTCGTGCGCTGTCAGTCATTGAGGTGTGGCTTGGGGATGAAGATAGCGCAGACTCCATTATGTCTGTTGTGGACACAGAAATAAACTGACCCCTGGCCAGACGGACCATCACGCCGTGGCCGCATCCCCAACTCCCGGATGCCTTCTGTTTAATATTGCCCGCGAGAAGAAAAAAAGCATAATGGCCACAGAAGGCAAGCCATGTTTGTCTCAATATGGCATGGGGGGGGGTTGGGGCGCGGGGGGATGGGGGGCGGGGCGCCCTGCAGCACTCCGCGGCGGCTCGCGGCGGCTCAGAGGGGGGGGGGGGGGGGGGAGGGGGGGAGGGGGGGGGGGGGGGGGGGGGGGGGGGGGGGGGGGGGGGGGGCCGCGGGGGCGGGGGGGGGGGGGGGGGGGGGGGGGGGGGGGGGGGGGGGGGGGGGGGGGGGGGGGGGAAGGGGGGGGGGGTTCAACCCCCCAGTCAATTTGATGCGGGGGG